>Ga0137383_10000543_pt1 | contig 19815 bp, 17 predicted proteins | sample SagtaG_19_FD_104817 | JGI IMG/M metagenome (GOLD analysis project Ga0137383, IMG submission 104817) | Vadose zone soil microbial communities from Sagehorn Ranch, Mendocino, California, USA - Sage2_R_40_16 metaG | ecosystem: Environmental > Terrestrial > Soil > Vadose zone | place: USA... | reverse complement strand
AGCGGCGGTCCGTCGGCCGGCCCCTGCGGGCGGCGTGGCGCGGTGCCGGCCAGGAGCGCGGGCAGGTGGTGCCCGAGCATGCTGGCTCCGGCCTCGCCGACTTTGGCGTAGACGGTCGCGCAGGTGTCGTCGGCTGTGATCGGCACCGGCTGCTGGTCGATGATGTCGCCGGTGTCGGTGCCGGGGTCCAGGTACATCATCGTGTTCCCGGCCACCGCCTCGCCGCGCAGGATGGCCCAGTTCACCGGCGCGCGGCCGCGGTAGTGCGGCAGCAGCGAGGCATGGAACCCGACCACGCCGTGCGCCGGCACGCCGAGCAGTTCGGCGGACAGCAGCCTCGTCCATCCGGTCACGACCATCAGGTCCGGCCGCAGTTCCCTGACCCGCTGGACGGACTCCGCGGAGTTGATGTCGGCGCAGCGGCGTACGGCGATGCCGCGCGCCCGGGCCAGCGGCTCCAGGTTCACGAAGCCGGAGGTGCTGCCCGCGCGCTCGGCAGGCATGGTCACCACCTCGGCGACCTCGGCCTCGCTGTCGATCAGGACGCCGAGCGCGGGAACCGCCTCGTGCACCGCGCCGACGAATATGACACGCCCCCCGGTCATCGGGCCCCTTCCAAGATTGACGTTATATCGGCGGCGCTGCTCGCCTTCCGCAGCGGCGCAGCGCCGATGACCTTATCGATAAGCCTGGTCAGCGCGTACTGGTTGGCCGGCTTAGTGATCTTGACAGCGGAAATGTGCGGGGCCATGAGCACGAACGGCACCTGCTCGGTGGTCTCGCCCTCGTCGAAGACCACCACGATGGCCAGCCGCCCCGCCCGCCAGTCAGGACCGGACATGAGCGCGGGCATCCAGGTCCGCAGCCACGCGTCCGCCTGCGCCGGCGTCCCGTCGTGGCCGTCATGCTGCAGGTTGGGCGTGATGAGCCCGACCGTGGGCAGCGTGCCGCCGCGTATGTCGCCGGCCAGCGCGCCGCCGGCCGGCGTGCCGGCCGGCAGGTCATTGGCCCGGCAGCTCGCCGCCTCGCTCGGGAAGTACGCCCACGGGTTGTGGTTCACGTCGTAGTCGCCGACGAAGCCCTGGTCACAGGGTTGCGGCATGGACTCCTCGTAGGCCTTGGCCGTCTCGCCGCGGGCCAGGGCCTGCCCGAAGACCGATGGTCCGGGATAGCTGCAGCCGGGCCCGGGCGCGCAATCCTGCGGGTCGTTGAAAGCGGATCCGCCGAAGATCGCCAGGTAGTTCGGCAGGCTCGGATGGGCCACGTCGCTCCAGTCGGACGCGTACGCGTACCGCTGGGCCAGGCTCCACAGGTAGGGCATGCCGCTGGGGAAGATCTGCTGGATGCTGTGGTTCTCCTCCATGATCACCAGGATCTTGCGCACCGGGCCTGACCCGGCGGCGGGGCTGGCCGCGGAACCTGTCGCGGGCTGTGCGCCGGCCGTGCTGGTCGCGGCGGTCGTCGCGGAGGAGGAGGCTCCGGTCCCGTGGGCGGAGGAGCAGCCGGCCACCAGGAGGCTGCCGATCAATACGGGGCCCGCCAGACGGGCGCCCGCCAGAAAAGGGCCGGTCAGCGAGGTGCGGTCACGGCGCCTCTGGGCCTGGTAGCTCATTTCGTCGAGTCTGTCAGCTGCCGCCGTCGGGTGGCTCCGGCATTCGACGTAGAAGGAAGCTCGCACCTGGCCGAGGTGCTGAGCCATGGTCGGGCCATAGCGTGAAGGCTGGGTTGCGTAAATAAGAACAGGGTGTGAATTTGTGGAAGCGAGCGAGGCGGTTCGGCGGATTTTCTGGCGGCACCGGTGGCTGTTGCTCATCTTGATGATATTGCCGGCGGCCGCGGTGGTGCCGCTGAAGATGCATCAGCAGGTGACGTACGCCGCGACCGCGACCCTCCAGGGTCAGGGCACCACGCCTAGCGCCGACATCCAGGTGCAGGCCATCCAGAGCCGGGTCAGCGCGGTCGCCAAGGACCCCGGCCTGGTGCAGAGCGCGATCACCAAGGCTAAGGTCAGCCGGGACGCGACGCAGGTCGCGCGGCACGAAATCACGGTGACGCCGATGGGCAGCTCGGCCATCATGGTGCTGACCGTGGCCGACCCCAGTGCCGACACCGCCATGGCCCTGGCCGGGTCGCTTTCCAGCGCGGTGGTCAACCGGCTCAACGAGCTCGGCGTCAAGGACAACCCCGAGCTCGCCGCGCTCGGCAAGACGAGCTCGGCGCTCGCCGCCCGGCGCAACCAGCTGCTCTCCCAGCTCGGCTCGACCAACGCCTCGAACGCGGCGACCAGCGTGCCGGTGCAGTCCCTGCTGTCGCAGCTGGGCGCCGTCGAGCAGCAGCAAGCCACCAACGAATCACAAACGCAGCAGATCCTCGCCAGCCTCACGTCCGAGACCGGCGCGTCGGTGGTCAGCGTGCCGACGTTCGCGACCGGGGTGTCCCGGCACGTAGCGGTCGACGCGGTCCTCGCCGCGCTGCTCGGCCTGGTCCTCGGCCTGCTGTTCGCCACGCTCCGCGAGGTGATAAGGCCCACCGTGGGACAGCCGGGGACGGGGGCCAGGGAACTCGGCGCCGTGCTGCTCGGCGGCTCCGACGCCCGCCGCGGCCGGATCGTGCGGCTCGACCAGGACCTCCCCGAACGCCTCAACCTGGCCGCCCACCGGGCCGGAGTGCTCACCATCGTGCTGAACGGCCCTGGCCCGCAGGACCGGCTCGCGGCGCTGGCCGCCCGGCTGCGCGAGGAGCTGCCCCCGCCAGAACGCGCCGACGCGCGCAGCGCCTGGGTGCGGGCCACCGCCCGGCTCGACCGCGGCCACCTCGGCGACGATCCGGTCACCAACGGCGATGGACGCCGCCCCGTCCTGGCTACAGACCGGCCGACCGACATCGCGGCGGCGCGGCCGCAGAAGCAGCAGCGCACGGTGGTCACCATGAACGACATCCGGCTGGGCGCCCCCCCGCCCGACGCCGCGCTGGTGGTCGTGCTGCCCCGGTTCGCGCCGCACGGAGCGCTGGACCAGGCCGCCGACCTCGGTGTCACCGCGGACTGGCCCATTCTCGGCGTCATCGGCATCCGGCGCCTGGGCTGGCTGGCCGCGCTGAGGAGCCGGCCCGCCGCGTCGCCGGAGCCGCGCGTGCCGGACGCCAGGCGGCCGGACGCACGAGCCGCAGAGGTAAGGGACCCGGACACGTTGCCGGACCTGCGTGTACCAAATGACATCCACTTGGGGGAGCGGGAAGATGACTGATCCGAGGACCACCGGCCGTGGCTGGTATGGCGGCTTGAGACCGCGGTTGCGCGGCCGGCAGAACGGCACCGGGCTGGCGACGCTGATCGTCGGCGCCGGGTCCGCGGCCCGGACCCTCATGCGCGACCTGCGGAGCACCCCTGACTACGGGCTGCGGCCGGTCGGCCTGCTCGACGACGATCCTGGCATCAGGTCCGTCTTCGGCACGCCCGTCCTCGGCCCCCTGGCGGACCTGCGCGACATCGTCCGGCAGCACCACGTCCAGGTGATCATCATCGCGATCCCTTCGCTGCCGCAGGCGTCGCTCAGCCGTCTCATCCGCGCGGCCGCCGAAACCGGCGCGCACGTGCGCTACCTGCCGTCCTTCCTGTCTGCCCTGGAACGGGTGGCGCGGGCGGCGGACATGCGCACGGTGAGCTTCAGCGACCTGCTCGGCCGGGCCGAGCGCCGGATTCTCGAGCCGTCGGTGCAGGCCATGCTCACTGGCGCCCGGGTCCTGGTCACCGGGGCGGGCGGGTCGATCGGCTCGGAGCTGTGCCGCCAGGTCAGGAGCCACGGCCCGGCGGCCTTGTACATGCTCGACCACGACGAGTCGAACATGCACACGCTCCAGCTCGAGCTGAACGGGCGGGCGCTGCTCGACAGCGCCGAGATCATCATCGCCGATATCAGGGATGAGACCCGGATCCAGCAGGTGTTCCGCTCCGTCCGGCCCGATGTCGTCTTCCACGCCGCGGCTCACAAGCACCTGCCGCTGCTCGAGCAGCATCCCGGCGAGGGCGTGAAGACCAACGTGCTTGGCACCCAGAACGTGGTGCAGGCGGCGGCCGAGTCCGGCACGGCGCGGCTGCTGCTGATCTCCACCGACAAGGCTGCCGAGCCCCGGTCGATCCTGGGCGCCACCAAGCGGCTGGCCGAGATGATCGTCCAGGCCAACGCGGACGGCAAGATGCATGTCTGCTCGGTCCGCTTCGGCAACGTCCTGGGCAGCCGCGGCTCGCTGCTGGCCGTCGTCGCCGAGCAGATCGAGCACGGTGAGCCGGTGACGGTGACCGACCCCGACGTCACGAGGTTCTTCATGACGGTCGAGGAAGCGGTGGGACTGGTCCTGTCGGCGGCGCCGATGGGCGAATTCGGCGAGACCTTCGTGCTCGACATGGGCGAGCCGGTGCGGATCGTGGACCTGGTCCGCCGGTACGCCGAGCAGCTGCGGGTGCCCGACGTGCAGATCAACTTCACCGGCTTGCGGCCGGGGGAGAAGCTGCACGAGACCCTGTTCGGCGAGCTCGAGCAGCGGCTGCCCACCGTCAACTCGGCCATCTCGGCGACCCGGCCGGGGCGCCTGCCCGACGACTTCGCCGACACTCTCAAGCTGCTGTACGCCGCCGCCGCCGACGGGGAGGACGATCTGGTCCGGTCCCTGCTCGGCGACCTGGTGCAGGAATACCATCCGGCTCAGGGCCTGACGTCGGCGATGGCCATGGCGAGTCCGTACCCGGATGAATTCTGATGCAGGCTGTGCTGCACACCGCCGGCGAGCGGGTCGAACTGGCGTGCGCGGTCCCCTGGATCGCCGGCGTGCTCACCGAGGGCGCCGCCGGCCAGCTGATGGCCGATGACGGCACCCCGCCCGACGTACGGGTGACGGTCGAGCGCGATTCCGCGGCCTTCGACGTCACCGGCTGGCGGGTACTCACCCGCGACGCCTGGTGCCGTCCGGGGCAAGTGATCGTCAGGGATGCCTGTTCCTCCGGCCTTGACCTTCGGGTGACGGCCGGCGAGCCGACCATCGAGGTGGCGGCCCGCTGGCGGCCCTCCGGAAAAGGGCGAGCGGCGGCGGCCGTGCTGCGCTCGCGGGCCCGGCTGCTGCTGCGCGCCGTCCTGCTGCAGTACCCGGCGCTGTGGCGGAGCCAGCAGCGGGGCCGGGCGCCGCTGCACGCCTCCGTCTGCGGCCTCGGCGCGGCTGATGGCCAGACGGTGCTGCTGGCCGGGCCGGGCGGCGTGGGCAAGTCCACGCTGGTCCACGGTGAGCTGCTCACCGGGGCCATTTCCACCTGCGACAACCTGTGCGTAAGCGACGGGCAGTACGCGTGGGGCGTGGTCGAGCCGCTGCGCCTGCCCGCCGAGGCGCACGACGGCCAGGGACGGCGGATGCCGCACGGCCGCCGGGAGGCCGCATGGCCGCGGCGGGCGGAGGAGATGACGCCCGGCAGGCTCGTCGTGCTGGCCCGCGGCGGCGACCCCGGGGTAGCCCCGTGCGATCCCGCGCTGGCGGCACGCTATCTCGTCGCCGGCACCTATATGGCCGGGGAACTGCGCCGCTACTGGGCGTTCGCGGCCACCCTGGCGCTCGGCACCGGCCTGGGCGGCAGCCATCCCCCGGTGCAGGAAATCGCGGACACGCTCAGCACCAGGCTGCCGTGCCTGCAGGTGACCCTGGGCGACCGTCCGGGGGCACCGCTGCGCGAGTTGCTCAGCGCCACCGCGACCACGGGAGTTACAGCATGACGAGCAGGATTCGGGTGGCACAGGTCGTCACCAGGTTCATGGCAGGCGCCGGCGGGGTTGCGCTGCGCGGCGCGCTGGCGCTCGATCCCGAGCACTACGAGATCGTGTTCATCACCGGCCAGGGCGATGACCTGGTCACCAAGGCGCGCGAAGCAGGCCATGAGGTCGTGCTGATGCCGTACCTGCGGAGCGAGATCGCGCCCGGCGACGACCGCCGCGCCCTCGCCGCCCTGCAGGCCTGCCTGAAGGGCTTCGACGTCGTGCACACGCACAGCTCGAAGGCGGGCGCGATCGGCCGCCTGGCCGCGCACCGGGTGGAGATCCCCCGTATCGTGCACACCTTTCACGGCTTCCCGTTCCATCAGTTCCAGTCCTGGCTGCGCCGGACGGCCTACATCAAGATCGAACGTTCGGTCGGCCGGTTCACCGACGTCTTCCTCGCGGTCGGCCCGGCGGTCGCGGCCGAGGCCATCGTCCGCCGGATCGCGCCCGCGGAGCGGGTCCGCACCATCGGCGTCGGCGTGGCCAAGGCGCTGAACGCGCCCGGTGCGCACGACCGGGCCGAGGCCCGCCGGATTCTCGGCGTGCCGCCGGGCATGCACGTGGTGGGCACGGTGGGGCGGCTGGCGTTCCAGAAGGCGCCTGAAGACTTCGTCCTCGCCCTCGCCGGGCTCGGCCGGGCCGACGTGTTCGGCGTCTGGATCGGTGACGGCGAGCTTCGCGCGAAGACCGAACGGCTCGCGGCGAAGCACGGCCTGTCCGGCCGGATGCTGTTCACCGGCGAACGCCGGGACGTCGACGCCCTGCTGCCCGGGCTCGATGTCTTCGCGATGGCCAGCCGGTACGAGGGCCTGCCGTGTGCCATCGTCGAGGCGATGGGCGTCGGGTTGCCGGTCGTCGCGACCGCCGTCAACGCGGTGCCCGACGTCGTCGTCGCCGGCGAGACCGGCCTGCTGGTGCCGCCGGGGGCGCCGGACCTGCTCGGCCGGGCCATCGGGCACCTGATCGACCATCCGGCCGAGGCCGCCAGGCTGGGCCGGGCGGGCCGGGACCGGCTCGGCACGGAGCTGACACCGGATGCGCTCGGCGCCGTGCTCAGCGAGGCCTACCGGGGATCCGGTGTCGGCGCCCCGCCCGCGCGATCCGAGCTGGCCCTGTCATGACGGCGCAACGGGTGCCGTTCTGCCGCACCGAGATCACGCCCGAGGCCCAGCAGGCGGCGGTGCGAGTGCTCGCCAGCGGCTGGGTGACGACGGGCGCCGAGTCATTTGCGTTCGAGCAGGAATTCGGCGACTGGGTGCAGGCCCCCTACACGATCGCCGTCAGCTCGTGCACGGCGGCCATCGAGATGGCGCTCACCGCCCTCGGCTTGCCCGCGGGGGCGCCGGTGCTCACCCCGGCGCTCACCTTCTGCGGCGCCGTCCAGGCGATCATCCACGCCGGCCTGCGGCCCGTCCTGGTCGACACGGACGAGGCGACGCTCACCGTGTCCGCGGAGGGCGTGGCCAAGGCGGCCAGGGACGGCGCGGCCGCCATGGTCATCCAGCATATGGGCGGCTATCCGGTCGACGGCTCCGAGCTCGCGGCGGCGGCCGGAATACCGGCGGGGAACGTGGTGGAAGACGCCGCGCACGGCCTTGGCGCCACCGTCGGCGGACGGCCGGTGGGCAGTTTCTCGCGGGCCGGCTGCTTCAGCTTCTACGCGACCAAGAACTTGCCGATCGGCGAGGGCGGCGCGATCACCACGACCGACGGCGACCTGGCCGAGCGCTGGCGGCGGATGCGGCTGCACGGGATGAGCGGCGACTCCTGGCGGCGCTACCACCGGTCGGGCACGTGGCGGTACACGGTCGAAGACGCCGGCATGAAGGCGAACTTCACCGACCTGCAGGCGGCCATCGGCCGGGAACAACTGCACTACCTGCGGGGCTGGCAGCAGCGCCGGGCGGCCATCGCGGCGCGCTACGACGCGCAGCTCGGCGGCGTCCGCGGCCTCGAGCTTCCGCCGCGCCCGGCGACGGACACGCACGCCTGGCATCTGTACATCGTGCGGATCGACCGCCGGGCGTTCGGGACAGACCGGGACACCGCGGCCGAACGGCTGGCCGAAGCCGGCATAGGCACCTCCGTGCATTTCATCCCGGTGCACCACCTGCCGTATTTCCGCAACCTGCTCGGCCTGGACGCGTGCGCCGAACTGCCGGCCGCCGACCAGATCTTCCCGCAGCTGCTCTCGCTGCCGCTGCACCCGGCGCTGACCGACTCAGACGTGGACCGAGTGTGCGAGGCACTCACCGGTCTCGCGGCCTGAGCCGCACGAGCCGCACTCGCGGCAGGAAAGGAACGAGATGGAGATAGAGGTCCTCACCGGCTCGCGTGACGCCGGGGACCGCCAGTTCACCGTGTTCGACAGCGAAGCCGCCCCCGCCGATGAGCGCATGATCGAGCGCCTCGGCGAGGGCACGGATGGCGCGGGCCTCGCAGCGCCACCCGTGGTGCTGCCTGATTTCTGCCACAAGGAGAAATCAGAGATGCCCTCGAGCATCGCGGTCGCGACCAAGGGAGAGATCCGGCCCGCGCTCACCGACGCCGCGCTCAACTGCGGGATGGCGCTGATGACGCTGGACATGGAGCAGCCCTCGGCCAGCGCCGTGGCCGACTTCTACCGGCAGGTCGCGGAGCGGTTCCCGAGTCCGCCGAACTGGCGCCGGGAGCTGACTTCCAAAGAGGTGCTGCGGGCCGCGACCGAGGGGGCCGATTTCGCTGCCGAGCGCTACGGCCTCAGCGAGGATGAGCTCGACCACATCGAGGAGCGCGGTCGTCTCGACATCGACGCGTACGGCGGCGCCCGGCGGGCGGCCAGGGAATTGCCGTGGCTCGTCGTCCAGATGAGCCGCCTGCGCTTCGGCGGGATCGGGCCGAGCACCCATTTCCTCGAACTGCAGCAGGTCGAGGACATCCTTGACCCGGCCGCGGCGGCAGCACTGGGCATCCGCGCCGGGCAGGTGACCGTCCAGTTCCACAACGGCGGCGGCGTCCTGACCGGTCAGCTCGGCGCGCTCTACGGCAAGCGCAAGAGCGCGTCCCGCATGCTCCGCGCGGAAATGTCGGTGCAGAAGCCGCTCACCCACCTGCTGACCCCGCGGTCCGGGCTCAGGCAGCGGCTGGCGGCCTACTTCAGCGAGGGCTGGCCCGCCGTTCCCGTCGACGGCGACGACGGCCGGAGGGCTCTGCTGGCTACCCGGCTCGCCATGAACTACGGCTTCGCCTACCGGATGGCCACCTACGCCGAACTGCGCCGGATGGCCAGCTCGGCGTTCGGGGCGAGCGCGAGCCTGGTGGTCGACTCGCCGCACAACTCCATCTACGAGGAAGAGGTAGGCGGGACGCACGCGTTCGTGCACCGGCACAACGCCTGCCGGGCGCACCCCGCCTCGATGATGCAGGACCACCCGGTCTTCGCCAAGACCGGCCAGCCGCTGCTGCTGCCCGGCACCAACCGCACCTCGTCGTACCTGTGCGTGCCGGAGGACACCGCCCACCGGAGCCTGTACACCGCGTGCCACGGCACCGGGAGCATCATCTCCGCCTTCGAGCGGTCCGGCCGCTCCGGGCCCGACCCGCTGGGCCGCAAGACGGCCCGCTACCGCTACGACGGCGCCGCGCCAGCGGAGGTGCCGCACCTGGACGACCGCGGCGTCGACGAGGCGCTCGGCATCCTCACCGGACACGGCCTGGTACGGCCGGTCGCCAGAATGCGGCCGTTCGCGGTGCTGACATGACCGCCGCCACGCCCGTCGATGACGCCGCCTGGGCCGCACTGCTGCCCGGCGGGACGGTCTGGCTGGTCCGACCCCCGCGCGGGGCCGGGGCCGGGGTGAACTTCGCCGCCGCCGTCGCGCCGTGGTCGCTCCGGTCGCGCCCGGAGCGCCGCGTCCGGGCCTACGTCGCGGTGCCGTCGCGGCAGCGCCCGCTGATCGTGGCCAGCTGGGACCGGGCGGTGCTGCGCTACCTCGCCGACACGGTGCTGTCCGTGCCGCCGGGTGCCGGGCAGGTGGTCAGCATGGTGCTGACGATCGGGCTCCGCATGCTCAGGTATCCCACGTCATGGCTGCTCGCGATCGTGCTCCGGTCCGGCGGCGCAGTGCTGGTCGGACGGGCCGAATGACCATAGCACCGCCGCGGACACTGGCCGCCTTCATCGATCAGGTCGGCGGCCGTGCCGCCTGCCTGGCGATATCGAGGGACCCGAACGCGAAGGTGACTATCCTGCTCTTCCCGCCCGGGGCGGCACGGCCGGCCTACGTGGCCAAGGTGCCGACCACCGACGTCGCGGCGCTCAGCGTCGAGCGTGAGGCGGAACAGCTGACCGAGGTCGCCAGCCGGCATCTCGGACCGGTGAGCGCGACGATCCCGAAGGTGGTCGCCACCGTCGAGCACCTGGGCAGGCCGGTGCTCGTCATGACCGCGATGCCCGGGCAGTCCATGCTCGCGGCGTACCACTCCTGGCGGCATACCGCGCGGCCCAAGACGGTGGCCGCTGACTTCGCCGCGGCCGGCGACTGGCTGGCCGGACTGCAAGGCGCCGCCGGGAGCGAACAGATCAGCCTGGCGCAGATGCTGGACGGCGTCACGGACGTGATCGGCCGCCGGTTCGGCGGCGAGCCCGGAGTCGACGCCGATCTGGCCGACCTGGCTGGCCTGCGCGGCCGGCTGGCGGACCACCGGACGCCGCAGTGCGTGGTGCACGGCGACTTCTGGCCCGGCAACCTGCTGGTCTAGCGCGGCCGGGTGCTCGGCGGCATCGACTGGGAGGCCGCCCGCCCGGCCGGCCCGCCCGCCCGTGATCTGGCCCGGTTCGTGACCTCTTATTCTCTGTACCTCGATCGGCACACGCGCCCGGGTCACCGCGTCGCCGGTCACCCGGGACTGCGCGCCGATCGCTGGGGCGCCGGCGTGGAATACGCGGTCGACGGGGCCGGCTGGTACCCCGACCTGGCGCGCTCGTTCGTCAAGACCGGCCTGGAGCGGCTTGGCGTGCCCCCGGCCTGCTGGCGCGATGTGCTGCTCGCCGATCTTGCCGTCACCGCCGCCACCACAGACCATGACGAGTTCGCCCGGAACCACCTGCTAGTGTTCCGCCGCCTGACGGGACGCCGTTTATGACGATGACGATGATACGCCCGGTGAGTCCGCCGCAGGAGGAGCCGGAGCCGCCGGCCTCGCTGGCCCGCGGCAGCGCCCAGCGCACCGCCATCGTTACGCTGGTCCTCGCTATCGTCTTCCAGCCCATCCTGCATCCGACCGGGCCCGGCAACAGCTCGCCGGTCGACTTGCTCGTCATCGCCGCCATCGTCACCGCGATGGTCTGGCTGGCCGGAACGCACCGCAAGCTGCGGGCGCCGTACGTCATCCCGGCGGCGCTTTTCGTCGCCGCGGGCGCGGCGTCCGGCCTCGTCTCGTCGCTGCCCAGCACCGCGCTGATCACGGTGGCGATCGACATCCTGCTGTTCGCGTGGTGCACGACGGTGGTCAACGTGCTGTCCGCTCCGCGGGCCATGCGTTATGCGCTGGTGGCCTGGAGCTGGTCCGGCATCGCCTGGGCCGGGGTGGTCATCGCCGCCTGGCTCGGCCACATCACGCCGCTGGAAGGGCTGACCGCCGCCGAAGGTAACCGGGTGATGTTCACCTTCGGCGACCCGAACTACGCCTCCTGGTACTGGGACGCCACCATCTTCGTCGTCTACACCGCACGCATGCCCGCCAGGCGGTGGATGAGGTTCACCGGTTACGTCATGCTGGTCTGGGCGCTGGCGCTGACCGAATCCAACGGCGGCGCGGTTGCGCTCGGCAGCGGCATCACGCTCCTGCTCATGGTCAAGTACTACCGGCGGCACGGCTGGGCCGCGGCGATCGCGACCTTGCTGGTCGTCGGCCTCACCGTCGGCACGTTCTTCACCGTGCTCCCGCTGAACAAGATCAGGCAGATGGCCGCGACCAGCGGCCAGCCGCTGCTCGTCAACTCGATCGGCCGCAGCCAGCAGAGCAGCAATGAGCGGAATCTGCTCATCCGGGAGACCTTCGAGCTGTACCAGCGCAGCGACGGCCTCCTCGGCCTCGGTCCGGCGAGTACCAAGCCGCTGCTCGGCGCCGGGCTCTACCCGTATGCCAACGAGGCGCACAACGACTTCCTCGCCGCGCTGGACGAGCGTGGCGCGCTCGGCCTGTTCGCCCTGCTGCTGCTCTGCGGCTGCGTGATCATCCGAGCCGGGCCGGTCCTGCGGCGGAACCTGTCGCCGCCGATGGCCGCCGCGGTGCCACATCCGGCGGGCGTCGTGGCCGCCGTGCTCGCGGTGGGCGTCAACTCCTTCTACGAGGAGGTCCTGCACTTCCGTCCGCTGTGGCTGCTGTTCGGGATCATCGCCGTCCTCGGCCGCGACGCGTGGCGGGTGCATCAGGCCGGCCAGCAACGCTCTTTCGCCCGGCTGCGCCCGGCCGCCATGACGCGCTCGGCCGTCCCCAGGCCAGCCCGGCGGACGGGCAGCGACGGCGCCGTGGCGGGGGCCCTCCGCGGTCCTCTCGCGCCCTACATCCCGCCGGTCCGCCCTAGTCCCCCGGCCGGCGCCGGCCAGCACGGGTCCCGGCTGTCCAAGCAGGCCCTCACCAACCTGGGCGCGCAGGGCGGTGCCCTGGCGGCGGTGTCGCTGGCCAGCCTGATGGTGGCGAGGACCGGCGGTCCCACCGTGGTCGGCGAGTACGCGCTTATCCGCGTGCTGCCCTGGCTATTCGGGGTCATCTTGTCGTGCGGGCTGCCCACCGCCTCGGCCTTCTTCCTGGCCGGGGAGTACGGCCGGGACCGGCGGGTGCGGCCGACGCTCACGCTGATGGCCGTGGCCGGAGCGGCCATCGCGTCGCTGGCCTGGCTCGCCTGCGCGATTCCGTTCCAGCACGTGTTCTTCCGGCAGATGCCGATCTCGCTGGTGTTCCTCATGACCGTTCTGGTCGTCACCCAACTCTGGACGGTAGCCGCCAAGGCTTGCTGCCAGGGCAGCGGGGACATGCTGGGGGCGAACCTGGTCATCGTCGCGGAGGAGCTCTGGTTCGTCCCGATCTACCCGGCGGTGCTCCTGACGGTCGGCTACAAGGGCGCCACATCGGTCATCATCGCCCTGATCGCCTCGGGCACGCTGGCCATGCTGACCGGATTCGCCCGGTTGCGGCAGCGCGGATACTTCAGCGGCTGGGACCGGCCGTCACGCGCCCTGGCCAAGAAGATCGCCGCGTTCGGCGGCCGCGGCCAGCTCGGCAACATGCTCTGGCTGATGAACCTGCGCTTCGACTTCATCCTGCTCGGCGCGCTCGCGGGACCCGCGGTGCTGGGGATCTACGCGGTCGCCTCCAAGTTCGCCGAGCTCATGCGGCTCGTTCCGACCGCACTCAACTACGTTCTCTACCCGCGCTTCGCGCGGCTCGGGGCCGACGAGGCGATCACGGAAGCGCGCCGGCTGCTGTCCCGGGCAACCGCGCTGACCCTGATCATGACGCCCCTGCTGGCCGTAGTCACCTTCATCGGACTGCCGCTGTTCTACGGCAAGGCGTTCCGGTCCGCGGTGACCCCGGCCGAGATCATCATCATCGGCCTGTCCATCGAGGGCGCGGCGGCCGTCGCGTCCGCGTTCCTGCTCGGCCGCGGCCGTCCGGGGCTGAACTCCGTCGGCATGGGCGTGGGGGCCGTCATCACGGTCACCCTGGACACCATCTTGATCCCGCGCTACGGTGCGCTCGGCGGTGCGATTACCTCGGCGGTGACCTACCTGATCACCACGACGGTCCTCGTCGTGCTGGCGCGCTATGTGTTCCGCGCCATCACTGAGGCAGGCGGCCACGCGACCGCGAGGCCGAAGGTCGCCCCGGACTCGGGGATGCGCCGCGCCGTGGACGCCCTGGCGGCCGGCCTCGCCCTGATGATCGCCGGCCCGGTGATCGCCCTGCTCGCGGTCGCGGTGCGGCTCACCAGCCGCGGCCCCGCCTTCTACCGGCAGGTCCGCATCGGCAGCTCGGGCGAGCAGTTCACCATACTGAAACTGCGCTCGATGGTGTCCGGTGCCGATCAGGCCGGCCCGCTGGTCACCAGCCGGGCGGACTCCCGCGTCACCGCGCTCGGCGGCCTGCTGCGGGCCACCAAGCTTGATGAGCTGCCGCAGCTCATCAACGTGCTGCGGGGCGACATGACGCTCATCGGCCCGCGGCCGGAAGTGCCGCGGTTCATTCCGTGCTACGACGACGACGAACTCGAGATCCTGCGCGTGCGGCCCGGCCTGACCGGACCCGGGCAGATCTTCTACACGAAGGTACAGCAGGCGACGGTCCTCGACGGCGTCGATCCCGAGCAGCACTACGCCACCTCCGAACTGCACGCGAAGCTGGCCATCGACCTGGATTACCTGCGCCGCCGCAGCCTCAGGTTCGACCTGTTGATCGTGGTCCGCACCGTCCTGCTGCTGACCAAGCTCGGCAAGCCCATCGCTGCGCCCCAGCGGTGCGAACGGGACGAAGACGACGTGCCGACGCTCGTGTTTGCTGCCTGGCCGGCGCCTCCCGAGACAGTCCAGGCCCCGGCTGTCCCGGCTATTCAGGTCCCCGATCGGACGGCATCCTATTCTGCCCCGGGCGGCAGGGCCGACGCGGTGACGCCGCCACGTCCGTCCGCTGAGCTCTTCCGGGCCACGCAGGCGACCATCACCGAGCCGGATGATCAGCGGGCCCTCACCGATCTGCTGACCGACGCCGAGCTGGGTGATCAGCTGACGCTGACCGAGCTTGATGATCTGCTGACCGACGCCGAGCCGGATGAGGAGGGCGACGCTGAGCCGGATGATCGGCCGCGAAGCTGGTTCGTGCTGGATCTGATCATGGTGGTCTTCGTCGCCGCGGTGATCGGCAGCGCCCTGGTGCTGCTGTACAAGTAGGGCGATCTGCCTCTGGCGGCGGGCCTGCGGCCGTTATTCAGGCCGCAGGCCCGCCCGCAGACCCAACGCGACCGCCTCGATGGCGCTGTGGCAGTCGAGCTTCACGATCACGTTGCGGATATGCGTACGGACGGTATTCGGTGACTGATGCAGCTTCTCCGCGATGCCGCTGCGGTCCAGGCCGCTGACCATCAGGCTGAGGACCTGGTGCTCGCGCGCCGTCAGCTGCGTGATGAGCTGAGGAGCCCCGGCTGGGTCCTGGTACTCGGCGACCAGCTTGCTGAGCAGCTCGTACGGCAGCCAGCTTCCGCCCAGCACCGCGGCCCGCACCGCGCTGATGACCTGCTCGACCGAGGCGTTCTTGGTCAGGAAGCCCACCGCGCCCGCCCGGATCGCGTCCAGCGCCATGGCCATGTCGGCGTAGGCGGTCAGCACCACGACCGCGGGCGGGAACGGCAAGGCGGTCATCTTCCTGGTCAGGTCGACCCCGCTCACCTCGCCCAGGCGCAGGTCCATGATCACTACGTCCGGCCTCCACGCCGCGACGACGCCGAGGGCTTGATCAGGGTTGCTGATCGCCATCGGCTCGAAGTCCGGTTCCGCCGCGAAGACTGCCTCAAGACCCTGGCAGAAGACGCGGTGGTCGTCGACGATGAGGAGGCTGGTTCGCATAATCCGCTGAGAGCGTCGGAGGCGCCCTCCATCTCGAGGCGGCCGGGAACGTCGATGATTCCCTCCCGGACGGCATGGGCCACGGCCTCCAGCCGCGAGTGCACCCCGAGCTTGATGAGTACGGCGTCGATGTGGGTGCGGGTGGTGGACAATTGCACGCCCATCGAACTCGCCATGCTCGTGGTGCTCTCGCCCTGCACGAGCCGGGCCAGCACCTCGCGCTCCCGCGGCGTCAGCAGGTGGTCCAGAGCCGGGTAGCGCGTGCTGTGCCTGACTGGCCGGTGGGCGGCCTGGGCCGACAATGAGAGTACGGTGCCCCCGGCGCTCCGTCGCGCCAGCCGGCTCGCGGCGCCGGTGAGCACCCGCAGGACCTCGACGAAGTCATCCGTCTTGAGAGCCGCCCCGTGCACGCCCGCCGCCAGCGTGCCGGCCAGGCCCGGCGAGTCGGGCGAATCCGCGAGCACGACGAACGCGGTACGAGAGGAACTGGCTATGGCCTCCTGCAACGCACCAGGCAGGCCGTCGCAGGCTAGGTCGGCGTCGAGCACGCACGCCTCGGCCTGCTCGCTCAGCACCATGTCCACGGCGGCGCCGAGTCCGGCCACACAGCCGACCACGTCGTGACCCGACCTGCGCAGCAGTGACTCGAGGGCGCCGGCGAAGATACGGTGGGCGTCGGCGATCACGATCCTCAATTCGACGACCCCCCCGGCGCGGGCAGCCACACGCTAACCGCGAGCCCGCCGAGGTCACTGACGCCGAGGTGGACGCTGCCGCCGTACTTCAGCGTGAGCGCACCGATGATCTCGAGCCCGAGGCCGGCCCGGCCGGCCGGCACCGGATGGCCGAGGCTGTCGCCTGAATCGGCGACCGTCATCCGCGCCTGGCCGTCGGCCTCGTCGACGAGCACACGGACCCGGCCGGACGGACCGGCGGCCCGGCATGCGTTGGTCAGCATGTTGTACAGGATCCGGACGACGTCGCCGGGCTGAGCCAGCGCGGTGACCGGCTGGGACACGACGTCGATCAGTCCGGCGTAACGCACCTGGGCAGTTGCCACCGCGTCGGCGGCGATCAGGTCAAGACGGACGCCTGCGTAGCGTTGCGGCCCGTCGAGAATGTGCTCGCAGATCGCGGCGATCTGTCCGGCCGCGATCGCGATGGCCCCTAGCCGTTTCCGGAGATCCTGCCCCGACTCGGCTTCGGCGGCACGGACGAGCCACCTGATGGTGGCCGTCGGTTCAATCAAGTCATGGCACAGTTCGCGCAGCGACAGACCCGCTGCAGCCGAGGAAACATCGGCCGTAGCGGACAAGTCCGCCAAGTTATCTGCAGGAATGCTCAAGCACCCCCTTGTCACCCGCTCCACCTTTTTCCCGCTCCCCTCCACTTGTACCCAGACAGCGCAGCTATCGGGTCCGGCAGATCCCCACCCGCCGCACCCTCCTCTCCAGAACTCGGATCGGCGCGCTACGTTGTGCTGGCTCTGTGTAATTTTGTCCGGTATACCGGGAAGGGAACACCCTCATCCGGCGTAGAAACTCTGCGTCATTCCGTGATGCGGCGCCCGTCTGGAGGCGCAGGCCAGGCGCGCGTCAGCGCCACCGCTTCGAGGGTCGAATGGACGCCAAGCTTGGCCATGATGTTCTGCAGGTGCGTACGCACCGTGTTGGCCTTAAGGTTCAGCTGCTCGGCTACCTGGTTCCTGGCCGCCCCCTCGGCCAGGCAGGCCAGCACCTCGCGTTCCCGGGGGGTGAGGAGGTCAAGGAGCCGGTCGGTGTCCTCGCGCCCGTCGCGCTGCCTTAGCAACAGCGAGAGCACGTTGCCTGTCTCCGTCGGCGGCAGCCAGGTCTCGCCACGGGCGACCCCGCGGAGGACCCGCAGCAGGTGCTCCACCGACTCGTCCTTGCGGACCCAGGCGTGCGCGCCGGCCTCGATGGCGGTCACGATCCTGGACGGCTCCGATGTCTGGCTGAGCATGATCACCCGGGTTTTGCTCGGCGCCCTCGACGTCGTCCTGCAGAACCGGATGGACCCGCTGAGATCGACGTCGAGCAGGATGATGTCGGCGTGCCAGCCCATGGTCGTGACGGTTGGCTGGGCGACCGCGATCACGCTGAGGTCATCCTCGGTGTTGAGCCGTATCGCCAGGGCATCCGCGAACGTCCGTTCTTCGTCGATGATGACGGCGCTGATTTCCATGGTCCGGACCTGCCGTCAAGCTGTCTGATCACTGAGCAGGTTCTCGCGGGTCGCCAGGACGGCGGCCTCGAGCCTGGTGTGCGCGCCGAGTTTCGCGAGCGTGTTCTTCACATAGGTGCGCAGGGTGCTCGTCGCGACGTTCATCTCACGTGACATCTGCCTGGTGCTCTGGCCTGCCACGATCCTGCGCAGCACCTCCTTCTCCCGCGATGTGAGGTCGCGGGCCGGGTGGTAGCGGCGCCTGCCCGGGGACCGGGCGGGATGGGTCTGAATCGGGCCGTAAACGACCCCTCCGGAAGCGATTACGTCCAAGGCCGCGGCGATGTGATCGACGTTCTGATCCTTGCGCAGGACCCCGGCCACGCCGATCTTCGTGGCCGCGGCCAGGACGGCAGGGTCAGCCAGACCGGAGAGCACGAGAACCGCGGTTTCCGGGCAGCGCTCGCGGATAACCCGCGCGGCGCCGAGGCCATCCGGGGGATCGGGGAAGCGGAGATCGAGCAGGCACGCGTCGGGCTGGTGCCTCGCGACCTCGGCGATCCCGAGCATGCTGGTGGTCGCGGTCGCCAATACCCGGTGGCCGCGAGCTTCAAGTGCGACAGCCAATGCTTCGCACAGAATTCGATTATCGTCACAAAGAACAAGCCGCATCGGCCCCGCTCCTCTTGGCCGATTCCGATTAAGAAAGCCATAGGCTGACGCGTGCGCCGCCTCGCGCACCGCAGCCATATTCCATCCTCCCGCCATGCTTAATGACGTTCCTGGCCACTGCGGACAACCCCAGCCCGGCGCCGCTCGGTATCTCGCCGAAGCCCGGCCCGTTGTCCTCCACCGCGAGCATCACGGCGTCGTCGCGCTGCTGGATCTCGACGCTTACCGTTCCGGTTGGCCCGGCCGCGCGCACCGCGTTGTCAAGCACATTGGAGACCGCCCGGCGTAGCAGCACAGGGTGGAACGTGCACCACACCGGCCCGGCTGGCGCGGTCAGCGTCACGTCTCCGGGCCAGGTCAGGCACTCGGCCGCGATGACCTCGCCGACGACGTGCACGATATCGGCCAGGTCATGGCCAGGGTTCTCGATGTCGTCGGGCTCTTCCTGCTGTTGCGCTACCAGGCAGTCATGGATCATGTCGGCCAGCCACTCGGCCTGTTCGACGATCTGCTCCAGGCGGTCGCGCGCGACGGCGGAAAGGGCCGGTTCCGTCAGCGTTGCCGCGGCGAGCGCCATCACGTTCGCGACTGGCTGCCGCATGTCGTGGAAGGTTTCGCGCAACAACTGCACCCTATCGGCCTTATTTTCGACCTCGATGGACAACGGCTATCCCCCTTCACGAGACCCGGAGTCCGTCCCCTCCCGTCTCTGCTGCTTAGATGAGGCTGAGGTTAACACTCTTACAAAAATAGCGTAATAAATGGTAACAAAACTAGGACGCGCGAGCCGTCTGGGCGGTTTACGCCCTAGCGCAACGATTACGATTTGTAGTTAAAGTAATTTATAGAGTTACCAAAGGTGACCAGCGGCTTCGTTGCGGAAATAAGTTATCGCTCACTTTGAGTAGTGATGACGCCGTGCTGCCGGGGCTAGATCGAAGCCCCATGGAGGCGGGATCAGAGGTCGAAAGCCTGGAGCAGCTCGGCTTTCAGGCGCGGGGTCAGGATGTTCCTGGCGAGCGGACCTTGTCGAGCAGCGCGAGGTCGGCGGCCTAGGGGTTGGTCGCGGCCAGGGCGACAATCAAGATTTCGCCCTGCGCGCGTTTGGCGTGCCGTTCACCGAACCGAGCGCGGTTCCGGGCACCCATCGCGGCGGCGGCATCGGCGGGCAGTTGGTCGAGCGAGAATGCATGGAGTCCTGCGGTCCCGTCCGCAGCCGCACCAGTCGGCTTCTTCACTGCCGTTGACCTCCGCGGCCCGGGCGCCGCAGCCAGCCAGTCCGGCGAGCGGCACGGCGGCCACGCGGGAGGTGCTGCTGGGACTGCCGCCAACTGGCCGCAGTTCACACTGCTCGTGGTGGTGAACGCGTTCCTCGGCGGCATGGTCGGCCTGGATCGCACCACCACCAGCCTGTCGGCACCCGCGTGTTTCGCCTATCCGGCTACCTGGCCGTCTTCCCTCATCATCGCCTTCGGGCTCACCAAGGCCGCCAGCAACCTGGCCGCCAGACCGCTGACCGCCCGGTATACCAGGAAGGCCCTGCTGGTCGCCGGGTGGGTGGCCGGGCT
>Ga0137383_10000519_pt1 | contig 20065 bp, 19 predicted proteins | sample SagtaG_19_FD_104817 | JGI IMG/M metagenome (GOLD analysis project Ga0137383, IMG submission 104817) | Vadose zone soil microbial communities from Sagehorn Ranch, Mendocino, California, USA - Sage2_R_40_16 metaG | ecosystem: Environmental > Terrestrial > Soil > Vadose zone | place: USA... | reverse complement strand
CGCACGAAAATGCGCCCGATTCCGGCGGGGCGAATGCCGGCGCTGCAAGCCCTCGTCCTCGGCGTCGTTCTGTCGATTTTTGGAGTCGGGTATCTGGCGATTCGCTGTAATGCGCTCAGCGCGGTGCTGACAGCAGTAACTATCGCGATTTACATTTTTGCTTACACTCCTCTCAAGCGCACCAGCACCGCGAACACCGCGGTCGGCGCGATTCCGGGCGGTATCCCGCCGATGATTGGCTGGGCGGCTGCGCGCGGGAGCATCGGCCCCGAAGCGTGGAGCCTCTTTGCAATTGTCTTTCTATGGCAATTGCCGCACTTTTTCGCGATCGCCTGGATGTACCGCGAAGATTACTCGCGTGCCGGATTCCGCATGATTTCGAGCAATGACCGCAGCGGCGAGCGCAGCGCCAGCCAAAGCGTGTTTTTTTGTATCCTGCTGCTGGTGATAGCAGGTCTGCCGGCGTTTCTCGGAATCGCGAGTTTTGTTTATCTGGCAGCCGAACTTGTGCTTGGCGGTCTGTTTGTGGCCGTTGCGATGCGGTTTTTGCAGATGCGGACCGCGGGCGCAGCGCGTTTATTGTTCATCGCATCGATCATTTACCTTCCGCTGTTACTGGGGGCGCTCGTCCTAACGAAAGCATGAACACAACGTCCGTGAGCGTGAACCGTGCGCCGTCTTGCAGCGGCGTCGCTTGGAAGGTGACGCTGATCCTGATTCCACTCATCACCTTGGGACTGTTACTGTGGCTGCGTAACGTCGAAGTGGCGGCTCTGCGCCAGCGCACTGTTTCCTCTTACGGCACAGTCCCCTCTTTTCAGTTCATCAATCAGAACGGACAGCCGTTTGGTTCAGCGCAATTAGCCGGCAAGATTTGGATCGCCGATTTCATTTACACGACCTGTCCGGGGCCGTGCCCGATGATCAGCAGCCGAATGAGCGAGCTGCAACCGCCCTTGGAAAGAACCGACGTGCATCTGGTCTCATTTAGTGTCGATCCGGAGAAAGACACCCCGGATGTTCTGCGCAGCTACGCGGAGAGATTGCAGGCGCAACCGGGTCGCTGGGATTTTCTCACAGGACCCAAATCTGCGATTTACAAACTTTCGCATGACGGCTTTAAACTTGCGGTCTCCGACGGCAGCGATGCCCAGGGAATTCCGGTGCACAGCACGCGGATGGTGCTGGTGGATCGACATGGTCAAATCCGCGGCTATTACGATGCGACCGAGCCCGAGGCGGTCACTAAACTGCTTGCCGATACGAACCATTTGCTGCGCGAGCAACCGAAGTGACAGTAGCCGTCGGCTCTCCGTGACAGCGCTTCGCGCAGCGAAGCGACTACAAATCTAGCCGACCGGCTCCGGACCGGCGCTTGGCCCTTCGTCGCAAGCCATTCGCAGATAGTCGCGATATTCGTTCTTCGGCAATCCGTCGATGATCTTAGCGAGATCGGTTTGGGTGATGAAACCCATGCGGAGTGCGACCTCCTCCAGGCAGGCGATTTTTAAACCTTGCCGATGCTCGATGGTGGCGATGTAATTGCTTGCCTCAAGCAAAGTCGTGGTGGTGCCGGTATCGAGCCAGGCCATGCCGCGGCTGAGCAGCTTCACGTTTAGCTCGTTGCGCTCGAGATAAAGCAAATTCAGATCGGTGATCTCGAGCTCGCCGCGAGCTGATGGACGCAGCGTCCGGCAAAGATCGGCAACGCGCTCGTCGTAAACGTAAAGCCCGGGCACGGCGAAATGGCTTTTCGGCTGCGTCGGTTTTTCTTCGAGACTGATGGCTTTGCCTTCGGCGTCGAACTCGACCACGCCATAGCGCTCCGGGTCGCGAACTTGATAGCCGAAAATGCACGCCCCGCGCTCGATGGCCAGCGCCTCGCGATAGAAGTCGAGTTTTCCGTAGAAAATGTTGTCGCCAAGAATGAGCGATGCGCCGGAGCTGCCGATAAATTTCGCGCCGATCAGAAAAGCCTGGGCGATTCCTTCGGGTTTCGGTTGCTCGGCGTAATCGATGCGAATGCCCAGTTGCGCGCCGTCTCCCAAATAATTGCGGAGCATTGGCAAATCCTTCGGCGTCGTGATGATGAGCACCTCGCGTAGGCCGCCGAGCATCAAAGTCGCCAGGGGATAGCAGATCATCGGTTTGTCGTATATCGGGAGGAGCTGTTTGCAGACGATTTTCGTCAGCGGATATAGACGTGTTCCCGCGCCACCGGCGAGAAGAATGGCCTTCTTCATTTTGGATTTTCGATTTTTGATTTTCGATCGATGCAGCTCCAGCGCGCGAGCAATTCTGCCCATTCATGCCAGAAACGTGCCCTAGTGGTCAAACCGATCCCGGTCTTGCGAGTGATCAGCCCGAGCGCCTTCCGCGGGGCAGAACGGAATGTCGTCTTATCAACAAGGAATGAACCGCTGCGTTGATGCAGCAATTTGCGATTGCACAAACGAGCCGCCACACACTGCGACAAGGCGTTCTCGATCCAGTCTCGGGGTAATTCTGGCCGCGGCTCAATAGTGGCGCTCACCGTAACATTGAGGAGTTTTTTTAACATGAGCGCACAGACCAGCGCACGGGAACTTGTGGCGTGGACGTGCGAAATTTTTTTCTCCCGGAGCAGTCTGCGCAGCACCAAAGCAAAACGCGCCTGCCGCAAAAAGATTGCGCTTGGCGCTCGGGTGCTCTGCTGTGCTCGTTCTTCTTCCAATTTTTGCGCGAGCACGGTGTTTGCCCGCCATTCCGCCTCTATTACCATCGCATCCGGCAGAAATTCGAGCGACGGCGCTATTTGTTCCATTGCTCGACTGAACCGAGCCCCGGAATTCAATTCGCATACGAACGGGACGATTGGCACCTTGCGTCGCTTCATTTCCTCAAGCTCGCGTTCGAGAAGCGGCAAATCTTTATCCGGCCAGCGATCGATCAGATACGCAGTCTGACGCGCTGTTGTAGCCGCTTCGCTCTGCGAAGCGCGTCGCTGATGCGATTTGACCGCGGCGGCAGATGATGTCTCGAAGAGCTTGAGCAGCGGCATGACGGTGTGCTCAATTCGGAAATGCTGCTCAATCCGCGCGCGTCCGGCACGACCGTAACGCAATCGTAATTCAGCGTCGCGCAGCAACTGCTCGAGCGCTTGAGTCAGCGCCGTCGTGTCGCCGGGAGAAACTAATATGCCGGTCTGGCCATGCATGACTAATTCCGGAATTCCGGCAAGCCGACTGGAAACTACGGGGAGCGCCGAGGCCATGGCTTCGAGGATCACGGTTGGAAAAACGTCGCTTGCCCCCTGAGCGTCGATCACAGAAGCGAGCGCGAAAATGTCCGCCGCTTGAATTTTTTCCAATACCGCCCGTTGCGGCAGAGAACCGAGCAGATTGAATCGCGACGAGAGATTCAACATGTCGATCTTTGCCCCGAGCCTATCCCGTAGCGGGCCGTCGCCAATGATATCGCAGACGAAATCGAATCCTCGACGCGCAAGCTCGGCGCAAGCGTCGATGAGATGCTCGAACCCCTTGAACGCGACGAGCCGGCCCACGCTGATGATGCGCGGCATGGGATTTGTGGTGCCCTGAGCCGGCGTCGGAAAATGTTCGAGATCGATTCCGTTGTAAACGCGATGAATTTTCGCGGCGGAATCCGGACAGCGCTCGCAAAGAAGCCCCCGACTGTAATCGGTCTCAGCCGCGACGAACTCCGCGGCAGCGCAGATCTCGCGAAGGAGATCGTCGCTGCCGAGGTCTTTCATAAAATCTTGCCCATGCGCCGTGACGCTGAACGGAATGCCCGAAATTTCTTTCAGGAAAAGTGCAGTGTGCGCTGCGCGATTGGCGAAGTGAACGTGTACATGATCGACGCCCTTACGCGTAAAGAAGTCTGCGAAATAGAGGGCATTGCGTGCGCGCTGCTCTGCCTTGACCCCCGGCCCGTATTTGCGCTCGTGTTGCTCGACCAGATCGCGCGGCCATCTACCGGCGATTTTTGCGTTTTCTTCTGAGATTCTCAGAATTTCTTGCGGCGACGCGTAATGAACGGGGGCGCGAAGCCGGGAGATATGTTCATGGCGCAGACTCGTAAGAGGCGGATAGACCGAGCCGATCTCAAGTTCGAGGCCGCGCCGCTCCAGCGCCAGCATCTCAGCATCGCAAAACGTTTGCGAAATGACCGGATACCTGGAGTAAAGATAACCGAGCCGCACAGCTTACAATTGCGGATTGCGGATTGCGGACTGTGGATGCAATGCTCGGAAAGTGAATCGTGGATAACTCTTTTCCAATCGGAAATCCGCGCTTTGCAATCCGCAATTCACGAAAACTGGACGTCTTTGCCAGGATCCATCTCGAAATCCAGCGCCAGGGAATCCTCGGTGTTCGGCTTGATGATTTCTTCCGTGAACTTTACGAAGATCGGGTCTTCGCGAAAAATGGCGTACTTGTCCATCGACTCAAAATCGATGGCGATGAAGAACGGCCAGGGCAATTCCGGGTCAATTCGTTTCCCGCATTTGATGCTGAGAACCTCAGGAATTTTCAGGAGCTGCATCCGGGCGTTCATCATCATCGCCTCTACCCGGGCGGGGGTGACCTCGGACTTAAGTTTGTAGAGGACGATATGATGAACCATGAGGGTAAAGCTATTAGGCGGTTCCAGCGGGCCGCGCAAGTGCGAATCAGGAACTCCGAGGCGAATCTATCTACCGACCCCGAAATTTTTCGGGAGTTGGCTCGCCATTGTGATCGAAGGCCATAAGCAATAAACGTTCGTGTAAATGTTGCCCCGCTTCAATCGGCGAAGGACTTTGGCAGATTTATGGCGAACGCTCGCGTGCGCCGGTCTCAGAGTTTTTCGGGGCAAGAACCTTTTGCACGAGCGCTTCGAAGCGAGGGTCGCCATGCAACGGATCCAGCATAGGATCCACTTTGATACCAACGATCTCCGGGCCGGAGCGATCGCGGTAAGCGCGCTCGAACCAGTCAATGGCCTTTGCCTTTTCGCCAAGTGCCATGTGCATGAGTGCGAAACTGTAGTTTGCCACGTATCGTTTTGTCGCAAGTCGCTCCAGTTGGCTAAGAATTTTGATCGCTTCGTCGCGCTGACCGAGTTTTGCGTCCGCTTGACCAACGAGAGCGAGCACAAATGGATCCTCGTCCAATTCGGCGGCTTTTTTGTATTCGGCGATGGCTTCCGGGAGCTGCCCCTTCAACTCCAGAGCTTCGCCGAGATTCCAGTGGGCGAAGTAAAAGCGCGGATCCATCTCGATCGTTTTGCGCAGCTGTGTAATGGCTTCATCATAACGCCGGGCCGCAACAAAGGCCCCGCCGAGATCCGCATTGATAATCAACGACAGCGGGTCGAGCTGTTGTGCGCGTTTGAGTTCGGCGATCCCTCGATCGAATTCGCCGAGGCACGTCGGCGGCCCTGATCCGTACCAATGATGCGCAGTGGCATAATTCGGATTTAATGTAATCGCCCGTTTGAATTCCCTGGTCGAGCCCGCAAAATCAAAATCATAAAACAACAGAATTTGCCCGAGCGATGTGTGCGCTTCGGCTGAGGTGTCGTCAATTTCCAGCGCCCTCTTTGCAGCTGCCTTTGCCTGTGGAAGAGAATCTGAGGGAGACGCAGCACCGAAAGCTGAGAGAAGCAGGTAAGAATCAGCCAGGCCGGCATATGCGAGCGCGTAATTCGGATCCTTTGCGATCGCCTGATTGAAATACTCGATCGCTTTTCGCAAATCTGCGCCCGTCCGTTTGTTCCAAAAAAATCTGCCCTTGAGATAAAGCTCGTAAGCCTGCGTATTCTCCGTCGGCTTCATCGACATCATCTGTTCTTCCGAACCAGTGAGTTTCGCGCGTAACGTTTCCGCGATTGTTTTGGCGATGTCGCTTTCCACCGCGAAAATGTCGGTCAGCTTCCGGTCGTAAATCTCTGCCCAAAGATGGGCATCGCTCGTCGCGTTGATTAACTGCACGCTTACACGGACCTGATCGGCGACTTTCTGCACACTCCCTTCCAGAATATTGGAGACTCCGAGTTGTTTCGCGATTTCACGCAAATTGTCGGGCGTACTTTTATACTTTTGCGTTGAGGTGCGCGAAATAACTTTGAGGTCAGCGATCTTCGCCAGTCGCGAGAGGATTTCATCTTGAATACCTTCAGCGAAATAGGCGTTCTCTTGGTCCCGGCTAAGATTGTCGAACGGCAGCACCGCAATCGATTTTTCCGGTGACGCCGGGCCTTCACTTTGTTTCGAACTTGTATAACGCCCGAGGAAAAAAAGACTCACCGAGATTGCGGCGGCAACGATCACGACATAAATCCACGCGCGGCGCCTGGAACCGCGAGTCGGTGCGGCATCGGCCACTTCAGTTCGCTTCAATCCTTCCGGTGTCAGTTCGAAGGCCCACGCAATGATTACGGCGACCGGAAATCCAATCACTACGAGCAGCACAACCAGTCTGACCGTCCAATTCGGAATTTCAAAAAACGGGAAAACCTGCGTGGCGATCTGAATGAGCAGCCACGCCACAACGCCATATGCGATCGCGACCTTGTAAACATTGCGTCGCTTCAGCTCGGCGAGGAAGTTGGAGAGATTCACAGCATCCCTAGTCTCGATCTTATCATCGGCCCGGCGCGGCGAGTCAAATTGTAGTCACGACGTCAGTGGGACGCACAATGTTACCATCCCTACATTCGGACTCGGTCACACTGGAAACGTCTTGATGCAAGCGGGCCACATATTTAGCATCGGCCAAATCATCGACAGGGAGGAAGACATGGTAACGCGTCGCCAGTCCTTGAAGCGCTTGGTTGGTGTTGCCGCGGCAACAATCATCGCACCAATGATCAACCGCGGCTGGTTTCAGCTCTTCGCCGAGAATACGACCAAATATTCCGCCCGCGCTGTCGATCTGGTTCAGCGCAGCACGGTGGTGGATATGCTTAACCCCTTCACGCTGCTTGGAGTTTTGGCTCCCTTAAAGGGAGACAAGCGCCCGACTTGGTTCACGAATCCCGAGACGTTCACTGCCGCCGATTTTCAGCGCTTCAAAGATTCAAGAATCGACGTGATGCATGTCGGGGTCGGCACAGTTGGACCGAATGCCTACGATCAGGTGACGTCATTCGTCTCATATTGGAACGGATTCATCGCGCATCACACCGACAAACTGATGTGCGTTGATGACGCGCAGAGTATCGATGCCGCGAAAGGCGCCGGCAAAATCGGGATCATCCTCGGCTTGCAAAACTCGGAACATTTTCGCACTCCGGACGATGTCGATCATTTTTACCAGCTTGGGCAGCGCATATCGCTGCTAACTTATAATAGCCGCAATTTGATCGGCAACGGGAGTACCGAACGACACGACGACGGCATCAGCGATTTCGGCCTTAGCATTATCCAACGCATGAACAAAGTGAAGATGGCAGTGGATGTGGCGCATTGCGGCGACCGCACCACGCTCGAAGCATTCGATATTTCAAAAGCGCCCGTCCTCATCACTCACGCCAATTGTCGGGCGCTCAATCGGGACCAGCCCCGTTGCAAAACCGACGAAGCGATTCGCAAAATGGCGGAGAAAGGTGGCGTCATGGGTATCACTGGCGTCCGCAATTTCGTCTCTGCCCGGGAACCGACTACAATAGAGAACGTGCTCGATCATTACGACCACGTCGCGAAGCTGGTCGGCGTCGAGCACGTTGGCGTCGGCAGCGACATCGATCTCGATGGCTACGACGCGCTCCCGGAGGATTATAAGAAATGGTTAAGGGGCCTCTACAAGTCCAGTTACGCGTTCCGCGACAAAATGGACACCGATGGCGTGAACCATTACAAGCGAATGTTCGACATTACTGACGGTCTCATTCGCCGCGGTTACTTCGATGCCGACATCGAACTCATCCTCGGCGGGAATTTCCGTAGAGTCTTGGGACAAATCTGGAACACCAAAGTTTGATCATCCGCGTGTGGCACTGGGAATTTTCAACAGTCGCTATTACATTGTTAAGTGCCGTTTCAGCTCAAATCGAACTACAAACCGCGTGGCGACCAGGGACAGGCGATCGCCAAGCTGATTAAGTCTGTCGAGGCTGGCAACCGGCATCAGACGCTGCTCGGCGTCACCGGTTCGGGCAAGACGTTCACGATCGCCAACGTGATCCAGGCGCTGGATCGGCCCACGCTCGTCATTTCGCACAACAAGACGCTCGCCGCGCAGCTCTATTCCGAGTTCAAACAGTTCTTCCCGCACAACGCGGTCGAATATTTCGTCAGCTACTTCGATTATTATCAGCCGGAGGCCTACATTCCACGTTCGGACACGTATATCGAGAAGGATTCCTCGATTAACGAAGAGATTGAGCGATTGCGGTTGGCGGCCACCAGCGCGCTTCTCTCGCGGCGGGATACAATCGTGGTCGCCAGTGTCTCGTGCATCTACGGCATCACGTCGCCGGAAGATTATTTACAGATGCTGCTGACTGTAAAACGCGGGCAACAGATCTCGCGCGAAGCCGTGCTTGGCCGTTTGATCGACATGTTATACGAGCGTAACGACGTGAATTTTGGGAGGGGCAGGTTCCGCGTCCGGGGCGACGTGGTCGAAGTTTATCCGGGCAGCGCCGATGAAGAAGGAGTCCGGCTCGAATTTTTTGGCGACGAAATCGAGGCGATCACCCAGTTCGATCCGTTGACGGGTCACGCGCACGAATCACTCAGCGTGATCACATTTTATCCAGCCAAACAATTCGTTACGCCAGCAGATAAGTTGAATCGGGCGCTGCGCACCATTCGCGAAGAGCTTGAGCAACGCATCGTCGAACTCGAATCGCAAAACAAATTACTCGAGGCGCAGCGGCTCCGGATGCGCACCGAATACGATTTGGAAATGTTGCAGGAAATGGGCTTCTGCAACGGGATCGAAAATTATTCACGTCATTTATCGGGACGCCCACCGGGTTCAAAGCCGTACACGATTATCGACTTTTTCCCGAACGATTTTCTCACCGTGATCGATGAATCGCATGCCACCATCCCGCAGATCGGTGGCATGTACGAAGGCGACCGCTCGCGCAAAACGGTGCTGGTTGAATATGGATTTCGTTTGCCCAGTGCGCTCGACAATCGCCCGCTTAATTTCGATGAGTTCATGAAGATGACGAACCAAATCATCTATGTGGGCGCCACACCGGCTGAATTCGAGATTCAAAACAGCTTTGTCGGGAACAAAACGTACATCCCGCATAGACGACAGCGGATCGGCGAAGATGAACTCGTGCCGTTTGCTGTAGCCGGCGTCGCTGACGTCGGCCGCGGTCAACGACCGCGGCTACAACCGATCTCTCCGACCGACGAGCCGCCGGAAAAATTCGATGTGCACACGGCGGGCGCGCCGCTCATCGCAGAGCAAATCATTCGGCCCACCGGCCTTCTCGATCCGAAAATCACGTTAAAGCCGTTGAAGCATCAGATCGATGATACGATCGAACTTTGCCGTGAGCGTGTGGAAAAAGGCGAGCGAGTACTGATAACGACACTGACGAAACGAACCGCCGAAGATCTGGCCGATTACCTGCGAGATGTCGGATTGAAAGTGCGCTACTTGCATAGCGACATCGACGCGATCGAGCGCGTCGAAATCTTGCGCGGCCTTCGCGCAGCCGATTTCGACATTCTCGTCGGAATCAATTTGCTTCGTGAAGGTCTCGATCTTCCCGAAGTTTCCCTGGTCTGCATTCTGGATGCGGACAAGGAAGGTTTCCTGCGCAGCCAGACCTCCCTCATCCAAACCGCGGGTCGTGCCGCGCGGCATGTAAACGGCGAAGTAGTGCTCTTCGCCGATCAAGTCACGCAAAGCATGCAAGCGCTGATGTCGATCTCCGAATACCGCCGCGCTAAGCAGATGGATTACAACGAAAAGCACGGCATTACACCGCGAACGGTCCGGCGCGCCGTCCAGGAAAGTCTGCATACCATTTTGCGCGGACGCGCGATCGAGGCATCCGTGATCCGCGAAGCGGGCGGCGATTTCAATGTCACGGAGTTGCTACGCGAACTGGAAGAAGAGATGCAAGAGGCTTCCGCGAATCTGGAATTCGAGCGCGCAGCGCTGTTGCGAGATCAAATTATGGAAGTGAAAAGCGGTACGGGCCTCGCGAAAATCGAGCCGAGACGAAGGCCGGTAAAATATTCGCGCAACGCCGGCCGCCGCCGCTCGCGCGTGTAGGGTAGGGGTCAACGCGCTGCGTTGACCGGACGGCGCACCGCATCGTTCCTACCATCTGCGCAATCTTGTAAGGGCGGCTCCGCCATGCGAAGAAATCACCGATGCCCAAGACGAAAGCGCCAACCGCGGCCGCGAATATCTATGCCGTCGTCGGCTCGGACGAAGCGGAAGTGAAACGCGTTGCCGTGGAGCTGGCGCAAAAATTGACGCCCCGGGATGCAGGCGATTTCGGGTTGGAACTGATCGATGGCGCCGCAGATAATGCCGAGCAGGCAGCCGCGCGAATTAGATCCACAATCGAGGCGCTGCAAACGTTGCCTTTTTTCGGCAGCACAAAAGTAGTGTGGTTGAAGAACGCGAATTTTCTCGGCGACAATGCGATCGGCCGCGCCGCGAGCGTTCAATCGGTTCTGGAAGAATTATCTGATTTGCTCGAGAGCGGTCTGGGGTCTGAGCTTACGTTCTTGGTCAGCGCTACCGAAGTGGACAAACGGCGTGGGTTTTACAAGACGCTGGTCAAACGAGCGGAGATACAGGTTTTTGATCGGCTCGATTCCGGCCGCAGTGGCTGGGAGGAAGAAGCGACCGAAATTGTCCGGCGGCGCGCCAAAAAAAGAAAACTCCAATTCGATGAGGATGCGCTCGATTTGTTTGTGTTGCTCACCGGCGGCGACACACGGCAGATCGAGAACGAGCTGGAGAAGATCGATATCTTTCTGGGAAAAGACCGCGCAGTTCATGTCGATCTTGTGCGGGAAATCGTGCCGCTTTCACGCGCAGGCGTCATTTTCGAGCTGAGCAACGCCCTGGCGATACGCGATCTCGAACTCGCGCTCACTCTTGTGCGGCGTTTGCTGGATCAAGGCGAAAGCGCCATTGGCATCTTGTTTGTCGCGATCGTTCCGACCATCCGAAATTTGTTGCTGACCAAAGATTTGGTGAAACGCCATCGCCTCCCGCGTCCGCAGTTGCCGTTTCAATTTATCTCGACAATCAACCGTTTGCCTGCTGAGGCAACGGAGCATTTGCCGCGCAGGAAAGACGGCTCGATCAACGCCTACGCCCTGGGGATTGCGGCGCAACATGCCCATCGGTTCGAGACCACGCAGTTGATCGCGGCCATGCAAGCCTGCCTAGAAGCGAATCTCCAACTCGTTACCACGCAGCTCGATCACGAACTCATTTTAACCGAAGTCGTGGTGAAATTGCTTGGAGAAAGCAATGTGGGAGGGACCTCAGTGTCCCGATTGTCGCGGCACTAAGGCCGATCCCACATTTTCAAACTGCGCCGCCTTCCAATTGTTTGCGCGCAATCGGCCCGATGTACGGAATCTCCCAGCGCACGCCGGTGAATGCTTTCACAATGGTGATGATCATGATCACCAAGAACACTAGATGAACTAGCGCTGCAATGATTGCCCAGAAAAATACCAGTATGCCGCCGATCCCTGGAATCGCGCCGAACACCGCATGCACAACAGCTGAGACAATATTGAACAAGAACCACGCGCAGCCAAAGATGATCGATTGCATGGCATAAAAGCGGACAAAGCTGTCTCGCTTCTCCAAGATATAAAAAATGATGCCGCCGATCAGTGGAATGCAGGCGATGGCTGCAGCCACATTCGAAGGCAAACCGGTCGATTGGGATTTCGCGCCGGTCTCGGGTTCGGGACTTGGCGGTGGTGGCGGTGGAGACGTTGGTTGGTTCGGGTCAACTGGGTCGGGCATGGCTTACATACGCAAATTTTGAGATACTTTGTCAAGGAATCTTCCGCGAGTCTACTTCGATTTTGGCTTTCATACCTCGAGCAAGACCATTATCGTGGCGTGCTAGCTGTCCAACTCAATGACTAGAAACTTCGTGCGCGGTTTCACGTTGATGGAGTTCATCATCCTCATTGCGTTTCTTGTTATTCTAGCGTCATTTGCCTACCCCATCTACATCTCCGCTTTGGAACGCGCGAAAATAACGCGAGACATGAAGAGCTCGACCATCGTGCAATTCTCGGGCACGGCAGGCACTGCAGTGCCTGGTGTGACTGCTTACAGAGACGCGCCTTCATCGAGCGACCCATGGGCAGCTCAGCGCTGGAGCCCGTATACATCGTTGCGTGATCTCGATTGAAGTGCGAGCCGGTCCGTGGCGGCATGATGTGCTCATCGGGTCAGGGTTGCTGGCCAACGCCGGCGAGCTGATAAAGAAGCGGTTGTGCGCTTCACGCTGCACGATCATCTCCGATGCCGCGGTCGCTCCGCTGTTTGCTGATCGCATCAGCAGGATTTTAACATCGACCGGATTTCAGCCGACGCTGATCACGATTCCGTCAGGCGAGAAATCGAAGACGCTCGAGCAAGCCGGCGCGATTTGCGATCAGATGATCGCGGCGGGGCTGGATCGACAATCGTTCGTCGTTGGGCTGGGGGGCGGAGTGATCGGCGATATGTCGGGGTTCGTCGCGGCGATTTATCATCGCGGGATTCCACACGTCCAAATCCCCACGACGCTGCTGTCGATGGTGGACAGCTCAATCGGTGGAAAAACCGGAGTGAACACGCGCGACGGCAAGAACCTGATCGGCGCGGTTCATCACCCGTCGCTTGTGATTGACGATCTCAATGTTTTAGAAACGCTACCACGACGCGAATTCAACCAAGGCCTCGCTGAGATCATTAAGCATGCCATTATCGCCGACGCGAAAATATTCGACACGCTTCAAGAGTGGAAGGCCAGCGGGGCGCCTGCCCTACAACAACTCATTCGTCGCAACATCGAGTTAAAATCGAAGATTGTGGAGAAAGACGAGCGCGATCGCAGTGGCGAACGAGCAATTCTCAATTTCGGCCACACCGTGGGACACGCGATCGAGCGTGCCGGAGATTATCGCGAGTTCCTGCACGGCGAAGCACTCAGTCTCGGAATCGTCGCAGCCTGCACGGTCTCCATAAAAAAAGCCGGGCTGTCACCGGCTCAGCGCGATGCCATTGTCGATCTTCTGCGGCGATTCGATTTGCCAACGCAATTACCGCTAAATTTTCCACGCCAGAAAATTTTTGACGCGCTGCCGCACGACAAAAAATTCAAAGGCGGGAGGGTTCGTTTTGTTGTGACACCGCGAATTGGTTCAGCGCATGTCTCGGCAGATGTGACGATGGAGGATATCCGGGAAGCAGTGAAACAACTGTAGCGGCGCTCTGTGAGCGCCGAATCCAATATAGAACGGCGGTCGGAGACCGCCGTTACAGAAGAATCACTTTCGCGCTTTCGAATAATGTTCAATTAACCCATCGAGGACGCCGTCAGCGTATTCGCGAAAAATGCTTTTGCGCTCCCGGCCATTGACGCTACGCGTTCCATCGTAATCGCCAGCTTGGATCTGGGCGAAAACGTCGTTGCTGTTCATGACGTACGGCTCGCAGTAAACGACCGGACAACGATACAGTCGCGTTGCCAGCAGGTTGCGCGCGTAAACATAACCGCTGCTGCCGACTTTGGTGGTGCTATTCGTGGTCGGATACTGGTACGGCGGCAATTGCGTTTCCTTTGCCATCGCGGTCGCGATGGCATCGGCGAGCGGCAATTCCTGATCATAAGCGCGGCTCAAAAGGCGCCGGACCATCTCGAAACGCTCGTCATCCAGCTCCAGTTCATCTTGCAAATAGGAGCCATTCAGGAGCAAATGAAGATGATTCGCATCGGTCAATGTCGGACTGTTCGGATCGCCCCAGGGTTCGGCATTGAAATGCAAGCACAACACGAGATCGGGATGCAGCTTCGTGTTCACGAGCACTGCCCGGCGACGAATCTCGCTGTAGCGGTAGAATAAAATTTCGCTTTGCCAGCGAATCGTTTTCTCTTTGTCGGAATCATTTGGATCGAGAACATCGGGCCGCGGCTGCGGCACGCCGTTCTTGATCAAAATTCTCCGAGCGAGGTCCTTGAAATCGTCCGGCCGTTTCGGCGTAATCGGCTCGCTGCTATTGCGGACAAAAGAAACTTTCGCGCCTAATCTTCGCAGTTGGGGCGCGAGGATGCGCGCGACTTTCAACGTGAGATCGCCTTCTCTTACGGGCGGGCTATTCCCGACCCGGAACCAGCGCTCCTCCATCTTTGCCCATTTTCCACCGAGATGACCCGGATCGAGCGCGATGCGCAAACCCGAGAGCGGCTTCTTGGGATTCGCGCGCGGCAGAGAGTTCGCCACGCGCCAAAGCCGCGGCACTGGCTTGCACAAGGTGTCGTTCTCTGCAAACCGTAACGTGAAAAATTTTTGCGATTCGCGGTTTGTCAAAATCCGCGCAGTCTTCTCGTTTATTTCGATTAAATCGGGAGCGAGCCCGTGGGTGCAATAAACATCGTTGATCAAATGCGCGAACTCGTCGCGCGTGATTGTTTCCTGATAGTGTTCGAGCACGCTCCATTTCGGTTTGCTGCCGAGGATGCTGATGTTATCAGCCGCTTGAACAGCCCTTGGAAAGACCGCCAGGAGCAAAAATGACGAAGCTCGAATGACGAATGACGAGAGAATGACGAAGCCTGAATGACGAAATGTCACGTTTCGAGCTTCGTCATTTGTCATTGATTCGTCATTCGCGATTTGGATTTCGTCATTAATTTTCACATCGACGTCTCAACCCCTTTTATACGATGGTCCCAGAATGCTAACCGTTCTTTTTCTTGGCGACGTTGTCGGCGAGCCGGGACGCACGGCAGTGATCGCCCGGCTGCCCGAGCTGAAAGAGAAATACGCTTTGGATTTTGTCATCGTGAACGGCGAAAACGCTGCCGGCGGTCGCGGAATAACAGGGAAGATTACCATTGATCTTTTGCGGGCAGGCGTCTCCGTCGTCACTACCGGGGATCATATTTGGGACCAAAAAGAGATTGTGCCATTCCTCAATCTGGAGCCGCGTCTGCTGCGTCCGTTGAATTATCCCGATGGCGCGCCGGGGAATGGGTCGATCGTGCTGGATACGGCCAAGGGCAAAGTCGGCGTGATCAACGTCCAGGCGCGAACTTTTATGCAACCGATTTTGGAGAATCCGTTTCGCGCGATGGAAACAGCAGTGGCGAAAATACGCGCAGAAACGCCAAATATTATTGTCGATGCGCATGGCGAGACCACTAGCGAGAAAATTGCGATGGGCCGGTTTCTCGATGGCAAAGTGTCGGCTGTCATCGGCACGCATACGCATGTTCAGACAGCCGACGAACAAATCTTTCCCGGTGGCACAGCGTTCATGTGCGACGCGGGCATGTGCGGTCCGGTGAATTCCATTCTCGGGCGAACCATCGAGCCGATCATGAACCGCTTCGTCTCGAACCTTCCGGCCTCATTTCCGGTGGCCAGCGGCGAAGTCAGGCTTCGCGGCGCGCTGATCGAAATTGACGAGACTACCGGGCACGCGCTGCGGATCACGCGCGTGGACGAGCCCGGAGCGATTGAATCGGCTGCAACCGAGCCCGAGCCGAGGATCGATATCGAGCAAGCGCCTTCCCCGGAACAAACGTAAAGAATGCTTGCGGCCAACTGTTTGCAGGATCAGTTTCGAATTGTCTAGAGAGATCAACGTCCAATAGAAACCATGAAAAAATCTTTAGCTCTCACGGTGATAATCGGCCTTGTGACTTGCACGTGCCAATTCGCCTATGCCCAAGGCAGCAAAGCCGCCAAAGCGCAAGGCAGCAGCGAAGCGAACAGACTTGCGCGAGAAGGCGCGGAGGCTGCCAAGAACCAGGACTTGGACAAGGCCGTCGAACTTCTTCGCAAAGCCACGAATCTGGACCACAAATACGCGGATGAGCTGGCCGCCGTCTATCAACGGCGCGCATACGCCTTCGCGAAAAACCAGCAGTTTCAGGAGGCTATCCAGGATTACACTGAGGCGATCAAAATCGAGGCGAAGGACCCGCGGATTTACGAGCAACGCGCCGCCGTGGAAATGAAGATGTATGATTACGACAAAGCGTTGGCCGATTATTCCGAGCTGATTAAGCTCAAACCGAACGAAACGCGCTACTTGAACTATCGCGCCTATGTTTACGAGGTAAAAGACGACGTTCAAAATTCGATGGCGGATACGGAGAAAGTTTTGAAACTGGATCCCAACAATCAGGAGGCGAAAGCCCGGAAACAGCGCGTAGAACAGAAGCAAGCGGAGCGTATGCCATTGACTCCGCCACCATCACCAGCGAGTTCGCCTAAAGGATCACCGGCAGGCAAGAAAAAACCTGGAACTGGGTAGGATCTCAACGCGCCGAGAGGTCGCGTTCCACCTCTTTGCAATTAGCTGCTGCTCGACGAGCCGGTTGGTTCGGTCTGATCGGATTCTTTCGGCCGTACCATGAATTTTCGTTTCCGGCGGTTAGCTGGCAATGGTGTTAGCGTCATGGTCAGGTTTCGCCCGGTTATTTTCGGTTCGGTTTCTACTTGTGACATCCCAGAGAGATCTTCGCGCACTTTCTCCATTAAATGCAGCCCCAGTTCCTGGTGCGCCATTTCCCGGCCCCGAAATTGCAACTGCACGCGAACCTTGTTTCCGCGATCGAGGAATTCTTCGCCGTGACGCACTTTTGTCAGGTAATCGTGCTCGTCGATGTTCACCCGGAATTTGAGTTCTTTCAGCCTAGCCCCTGCTGGTCGCCGGTCCCGCTCGTGTTTGGAAATGTCGTATCGGAATTTTCCGAGCGAGACGATTTTGCAGACCGGCGGATTCGCCGTGGGCGCAACCTCCACCAGATCAAGCCCGAGACTTTGCGCTTTGCGCAGGGCATCGGACAATTTCAAGATGCCCAGCTGTTCGCCTGTGGAACCAAAGATGACCCGGACTTCGCGGGCGCGAATCCGACCGTTTACGCGAAATTGGTGTTGCAGTTTAATCAATCTCCTTGCAGCCGGGACGGGAGTGCGCCGTCACGCCGTATTTTCCTGGATCGCAATCTCCGGATTCCACCGTCGCCAGTTTGGCCGGAACACTCTGGCACCGCCGCAGCTGCGATTGACCGCGGCGACGGGCTCACGTTAATAATCGCAAGCCAAGGGCAAGTTGTAGGCAACATTTTTACGCTGGCAAGACGAATCTGGTCATAATCACGCCAACAAATCGCGCGGCAACTAGCGGCTCGAGATGCACAATATGCAGCGGCGAGACCGAGTCGTAATGAGCAGGAATCTCGCGGGTGGGGTCAGCCACCGGCCGTGCAATCAGCAAAGCTATTCGCGTAAGCATTGTCATCTCCGGGTGCATCACACCCAAGTGCTTTCCATCGCTCGTGTGAACACGAAACGGGACAAACGGGGTCGCATGCAGTTCTTGCCTGATCTCTTTCGGATTCACAAAATAAACCTAACAAGGTGAAACGAGTTTCTCAATTCCGATCACCTTGCCGGCGGGTCGCCAAAGTGCGCTTTGTGCGCGGCATAGGCCGCGGCGTCATCGAGCATTGACTCAATTGTCGCGACAAGCGGCTTTAGCCTGACAACGCCGGAAAAAACCGCGCGATCGCCGATTTCCGTGTCGAATACGAAAGTGGGCCGCTGCGTCACCTGCAATGAGTGAAACGCGGCGGTGGCGGCGCGGACCCGCGCTTCCACCGCAGCTGAACGCGCGCTCCCGAGCAACTTCTCAACATCGATATTGGCCGCGCGCGCGCCGATCTCGGCGGCGACTTTCCACTCCCCGAATTTTTTTCCCTCGCGCAATCCGGTATGAGCCAGCGCGAGCCGGACACGGTCATCGGTAATTCCGAAATCTTTCGCAGCTTCGGCTACGCAATTTGGCGCGAGATATTCGGGCCAGCCCGGCTGGAACCATTCACTGCTCAACATGAACGGCGAACGCATGATCGTGCCGCTGCGCCGGTAGAACCATTCCTCTTGCTCGCGCGAAGTCGGCAGGCCAGTCTTGTCCAGCAGCGCAATTTTCCATTGAAACTCGACTCTGTCGCTGTAGCGCGCCCTCAACTCTGCCCACGTCGGCTCCGCCCAAAAACACCACGAGGAAATGACGTCGAGATAGTAGGTAGCTGTGAGGCGCATGGGTTGTTCGCGGATTCGTTCCTTTAACGTCGAACATCCAACATCCGATGCCGAATGTTCAATTAAAAAATGCGCAGAGAGATAACGCTGGTTAGATCAACTGTCCGAGCGCTGTGCGCAATCGCGTTGCAGCCCGGGGCGCGTAATCGAGCGCGTTGTTGTTAAACACCACGTGCACTTCGTGTGCTTCGCGCCCAAGTTGCCTACTGCGTTCCGCCACTTCATCAATCTCGTCATCGCGATAATCGTAATTGAAACGCGCAGCCACCGTTTTTCCGGTGAGATAAGCGCGCGCGTTTCGTCCATGCAGCCGCAGATAGGCGAGGGTCGGATTGGTAATCTCATTCAGATTGGATGGCATAATGGTGAAGTGTTCTCCGGCAGGAGCATCGACGTTCACAAACGCAGCGTTGCGTTGCCGCAAGAAATCGGTGGTCGATCTTAATTGATCGCCGATTGCCCAGTTGCGGTTTCGAAATTCGATGGCCAACCGGTAATCGCGCAGCGACTCGATCAACTTACCAAGTTCGTCCAGGTTATGCATGCGCGGTGAAAACGCAGGCGACAACTGCAGAAGGAGTGCGCCGAGCTTTTTCGCCGAGCGCAAGATCGACATCGAACGTAGAAAAAGATTCAGCACTGCTTCCACCAGATCAGGCGTCCGCTCGACGTTGCCCCTCTCATCAGTTGCTGCCCGCCGCTGCAAATCTCGCGGCAACAATTTCGCTGGCGTAGAATGAAACGAAAACAATTGATGCAGTTTTACATCGAACGTGAATGCGTCGGGCGTAGCGGCGCACCAACGCTCCGCCATTCGCAAATCTGGCACGGAATAGAAAGTTGAATTCACTTCGACCATCTCGAAATGCTGGGCGTACCAGCCGAGCCGGTCGCCCGGACGCATCCCCTTCGGATACCAATGTTGAACAAAGGCCAGATCAGACCAGCTGGCTGTTCCTACGAGAATTTTCCCGCGTTTCGATTGAACGGAGCTTTTTGGACTCACGTGAGACAGGAATCGCAAGTCGCGCGGAAAGCAACCGCGCTCGAGCCGAAATCAAGCGATAGCGCGCATCGCCGGGCTCGCCGAAGGAAACTTGCCTCGGGAGCGTGAGTGAGCGAAGTGTGTTTGCCGATTTTTCTTGAGCAGTAAGCGATCCAGCGTAGCTCAGTGGTAGAGCGGTCGGCTGTTAACCGATTGGTCGTAGGTTCGAATCCTACCGCTGGAGCCAATTTCGATACCTGGGGAGTGCGGCGACACGTCGCCGCTTTTCGGTTTGCTTTCGCTGCCTTCATTGGCATAAGTAAAGGCGCGGGGTGGAGCAGCCTGGTAGCTCGTCAGGCTCATAACCTGAAGGTCGCTGGTTCAAATCCAGCCCCCGCAACCAACTCCTTTGCTGCATGCCGGCAGCTTATCGCGTTTACGTTCTCCAAAACCGTGAAGGTAGATTCTACATCGGCATCATCGATGATGTCGCGCGAAGAATGGGTCAGCATCATGCCGGCGAGTCGCGTTGGACAAAGGGACGTGGGCCTTGGAGGCTTGCATGGCAGAGGGAGCAGCTGTCTCTGAGTGACGCGAGAAAACTAGAGAACCGGTTAAAACGACAAGGCCGCGGTACGGGTTTTTATTCGATGACAGGTTTGCATTCGGAGGGCTCATAATCTGGCAGCTGCCGGATCGCTGGTTCAAATCCAGCCCCCGCAACCAATTCTTCCGCCTACTCAATCACGCGGATCTCAAACACTGCGCGCGCCCAGCCATTGCAAGGCGAAACGCGCTACTTCTCG
>Ga0137383_10000512_pt1 | contig 20163 bp, 19 predicted proteins | sample SagtaG_19_FD_104817 | JGI IMG/M metagenome (GOLD analysis project Ga0137383, IMG submission 104817) | Vadose zone soil microbial communities from Sagehorn Ranch, Mendocino, California, USA - Sage2_R_40_16 metaG | ecosystem: Environmental > Terrestrial > Soil > Vadose zone | place: USA... | reverse complement strand
TTGTCCCTGCCCTGCTTCCGCTTGTCCCTGCCCCTACTGGCGGTTCCACCAGAAATGGTGGAACCGCCACATATACCTTACGCTACTCCACCTGTCTCTTCAGCTCGCGACCACCTTCACCTGGGCGGTGGACCCGCAGGCGGTCGAGACGAACACCTGGCGTCCGGAGTTGGTATCGCGCACCTGGTAGGCCACCGGTGCGCCGTTGAGCGTCACGCTCTGGACGGTGCTGTCGGCCGGTAAGGTCGCGCCGGCATGCAAGGTACAGGTGAGCTGGGACGGCGTCACCGTGGTCGTCCAGCTGGTGCCGCTGTGCGTGGCCGTGACGTCGATCGTGCCGGCGCCGATCCGGATGGCGGTCCCTGACACAGTCGACTGGTTAGGCGGGACGCTCGGAAGCACCTCGAGCAGCCCGTGGCCGAGCTGGGGATCGACCCCCAACTGCTGGTGCACCACCGGCCACAGCACCCCATAGGTACCCCATGCCTGCTCAAGCGACGAGCGCTCGTTGAACGGCTGGGTGACGTTCGCGGCGAAGTCCGGTGATGGGCCGATCTCTGGCATCGTGCCTGGCTGCTCTTCAACCGTACCCAGCTGGAGCTGCGCCAGGTCGTCGGTGTAGACCTGCTGATCCTTGGGACCGAGCAGGCCGTAGTTGCCGAGCCCCACGGCCATCACCCCGGTGTTGAGGGTGTACGCCACCAGCGCCCTACCCGTGTAGGAGCCAGAGTCACACCCCGGGCCGCCCTCGACATACATGCCGTACGTCCCTGAGTAGCAGGAGGTTTCGCGCAGCTTGAGCGCTGCAATCGCATCTGCCGCAGGTGCGAGCCCCGGCTGCTGCACTCCGCCCGAGTACAGCTCAGCCTCCATCGGAGTGACGCCGATCCACCACCGCTGCATGAGCTGCGAGTTGGCGGGGTCTTTGAGCGAGTCGGCGTACTGCGGGATGCTCGGCATCCACCAGGCACCCTGGAAGGCGTCCTCCATCGCCGAGGCGTTTTTCAGGGCCCATTTCTCCGTCTTTGTGTCACCCTTGCTCGCTGCCATGTCTGCGAGGTCGAGCAGGCCGCGGATGGTGTAGACGGCGACGTCAACCGGCTCTTCACCCAGCACACTGGACTCGACGTTGCCGTCCCCGTCCGGCCACACGTCGTCGTCGGAGGTGGTCAGGTTGACCATGTACTGCATGTTGCGCAGGGAGAAATTGTACAGATCGTCGCGGAATTTCGAGTCACCCGTCCAGCGCCACACCATCGCCACCGCGTCCGGGAACTTGGCGGTCTCGTCGATGTCACCCTTCTCGTCGTTCAACCCGAAGTACACCGAGCCGTCAGTGACGGCCTCGTGCACGACCTTGCCGGATCCGTTGTTGGCGATGTCGCTCACCGCGGCGAGCGAGCGGAGCCCGTTCTCGGCGGTAGCGAACTGCCCGGCAGCAAGCAGGGCGAACATCGTGTACTCCTGGTCGGTTGCGAACATCCACGGGTAGTCCGGGAAGCCGGCGCCCTCGAAGCGTATACTCGGCAAGAACCCGACCGGCGGCGGGTACACGGTGCCCTGCTCGGTCCGGCGGATGTTCACGTTGTCGGCCTGCTGCGTGAGGTCGGCCATGTTCTGCTTGCTCCAGGCGACCGCGGCGGCGAGCATCGGATCGCCCGGCAGCGACACCTGGGTCTGGCTGTCCAGCGCGAGACGCGAGGCGATCTTGGTCTGTAGCTCGCTGGCCGGGTTCGCGCTCGCTGCCTGGTACTCTGTCTGGGCCGCGGCAAGCCCCTGGTCCGAGCCGGCCACCGTGAACCAGACCGTCAGGCTGGTACTGGCGTGCAACTGGAGATTGTAGGTCAGTTCGCCGCCCGCGCCCTTGCCAAAGCCCGTGTCGTCACACCGGTACAGATCGGGTCCAGACGCCGGGCAGATCACCGGCGGGTCCTGCGGGCCGCGGAACGCGCTGCCTGTCGTCCCGGAGGCCGGGGTGAGGCCGGTCGCACCGACGACTGCCGCCCAGGAATGGGGTGTGGCGTTGGCAACCGGCGGGGTCCCGTTCTCCTGGAAGACCAGCTGCTTGCCGTTGAACGCCGCGGTGTCGGGGAGGTTGAACTGAGTCTGATCGGGCGTCGTGAAGCCCCACGGATACGCGCCCATGAGCTCGGAATGGGCGTCGACATTGAGCGTGAACGGCGCGGAGTTGGACGCGGTGAGCGTGAGCCCGAATTCAACGGCGCGCCGCCCATCAGGGGCGAAGTCGGTGCGGGTGATCTGCAGGCCGTGGATCGCCGGCAGCGCCATCTGCGCGTAGCCGAAGCCCGAGGTGAAGCTCGTCGCCGGCCCTATCCACTGGCCGTTGATGCCGAACCAGATGCCGTCGAGTAGCTTGATCGGAGGGGTCCAGATGCCGCCCATCTCGCCGCGCGTGTGAAAGCCCATGGCCGGGAAGCGGCCGTCTTCGCTGCCGAGATCGTAGGCGCGGTCGCCGGCGGCGGCGTAGCGCCGATTAGCGAGATTGCTCGAGACCGAGAGTGTGGGGCTCAGGCTCGCATTCGTCAAGGACTTAGCCTCTGCCTTACCAATGCCGGTTCTAAAGCCAAGCTGAATGCTGAAGGTGCCTACTAGCAAGACAATTACAGTTGCTGCTGAAATAATGAGTCGTAGTGGTCGGATCGTCATCAATTACCTTCTTTCCTCATCGAACAAAAGGATAACGTTTTGCCGATTGAACACAGGGACAATGTCTAACATCGAGTACAACAACGACGATATTCGAATGGTGCGAAATTGGGGGGTTAGCTTCTCTTCTTTCTAGGGTTTAATACCCGCTACGCGCATACCGAACTGGTAACAGTGGTGCTCCCACGACACTGCTGTTACCAAACTTTCGCCATTCACGGCGCCAGGAGGGGATGAGTGAGAAATCAGCTCTCACCTTCTGCTTGCTTTTCGAGTATGCGCAGGTGTATCGCACGAAAAGACGACGCAAGCAAGCCAAGCGGTAACTCTCCCAGCAAATGAGTAAAGCATCTAATCATATTGTCAGAAGAGTTTTTGATGTTTTAGAGTATAACCAGACATTTCCCAAAAAGCAAGCACAAGCATATATTAGGAGAAGAGGGAGAGGGCTAAGTATATCGTTGCATAGCAATGGAGCAAAACAGAAGCACACCATTTATGGGTGTGCTTCCATCACCTGCCACACTGTTATATATCAACGTTCTCGTGATGAGTAGATGAACGGCTGGAGCACGTCCTCGTAGTCGAAGAGTTCTTCGGGTTTGAAGAAGCGTTCAATCTCGACCTGAGCAGTTTCTAGCGAGTCGGAGGCATGTACAAGGTTGGCCTGTACACTCATCGCAAGGTCGCCGCGTATGGTTCCCGGTTCGGCTTCGCGGGCTTTGGTAATACCGCATAGGAGGCGTACAGTATCAACGCAATCAACACCCTCCCAACAGCACGCGATGACCGGTGTACTGCGCATGAATGTTTTGATCTCTGCAAAAAAGTCACGGCCACTGAGGTGGCTATAATGTACGTCCAATAGCTCGTCGTCTAAGCTAATCATTTTGATACCAACGAGCTTGAGTCCCTTGCGTTCAAAGCGCGTGATAATGTCACCTGCCAGGTCTCTTTGAATGGCGTCGGGCTTGATAAGCACTAAGGTGCGTTCCATTGATAAAAAGTTCCTCTCTTTTAATCTTTCTCAGACTCCATCAGGATGAAATGATCATGCATTTAGCAATGTGAAAGAATGATTGTCCCAGGCAAATCATACCGTAAATCGTGGTAAAGAGCAATTCTTGAAAACTCCTACGTGCGCTAGCCTGCCGCATCCCGTTTTTTGGTGGACCCTATGTTACATCAGGTTGCCTCTTTCGTTTACACAGGTGAGAGGTTTTGGAAGACCCCTCAGCAACGCAGCTATTTAGTCTAATAGATGTAGGTTTTGTTTGTAGAGTGGTAAGTAAGTAGTGCGTACTCGTAGCGCGGCATCTGTAGGCTGGTCTCGTATTCACTGTATCATTTACTGGGAGTCAAGTTTTTTGGCTCCCTTTTTTATTGCACTCTGTGAGATTGGCTATCACTCGTGGACGATCTGGCAGACACAGATATATAAGGCGCTGGAGTGGATTCACTGGGATTAAGAAGGTTGCTGGTTTCATGATCAATAACAGGCGCCGCGAGTATTTAACTTTTAACAGAATGTTAGTCTCTCGTTAACCTTGCGATTGTATAATCGGGTTCCTAGGAGATAGTTCCCGATTATAGATGAAAGGGGAAATACTTGAGACATCTCGTGAATTTTCTCAGCAAAGTGGGCATTGTATGCCTTGTAGGATTTGCGCTCCTGAGCTCGGCATCAGCATTAGCGAGCATGCCGGGTACCCATGCGCAGCCAAATGACAGCACGACCACCTCTATCAAGCACCTGGTCGTCATATTTGACGAAAATGTTTCGTTTGACCACTACTTTGGGACGTATCCGAACGCCCAGAACCCGCAAGGTGAACCGTACTTCAAAGCACGCGCCAATACGCCTTCGGTCAACGGGCTGACAGGGGGGGGGTTGACCAGCAATCCGAATGCGGCCAATCCTCAGCGGCTCGACCGCTCGCAGGCATTAACGTGCGACCAGGATCACAGCTACACTGATGAGCAGAAGGCGTTCGATCATGGCCTGATGGATCAATTCGTACAGTCCGTCGCCGGCGGGGGCTGTACCAATAAAAACATCGTGATGAACTATTACGATGGGAATACTGTTACGGCTATGTGGAATTACGCTCAGCATTTTGCCATGAGCGATAACTCCTTCAATACTACCTTTGGGCCCTCGACTCCAGGTGCGCTGAACCTCATCTCTGGTCAGACCCATGGAACCACAACGCCTGATATCGCCAATAATGTTGCTAATGGTACTATTATTGGTGATCCTCGCCCGGTCGCGGCTAATGACGATTGTACTATTGCAAGCGCTCCCAAAGCTGCTATGTCCGGCACAAATGTTGGCGACCTGTTAAATAAGCAGAACATCACCTGGGGCTGGTTCCAGGGTGGCTTCAAACCCAGTAGCGTCGTGAATGGCAAAGCTGTCTGCGCCACCGCACACAACAATATAGGCGGAGCCTCGGTCACAGACTATATTCCCCATCATGAGTCGTTCCAGTACTACCAGTCAACCGCTAACCCGCATCACCTGCCTCCCACCTCGGTGGCGATGATCGGCAAGACCGACCAGGCCAACCACCAGTACGATCTTTCATACTTCTGGAAAGCAATCGGTGCCGGCAATATGCCCGCGGTAAGCTACCTCAAGGCTGCTGCCTACCAGGACGGCCACGCCGGCTACTCCGATCCCCTGGACGAGCAGCACTTTCTGGTGGATACGATCAATCGCTTGCAGAAGTCGCAGTTCTGGCAGAGTACTGCCGTTGTCGTTGCCTATGATGACTCTGACGGCTGGTACGATCATGTAATGGGGCCGATCCTCAGCCAGTCCAACGACCCGGCGTATGACGCGCTGACCGCCCCTGGCGCCTGTGGCACTGCTAAGACAGGGGCATACCAGGACAGGTGTGGCTATGGCCCGCGTCTTCCCCTGCTGGTGATCTCGCCATTCGCCAAAGAGAACTTCGTGGATCACTCTGTTACCGACCAGAGTTCCATCCTGCGCTTCATCGAGGATAACTGGAACCTTGGGCGCATTGGCGACCAGTCGTTTGACGCGTTGGCGGGTGGCCTGAACAATATGTTCGACTTCTCACATCACGGTGGAGTGCTCTTGCTCGACCCGAACACAGGCGAGCACCTCTAAGAAACATTCGCATTTGGGTATGGAATTATTCCTGCACGCCGGGTGTTTACTTAAGTGGACAGTACAAACTCCCTATGGTATACTACAGTTCGATGCGGGCATGCCTGGTTCGTATCATTGAGCATAACCACTGGTTAGAAAGAAGTCCAGATAGACAGAAGATAGGCGAAAGGGGTCTAGAATCAATGCCAAGGAAGGGTGAACTTTCGAAGACAGCGCGTTCCTCGCTGGCGAATCGTGAAGAGCTTAATCACATGACCAACCGTATCTGCGCGAAGTGCGGCGAAGCAATCATGCTTAAAGAACTGCAGCCCGTAAAGGTGGTTGGTAAAGGGATGGTTTTCTATCACAAGGCTCATTACAACGTCCAGTAACTGTAGTGCGCTGCGGTAAAAATACTTTAAAAAGCAAGGCTCCCGATGAGTTCTCATCAGGAGCCTTTTTTAGCGTTTGATTTTGAGGGTGTTGACGAAGTTTGCCGCCAGCGTTTCGTACGCCGTGCTTTGATACTCTTCTATTCGGCCGGCATCGCACAGGCTCGTTAAAATCGGGTCAATGGGCAGTTGAGCCAGGAGCGGCGAGTCTGTCATGTCAACTAGCTCCGGTCCATTGCTAGGACCGAAAATCTCGTAGCGCTCACCATTGGGGGTGTCAAAATATGCCATGTTCTCGACAACCCCTACGATGATGCCTTTGAGTTGCAGTACCATGTTGATGCACTTCTTCACCACCATAGTTGCCAGCAACTGGGGTGAGGAGACGATAATGACGCCGTCGACGGGCAATGACTGGAGAACAGTCATAGGAGCATCAGAGGTGCCGGGAGGCAGATCTACCAACAGGTAGTCGAGTTGCCCCCAATCAACATCGCTATAGAATTGCTTAATTGCGCTTGACACCATGGGCCCACGCCAGACGACGGGAGAGCTCTCGCTTTCCAGGAACATGTTCATCGACATGACGCGAACGCCGCCCATACTGGTGAGGGGTTCAATGCCGCCGCTAGCGGACTTCATGGGTTGGCCCTTTGTGCCAAACATACGGGCAATGCTGGGACCGGTGATGTCGCCGTCCAGGACGCCGACGCGCAACCCCTGCCGGCGCAGTGAAACGGCCAATAGACCTGTGACGAGAGACTTGCCGACGCCGCCTTTGCCGCTCATAATGGCGATGACCTGTTTGATCTTGCCGTCTTTACCAGCGGGCGCCATGTTCAATGGTATGCCGCGTCCAACCGGCGCCTTCTTGGGAGCGACCGAGATGGCTTCTCCATTGATGGCGGCGTTGAGATCTTTGAGTAAAAGCGTCTGCTTTTCCGGAGTAAAGCGGTGTGTGCGGGCGCCACCTGCGATGCTTTCTCGTGAGCCAACGGCACAGGCAGTACAGGGTAGCCCATGCCCGTGAAAGACCTTTACTGTTTCGGGGTGTTTGGTAACCACGTCGTGAATAATCATTTCGGCACTTATAGTTTCCGCCATGTACCTTATCCTCTTACAGGCGCGCATCTAGCGCGCCTTACCTTAAAAATTTGATATTGATGCAAGTTAGAAATTAAATCCGACCTCTGTACTCAGATATTATAGCATATCTGTCGATGGTTGGTGTAGAGAGTAGGCCAGGTTTACCTCTTGCATGAGAGCTGAAAGTGCGCTAGTATAGGTTATCCGGGTAGTAGGTATTTGAGGATTTATAAAGGGGATAAATCATGGAGCTAGATAGAGAGACCACATATTTCAAGCAGGTGTCAATTTTTGCCGACCTTCCCGAAGAAGATATGCGTGTGCTGACGACAGTGACGAAACGGCGCGCATTTCGCGCCGGTGAGGTTATTTTCCACCGGGACGATCCTGGCCAGGTGCTCTACATGATCAAAGAGGGCAAGGTTAAAATCTGTATTATCAGTCCTGACGGCCAGGAGATTTCGTTGGCTGTGCTTGGTAAAGGGGAGTACTTCGGTGAATTCGCACTGCTCGATGGGTTGCCGCGTTCTACCGATGCCATTGCCCTGGAAAAAGTTGAGTGCTATACCCTCCAGCGCAGCGATTTTCACAACGCTATCTTGAAGAATCCGAAGATTGCTATTCAAGTGCTGGAGTCCCTCACCAAACGACTACGTAATACCGACCAGATGGTCGAGGACCTGATCTTTTTGGATGTATACGGGCGCGTGGCGAAAAAACTGCTGGAGCTTGCCGATGCTCATGGTGTCAAAGTTGAAGATGGTGTGCGCATCGATGTACGCTTGACACAACAGGAGCTTGCTTCTATGGTGGGAGCCTCGCGTGAGAGTGTGAACAAAGTCATGGGCTATTTTACAGAGAAGGACTTTATCAGCACCGATAAGCATAGAATCACACTGCATCGTATAGCCGATTTGAAGCGACGCATTTATTAAGAAAGCCCAAAGTCGCATACGCGGGTACCCCTTGTTACTCCCTATGTTTACCAAACGTCTCAATGGGAAAAGACGATACTATGCTTTTTGGCTCTGGAAGGGATTGTATTTTTGGAAAAAATGATGATAACGCGAGAGAAACAGCCCGATCAGCCGAAAGACTTGCGTTCCTCAGCGAGCAACGGAGCACCAGCCAGTACGACAACAAAGGGAACCGGGAGGCGGATAGTCGCGTTAGTAGCAGCTATGCGGCCCAAGCAGTGGACAAAAAATCTGGCTCTGTTCGTTGGTATCATATTTGCGCAGCGGCTGCTCAGTTTCTCTTCATTTGAGCGAGCATTTGTGGCATTTGTGGCTTTCTGCCTGGCATCGAGTAGTATTTACCTGCTCAACGATCTACTTGACCTTGAAAATGACCGGCAACATCCCGTTAAATGCAAACGCCCCCTCGCTTCCGGCGCCTTGCCGGCCAGCTGGGCGGTTGTGGCTATAGGGATGCTGATCCTGGCCTGCGGCGGTTTGACACTGCTCATCTTTAGTATCCCAATAGAGCCTCCAACTCATCTGTTTGCTTCACTGGGAGGCGCAAACCTGCTCTTCGCGTTTAGCATTGCTGCTTACCTGCTTTTGATGGTGCTGTACAGTGTGCGTCTCAAGCATGTCGTGCTACTGGATGTATTCATTATAGCCAGTGGCTTTGTATTGCGCATACTGGCAGGTGCTGTCGTCATACCGGTTATGATCTCACCCTGGCTTTATCTTGTGACTATCCTGATGTCGTTGTTCCTGGCGTTGAACAAGCGGCGACACGAACTGGTACTGCTGCAGGAACAGGCGAGTAATCACAGGCAGATCCTGAAAGAATATAGCCTGCCTCTGCTCGACCAGATGATTACAATTGTGACCGCGGCAACCCTGATGGCTTACAGTCTGTATACCTTTCAGGGGCCTACGGGGAATCATCGCCTGATGATTACGATCCCGCTGGTCTTATACGGCATGTTCCGCTACCTTTACCTGGTATATATGCGTATGGAAGGCGGGAGTCCCGAGGAAATACTATTACGTGACCGGCACATACTTGGAACCGTTGTGTTGTTTGCGGCGGCAGTTATTATTGTGCTCTATGTATTACCGAAGTAGGGGAGCAGGTGTTTGCTTACTCACAAAGTAAAAACCGGGATTGTATTTTCTCTGGTACTGGCATTTATCGTCCTGGTGGCTATTGCCCTCTATGCAGACCTGCCACGTATGGTCACAGTCCTGGCGCATTTTCGCTGGCAATACCTTCCACTCATCCTGGGCTTGACGCTCTTCAACTACGCCTGGCGTTTCGGCAAATGGCAATACTATGTTGGACGCCTTGAAATAAAAATTCATTGGTTTAGAAGCCTGCTGATCTTCATTTCCGGGCTTTCTATGGCGATTACTCCTGGTAAGGTAGGTGAGTTGCTGAAATCCTACCTGCTCAAACGTTCGACAGGAGCGCCTGTCAGTCGCACGTCTCCCATCATCGTGGCTGAACGGCTAACCGATGGGGTTGCCATGATAGGCCTGGCGGCCACAGGCCTGGTACTCTATAGCTTTGGCCGGGAATTGTTATTTGTACTCTTGATTATCGTATTTACAAGCATCATAGTTGTACAGAATCGGCGGCTTTCGCTGGCCTTGCTTGATTTTGGCGAGCAGCTACCGCTTGTTTCACGTATCGCTCACCCGGCGCGTACGTTTTATGAAAGTTCTTATATCTTGTTAGGCTGGCGACCATTGCTGCTGGCTATACTGATAGGCGCAGTTTCCTGGTCAGGAGAATGCCTGGCGTTATTTTTTGTGTATGTAGGGCTGGGGTTAGGATTCAGCCTGGATTTATTTATAAAGTCCATGTTTATAATGGGGGTTTCGTCGGTCGTAGGAACGGTATCTGGCCTACCTGGGGGACTGGGTACTGCAGATGGAAGTATGTTGGGACTTACGCGTTTGTTGGTATCGCCTTCGGCTGCGGTGGGAGGCGCAGCGGTATTACTCATTCGTCTATGCACCTTATGGTTTGGCCTGGGACTAGGCCTTATCGCGCTGCTGTTCTATCGAACTACCCAGCTTGTCGACCATTCTTCTGAACAAGGGGAAAGGTTGGATATGCAGAAGCTTGAGATGAAAAGCACATCATCCGAAGATGCGGATCGGCCGGATTCGCAAAAGGACCCGGCATCAACAGCTACTGGAGACAAAGTCAGATGAAGACACTAATTATTATACCGACGTATAACGAAATTGATAATCTCCGCCCTTTGCTCGATGAGATATTTTCGTATGCGCCAGAAAGTGATGTTTTGATCGTTGATGATAATTCGCCAGATGGCACGGGAGAACTCGCAGACAAGATACATCTTGAGAATACCCGGGTGAATGTGTTACACCGGCCTGGTAAGATGGGTCTCGGCACCGCATATATTGCAGGTTTTAAATATGCTATTGAACATGGCTACGATGCCGCTTTTGAGATGGATGCCGATTTCTCACATGATCCACGCTATCTGCCCGATTTCCTTAAAGCTGTGGAGTATGCAGATTTAGTGATTGGATCGCGCTACATTCCCGGGGGCGACACGCCCAACTGGTCAATCATACGTCGCCTGATCAGTGGTGGCGGCAATATCTTTGCGCGTTTCATGCTGGGTATTCCTGTACACGATAGCACGGCCGGTTATCGTTTATACCGGCGCAGATTGTTAGAGAGCATCGGCCTGGATACAGTGCAGTCCCAGGGCTATGCTTTTCAAATAGAAATGGCTTATCGAGCGATGCAGCAGGGCTGCAAGATCGTCGAAACGCCGATTATCTTTATGGACCGGCGTGTAGGTAAGTCCAAGATGTCCCGCAAGATAGTGATCGAGGGATTTACCTACGTTTTGAAGGCACGTTTCAGCAAGCGATCATTGAAGCCCGGGGTGGTCGCGCCAGGCAGCGCCGGGGCACGAATTGGAGAGGCTTCTTTGCAGGCCGCTGAAGTGGAGGAACTCCCCTCAGTCGCGCAGAAGTAGAGAGCGCTTAATCATCATCTTTCTGTTTGGGATCGAGACCATATTGACGACGTACCTGCTGGCGATGGCGAGAAAGGCGGGCAAGACCAGGCGGCGGTGCATTGAGGTGTTTGCTAAGCTGACCGGCAGAACGTGCTCCGCCCTGTCGAGCAACTGACATCCGCACCTCTATGTCATCGCTGAATATTTCCACCTCACGTCCCGCAGCTTGTGCTGTAGTTGCTAAACGAGCAATGACGCTATCGGCTGTTTCGCCGGCACGAGAGTAAATGATGCGCACACGGCGCTCATGAACGGTCTGTTCGTTTGCGCCGTTGCCATCAAAGACGACGATTACCTGGTGCGGTGTATGGCGGTACCGGTTGACGAGTTGGTTAATCAAGAGTTGGCGTGCAGCGGCAAGATTCTTCGCTGCAAGAGTTTGAAACGAAGGATCTCTTTTAATTATGTTGTAGCCATCGACCAGGATATCGCGTCCCATTGTGTTTGTTATCCGTTCTGCTGCTGGATTGTTTATCTTGACAAGATAGGCTATCCGGGCATTAATGTCAACATCAAGTCTCACTCATTCGTTTTTTGTGAGAGATCGGCTGGTGGAGTGGCGGGTGTGGCGGGTGTGGCCGCGAGGGGTTCACCAGCCTTAGCGCCACTTTCAACCTGGTCGGGCGGGAACTCTTTGCTGTGGGTTCTACGGTAGTAGGTCCAGAAGGTGACAGCAATTGCCTGGATCAGCCCTGCGGCAGGAGCAGCGAAGATGGCGCCCCAGGGCCCGAATAGCTCGGCACCGATAGTCAAGGCCATTAACGAGACCACGGGCCTCAGCCCAACAGATTTGCCCACAAGGCGAGGTGCAAGAACGTAGCCCTCGATGATGTGAACGACCACAAAATAAGCCAGGACCAGGATCGCCTCCAGCCAGCCCTGGGTCAATGCAAGCAAGACGGCAGTGACACCCGCGAAGATGGTTCCCAGCACTGGAATGAATTCGGTGATGAAGGATAGCACGCCTAACAAGACAGCATATGGCATGCGCAATATAGCCAGGCCCACGCCTACAATCACACCGATGATGAGACTGAGCGTGAATTGGCCACGGACATAGCCCCCGACCACATGCTGCAAGGCTGAGATAAAAAAGCTGATCGAGCCTCGTTGTGATGCCGGGCTGTTGTTGCGCAGCCACCTTATGGCTTGCGATCCATCAACCAGAAAGTAGATGCTGATGACGACGGTTAACAGGATGTTCAGCAGAGCGCTAGCGATACTGCTTACTATGGGCAAGACGCCGCCCGCTACACCGCCCGCGAGTTGTGTCAATTGTGTCTCAAGCTGCTGTTGGAGAGTACTGATCTGACTATCCGTCAAGCCAAAGCGCTTCAGTAATTGTATGATAGGTGTCTGACCATTGTTACCGGGCGTCAGCATGTTCCCGATATTCTTTGCGAGTGAGCTAATCTGAACGACAGCGGTGTTAACAACAAGGTACATGACGAGGCCAAGCAGGATAAAGACGAGCAGATAGACGAGAAGAATCGCGAGCCAGCGCGGCATTACGCGCTGGAAGATAACCACCACGGGAGCGATGGCATAGGCAATGAGAGCTGCAACGGCGAAGATGAGCAGAGCCGTAGTTATATGACTGGCCCCGTCGAGAATCAGCACTGCCAGGGCAAAGGCAGCGAGGATGGTCAGTAGGATGATCAGCCTTCTTGTCCATACACGAGTGGCAGTATTACCACCCTGAGATGGTTCGTTTTGATCGGAAAATGAGAACATCGCTGATTACTCCTGATAAACTACTGCCTCGCGAAAAAGAACAGAGAATAGCATATTGTGGGTGAAACCTATGCGTTTTGCTGTATTATTGACCAACCGCGATGAAAGTGATAAATCATGGATATTCTATTATCACGTTATACATACGCTCATTCATACCTCAGAGTAGCACGTAGTGTCAAGCCTGTGCGTCTAGATATATATAGAACATGGTTACTCTTAAATGCCTTAGGAGAACAACAGAATCACCCATAAGTGTGATGTATAAGGAAAAGTTACACCGTATACTCTATACGGAACTATTACATCTCGTGGAGGGGCTGGGGAGAGGGGAGAGCATCGATTATGTAGATTAACAAAATAATCCAATCATCCGTAGGGGCCGGTTTATCGCGCCCAGCGCCGATTTATTGGCCCTCACCGGAGAATCCGGTATCCGAATTATTTTGTTAAGAGTCATAATCCTGGTAATAGTCTAAGAGCGCTTGTAGATTTACGTGGTGACCTGGCAGGCATTCCAACCCGGTCCGCGCTAGATTCGCAGTTAAGGTTCCTGCAAATAGTGTGAGTTTCGCTATGTCATCGAACCGCTCACAATGAATTGTGGGTTTTGCTGTGTTATCGAATCACCCACAATTCATTGCGAAGCAAATCATCGAGACAGGCAAAGTTACAAATGCAGAAATCAGGAATCCACTATCAACGTTACACTGGTTGAGTTAAAGAAAAAATAGGTGGAGAATAGAAATGATGAAAGAAACGATGCGAGAAACGAGAGAGGCGAGAGAGGGAGATACATTGTTAACCGTGCGTGAAGTCGCAGATTTCCTGCGGGTTGACGAGACGACGGTGCGCCGTTGGATTAAGAGTGGGCTATTGGAGGCTGTGACGCTTCCACACAGTGGCAAGCGGCAGGGATATCGTGTCAGGAGTAAGACGCTTGCCACATTGCTGAACGATCAGGCGTAGCGGACCTCCTGGGAGACCATCACCGGGAAGTTTCCTTAAATATGACATACAGGTGGCACTATTCATGCTGTATCCTTTGGGTATCGGGGGCGTGTCCGGTGATACGCCGGCGAAACGCTGACAGTCATGTTGCGTGGCTACGTCCCCTTCCAACCAAAGAGAAAGTGTGAAGTTCCTATGCCTGAGTCATACAAGGATATATTATGGACACAGCTTCAATGATCGATGCCCTCCAGGCATCAGGCCCCCATCCAGACAGTGCCGAGGACCTCATGCTCTTCGGGCAATTTGTCGGTGCCTGGGATGTCGATGTCACCAACATCGCACCGGACGGCACCAGGAAGGAACTCAAGGGAGAGTGGCACTTCGGCTGGGCTCTGGAAGGGCGTGCCATTCTCGACGTGTGGATTGCCCCGCGTCGTTCACTGCGTGGTCAGGCAGATCTCTACGAATACGGCGCTACCCTGCGCTTCTTCGATCCAACCATCCAGGCATGGCGTTCCACATGGATCGGGCCAGTACGCCACCTCGTGCTCCCCTTCATCGCGCGACAGGCTGAGGATGGGATCATCCTTGAAGGCAGTTTCACGCCAGGCTGCCGCACGCGCTGGATCTTCTCACACATTACCCCAACACGCTTCCATTGGCGTAACCTGGAATCCAGCGACGATGGAGCCACCTGGAGATGCGTGCAGGAGATGGTCGCGCAGCGCGCATGATGTCACGATGGGATTATTACAGCGTAGTAGCAAGCAAGGCGGCGTCATCACCTGCAACGCCGCCTCCAGCCCAGGCTGCACTTCGAGCACAAACAGCTACCCTACTCTGCATGTATCTAGCGGGTTGCCTTCTGCGCTGCCGCTACGCCTTCTCGCGTAATATGTTGCGCGGCCTCTACTCCTCGCCACGCTGCCGACTCAGCAGTCTCTAACGTCTGCTGGTAGTAGGAAAATGGGGCAGTCATGAAGTCTCTGTACGTGTTGAATGACTCGCGAGCCAGCGTCTGGAAAGCTTCTTGCTGCTTCCGCGACTGCTCTGCCAGGGTTTGCACCAGGTCACGAGTGCTCTCTGCGTGCGCCTTGAGCACCTGAGTACCGTTCTGAAGCATGCTCTGTGCAAACTTCACATTCCGCTCCTGCGCTGCAAGAGCTGTATTCACAACAGTCTGGAATACTTCTTGCTGCGGCTTCGGCTGCTCTACCAGCTCCTGTATCAGATGATGGGTATCTTCAGCATGGCTTTTCAGTATCTCAATTCCGTTGTCAAGCGTGCTCTGGACATACTCCATATTCCGCTCCTGGGCTGCAACTGCACTCGTGGCTATTGCCTGGTTTGCCTCTTGAACAGATGTTGTCAGATTCCGTGTCGCCTCATTTACGTTGTTGTCCGCCATTGTTTTTTCTTACCTTTCTTGCCGTGAATTGTATCATTCGACTGATAGATCTAACGCTTACTCGCTTGTCAGCCCGGTACCTTTAAGCCGACTCGCAACGTAGCTGCTTTTCCATCGTTAAATTGTAAAAGCACCTATATGCATTTTACATCTATATGCAATATTTGTCAAGGGGTTTTCTGGCATTTCCTCATAGATTGGGAGGAAATCTATCTACTTCCCCATTGCACAAACGGCACACACTCAAGGAAACAAGCGGTATGCGACAGGTGTAAGCATGAATATCGCTCGTTGGCTTATATATCGTCGGCGAGCAGGATTGCCTCGGCTACTTCTCGCATCGATTTGCGACTGTCCATGCTCGCCTTGCGGATCTTACGAAAGGCTTCCTGCTCGGTAAGGCCTCTCTCTATGAGAAGACCCTTTGCGCGCTCGATGATCTTGCGTGTCTCCAATTGGTCGGTGAGGTTCGCTACTTGCTCTTCCAGTTTACGTAATGCCTGGTAACGTGCCAGTGTCACCTCAATTGCTGGAATAATCTCACTTTCACGCAGTGGCTTGATCAGATAGTTGACAACGCCTGCAACTTTGGCTTGTTCAACGAGAGGCGGGTCGGCCAACTCGGTGAGCATCACCACTGGTGCAACCTTTTCTTGCATCAGGGTCTGGGCAATGGCTATGCTGTCCCCATCGATCAAGTGGATGTCCATCAAGACCAGGTCCGGCCGTATCTGGCGGGCCAAATTGAGAGCTGTACGTCCATCTCCCGTCTCACCAACGACGAGATATCCCTGTTTGGTCAGACGTTCTTTAACGTCCATGCGCTGAAAGGCATCGTTATCTACAAGAAGGATCCGTGTTGGCATCCTATCACCTTCAAACGGTTGGTTTCCCTGCGAGAGCCTCGAGTATCACGGTTTGGATAGGACCTGCTTCACAGGCATTGCATATGAATTGGTTACGCTATCTGCTCGGTCAGCTTACCGGTTGTTACCAGCCAACGAACAAACTCAAGGCGACGATAAGTTTCAGATATATGGTCATACTTGTTTTCAGCGTATGCTTGCCGGAGTTTCTCTAAACGATCAATTTCTGACGCAGTGAACCCGGCCTGGTATAATACGTCATGGTTTTCTTGCTGATCCATACTATACTCCATTGAAACGGTGAGGAGAGATTCCTCTCCCACCCTCCATCTGAGACCCGAGTGCGTTGGTTTGATTGCTACAGCCACTCACTCTGGTCTTGTCATGGATACTCTTCAAAAGAGGAACTGGCTTGGCATGCTCCCCTTTGGCACCGGGGCCATTCGAGTCACTGCGCCTTTGCATGCTGTTTTATATTGAATAAGCATCTATATGCATTTTACATCTATATGAGTAATTTGTCAAGGGGTTGAACTCCTTGACACTTGCATGTCACTGTAGTAATATGAATATTGAACGATAAGTCAATTGAAAACAACGGAGAACACACCATGCCACGCCCATCTACCGCTAATCAGCGCATCCGCGACGAGCGTCACGAACAGATTTTGCGCGCTGCTGCACATGTGTTTGCACGCAAAGGACTGGAGGCGACCACCATCTCGGATATCGCTGCGGCAGCACGTGTGAGCCACGGCCTTGCCTATCACTACTTCGTGAGTAAGGAAGAGATCTTCAGACAACTGATCATGCGCGCGATGCAAGGCACCGAACGGCTCCTGCGCGAGGCTCTAGCACGCGAAGGGACGGTCACGGAACGGCTCCGCTGGCTCATCACCGAAATGCTCGAGGGTGCCAAGGACTCCGCTGATGACCTGCTCATTATTCAACAGGCCGTGATCAGCGAAGCCGTGCCGCCTGATGTTCGCAGGCTGGTTCTCCATGGACCGCCCATCGTGCTTGAACTCCTGAGCGGACTGCTGCGCGAAGGCCAGCTCTGCGGCGAAATTATCGCTGGCGATCCGGAGCAGTTGGCCTTGCTCTTGTTGTACTGTATCCAGGGCATCTTCTCGAACAGTGCGCTGCACTTCGATCAACCCAGCATCGAACCAGAGACGATGCTCTCTCTGTTCCAGACTCGCTAATTTTTTTTGCAGATGTTTTTGATTAACTAGTCAGCCAAAAAACAAGGAGGACTATATGAAATCCACTGTTTCCTCGCCTGCCCCACAGATGGGGCAACGGCTCACTGCTCTCGTGCTGCTTGGTTTGCTGGCAGGTCCTTTCATGAGCATGATTGACTCGAGTGTCGTCAACGTCGCCCTTGCCGTGATCGCACGGGGCTTCAAGACTGATCTCGCGACTGCGCAGTGGGTCATCAGTGGCTATCTCCTGGCTCTCGCGTTCGGTCTCCCTGCGAGCGCCTTCCTTGCCAAACGCTACGGGACACGCCGCATCTATCTTGTCAGCATGGCAGGCTTCACACTCTCGTCCCTGGCGTGTGCCTTCGCCCCAACACTGCCCATGTTGATCGCGACTCGAGTCCTGCAGGGCTTGTGCGGTGCCCCGCTGGTTCCGCTCGCGATGAACGTCCTGCTGGGTCCCAACGGCAGGGCCCGCAAAGGCATCCCTCCCGTCGCTGGAGGCCTGCTCTTCCTCGCTCCTGCGCTGGGTCCGACGGTCGGCGGCCTCTTGCTCCGTGTTGGGGCATGGCCGCTGATCTTCCTGATTAATGTGCCAATCGGCCTGCTGGGCCTCATTGGTGCCACCAGAATCAACACGGAAGTGGCGGGAGAGGGCGACCGCGCAGCACGCTTCGATCCACTTGGCCTGGCCCTCGCAAGTTTCGGCCTGACGCTCGCGATCTATGGCGCAACAACAGGCGCGCAAAAGAGCTGGCTGGGAGGCGATGTCTGGCCTTTTTGGGGTGGTGGTGCAGTCCTGTTGTTCATGTATATCCTTTATGCCCTTACCCGGCCTCACCCAGCGTTGGACCTCAAACTGCTCCGCCACTCACAGTCGGCGCTTGCCCTCTTCCTGGTCTCCATAGTCTCGATCGTGATGGCTGCGATGTTGTTGTTAACCCCGATCTATCTGCAACAGATCCAGGGGACATCGACGCTGGTCGCCGGTCTCGTCTTGCTGCCACAAGGTCTCGTTACTGGCCTGGGAGCAGTCCTGGGCATTGAGCTGGCAAAGCGGTGGGGCGAGCGTGCGTGCATCTGCTTTGGGACGGTGATCCTGGTTGCCACCACGGCGCTTTTGCTCTTGTTGGATCTTGCAACGCCGGCCTGGTTGACGGCGCTTCTGTTGTGTGGACGCGGGCTGGCGACAGGTCTGGTGCTTCAGCCCTTGCTCGCCGTCATGCTGCACGGATTGACCCGGCACGAGTTGCCAGACGGGAATACGCTCTTCACGGTGACAGACAATCTCGGCGGGTCAGTAGGCGTCGCGCTGCTGGCGACGCTGCTGCAGCAACGAGAGACGACGCGCATTCTCGACACGCTGCTTGCGTATGGCATGCCCGCAAGTGCCCTCCAGCGCATCGAAAGCGGTGGGCCACGTATCCCACCCATCCTCCACCATGCGCTTGGCGAAGCCGCTATCGCTGGACTTCATGACACCATCCTTGCGCTGATCATTGTGGCTGCGATAGGTGCCATCGCAGCCGTGTTCGTCCGCACTCCACAGAGTCAGACAAGCACGGCCTCTCAGGAACAATGGACATGAGAACCTATCACTGAGGATCTCTTCACGGGCGGCCTCCTTTCCGCGTGACTCCCCAGATCAAAGCAATGTGAAGCGATATGAAGTGATATGTCATCCGATGGACGGTGACTTCCCCAGGGAACACCGGTATACTAGTGACTGTCGGGTGTGCCATCCAAGCGGGCCAACGCCTGTCTGGGGTTGACTTGGGGCAAGGCCAAGCAGCCGCAGTCAACCCTTTCAATTCTCTCCCTCTATCATAGCAGATTTTCTGCATACTTGCGCTCTCTAAGAGGCCTGAAAATGGAGAGGCGCTTGCCCTGCAGGCGGACGACGAGCATCTTGCTCAGGCTCTCCTGGTGCCTGCCCCAAGAAGTGAAGCGAGTTGAAGTGACATGCCATCTGATGCACGCTGACTTTCCCTGCGCATGCTTCTATACTCTTGAAAGAGGAAGTGGATGACCAAGGGAGAGCAATGTTTGAACTTGATGCGGGCGTTGCAAGTCGTGCAGCCTGCACCAGATGGCTCCAGGAGCCAGAGAAACACAGGAGGACAACTATGGAATTACAAGAGCATCTCCCAACCATGACAGAGGTTCGGAATCTCGAGTACGTGGGTTTTTCGAGCGAGCAGATCGCTAGCCTCTTCAGAGTCAAAGTGCTCTATCAGCGAGGTGCCTATCACGAGGCCACTGCTGAATTCAAGCGGCTGGAGTTTGTCCGCTGGCTCTACCAGCAGGGTCGCCTGCAAAGCTAAGCCGTGATCACGACGCATGCGTGAGGGAGGATAAGGAATGAACCTTTCCTGTCGTTTATCGTCCTGTGGACAATAGGAGCAGACTATGAGCCAGTTACAGTTGTCGTTGCTTGGTACACCGGTAGTCAAGCACGGTGAGCACACGCTCACCTTCTCCACGCGCAAGGCGCTGGCCCTGCTCGTCTACCTGGCTGTGGAAGGTGGAACGCACCCGCGCAAAACCCTGTCCGAAGCGTTCTGGCCGGAGCTGGACGCCGAGCACGGGCGAGCGGCCTTACGGGCGACCCTGCTCGAGCTGCGCAAGCTCCTTGAGCGCAGTCACGGACCAGGCGAGCAGGCTCACCTGCTGGTTGAGCGTGAGACGCTGGGAGTCGACCAGGGCAGCCTACTC
>Ga0137383_10000505_pt1 | contig 20220 bp, 19 predicted proteins | sample SagtaG_19_FD_104817 | JGI IMG/M metagenome (GOLD analysis project Ga0137383, IMG submission 104817) | Vadose zone soil microbial communities from Sagehorn Ranch, Mendocino, California, USA - Sage2_R_40_16 metaG | ecosystem: Environmental > Terrestrial > Soil > Vadose zone | place: USA... | reverse complement strand
GCTCCTGCTCAGTGGCGTCCCGACCTACCTCTGGTGGCTAGGGACACCGCCCTTCGGGTCCTCGGAGCTGCGTGACGGACTGCAGATCGCAGACGCGCTGGTGGTCGACTCGGCCCGATTCACACGGCCTTATCACTCCTCCCTCGCGCTGGCCGGCACCAGCGCCCACGCCCACAAGCGACTGGGCCTGGCCGATCTGCAATGGGCTCGCCTCGACCCGTGGCGCGAGACGATCGCGCAGTTCTTCGCACCGGTGGCTCGCCGGCCCTACCTGTCGGGGATCAACGAGATCGGCATCGATTACGCGGGCGAGGGCCGCGGCAATCGCATCCCGTCTTCGGTCCTGATCGGCTGGATTGCGAGCGCGCTGGGCTGGAAGCTGCAGCGAGCGGCGGGCGGCGCAGGCGGCGTGGTGTCTGCGCAGTACGAGGCCGAGCGGTGGCGGACGGTGGAGGTCGCATTCCGGTCGGTCCCGAAGTGGGGCCTGGTCGAAGGCGAGATCGGCGCCCTGCGCATCTTAGGCACGGCCGGTGGGATCACGTTCAAGCTCTCGATCGCCCGGGCTCCTGAGCGTATGCGGCCGGCGGCGCCCGACCTCGGGCCGCTTGGGTTCAGAAGCCTGCATCCGACCGGCGGCGAGGATGAGGCGGGCATGGAGATCGCGCAGCGCAGGGCCATCCAGCACCGGGAGGTGGCGTTCCAGAATCGCGGGTCCCTCCACCACACGGCCACGGGCGACGCTCCTGGCGAGAGCGTGCCACCAGGGTCGACCGTTTTCGTACGTGAGCGTCGGAACCCAGACAACTCGATGGTTCTCTTGACGCTGATCGACATCGGCGGGGCCGACACGCTGCGACACGTGCAGCGCATCGAGTCGACGCAAGATGCCGCGCTGCTGATCCAGGTGCTCGCTTTGGGCGCGCACGACTCGATCTTCACGCGCTCGCTGGCGGCAGGAGCGGAGCTGATGCAAGCGCTGTGAAGGCGGAGTCCACGGTTCTCGAGTCGGCCGAGGCTGTGGCGACCCAGGCGGCTCACGAGATCGCGGCAGCTCTGGCCGGCGGGGCGCGAACGCTGGTGCTCGCGGGCGGCACGACCCCGCGGCGTTGCTACGAGCTGCTGGTCGACCTGCCGGTGGTCTGGGGCCGGGTCACCGTGCTGTTCGGGGACGAGCGGTGCGTCCCGCCCGATCATGCCGACAGCAACTACCGTATGGCCCGGGAAGCCCTACTGGATCGGGTCGCACCGGCGACGGTGCACAGGATGCCCGCCGAGCTCGGTCCTGATGAAGGTGCTGCGCTCTACTCCTCGGTGGTGGCGACGCTCGCCCCTCTTGACCTGGTGATCCTGGGTATCGGCGAAGACGGCCACACCGCATCGCTGTTTCCGGGCCACCCCGCAGTCCAGGCCAGGGGATGGGCGATCGGTATCAGCGACTCGCCGAAACCGCCTCCCGAGCGCGTCACGCTGACGCTGCCGACGCTGCGCGGTGCGCGCCGCGTCATCATCCTGGCGACGGGCGCGGGCAAGGCCGACGCGGTCGCCAGGGCGAAACGCGGCGAAGTGCCATCCGGCATGATTGCGGGCGCGCGATGGCTGATCGACCGCGAGGCGGCCGGGAATCGGTGAGAAAGATCGAGGTTGTCCCCTCGATCCTGTCCGCCGACGTCGCCCGACTCGGTGACCAGGTGCGTGAGGCCGTGGCGGCCGGTGCCGACCGCATCCAGGTCGATGTCATGGACGGCCACTTCGTCCCGAACCTCACCTTTGGCCCGCTCGTGGTCGAGGCCGTGCGCAAGGTCACCGGCCTTCCGATCGAAGCTCATCTGATGGTCGAGCGGCCCGAGCTCTTCATCGAGGCGTTCGCGAAGGCGGGAGCGAGCCTCATCGAAGTCCAGGTGGAATCGACGACCTCTTTGTACCGGACGGTGGAATCGATCAAGGAGCATGGCGCGGATGCGGGCGTGGCCATCAACCCTGCGACGTCGATCGAAGCCCTGCGAGAGATCCTGCCCTACATCACCCTCGTCAACGTGATGACCGTCGAGCCTGGATTTGGGGGGCAGAAGTTCATCGTCCACAGCCCAGACAAGATTCGCCGCCTGCGGGCGATGGCGCCCGACGTCGAGATCGAGGTCGACGGGGGCATCGACGCGAGGTCCGCCCCGCTGGTCGTCAAGGCCGGAGCGAGCGTGCTCGTGGCGGGCAGCTCGGTCTTCGGCCACAAGAATGGGATACAGGCCGGCATTCGCGCGTTACGTACAGCAGTTGGCTGAAGAAGATGCCCTGAAACGGGCTGCAGCGGAGAAGGCCCTCGAGCTGGTTCGCGATGGAATGCTTCTGGGCCTGGGCAGCGGCACCACCGTGCGCTACTTCACCGAGGGCGTCGGCCGCCTGGTGGCGGGCGGGATCCGGGTGAGAGGCGTGCCGACGTCACGTGAGACGGCCGAGCTCGCGGCTGCATCCGGCATTCCGATCGTCACCGAGCTCGTGGGCGACATCGACCTGGCGGTAGATGGCGCGGATGAGGTCGACCGCGATTTGAACCTGATCAAAGGACGGGGCGGTGCACTGTTTCGCGAGAAGATCGTGGCCGCCGCCTCCAAGCGCTTCGTCGTGGTCGTGGACGAGTCGAAGCTGGTCAAGCAGCTCGGCGCTGGCGTGCTGCCCGTCGAGGTCCTGCCGTTTCTGTGGCGGACGACGGCCGAGAGGCTTGCGGCGCTGGGGGCGTCCCTGACCGTGCGAGGTGGGGAGGACTCGCCCTACATCACCGACAACGGCAACTTGATCCTCGACCTGACATTCGAAGGCGGCATCGCCGATCCGAAGGCGATAGCGACCTCGCTCAAGATGACGATTGGCGCGGTCGAGCACGGGCTGTTCGTCGGAATGACGGATTCGTGCATAGTTGCCGGCCCCGACGGTCCGAGGATGCTGGGCCGTTCCGGCGGCGCGGGGTAGCGATTTCGTTCGAAGTCCATTGAAGGTCGCGTCGATGGCCCTCATCGCTTTCTGTTCCCTGATGGCATGCAGTGGTGGTGGCGGGACTGGCGCGGCGTCCACCAGGGTTTCACAGTCGCCGTCGTCCAGCGTGGCCACGCCGTCGAGCGGGGGCACGCCTTCGCCCACCGAGCCGTTCACCACCCGCCTCAACTGCGGCGGGTCCGTCAGCGCGACGCATGGGCTTGCGCTCTACGCCCTGTCCACGAAGCCGCCGATGCTCGAGATCCTCGACGTCTCCAATCCCTTGAAACCCGCTCTTCTATGCCTGTTGGGTCCGGCTCAAGGCGGCCGTTTCACCCAGACGTCAAATCAACTGGTGTTCTGGATAGGTGACCAGCTCGGATCTGCCGACCTCGGCTCCGGCAGCGTGATGCAGACCGCACAGCTGCCGTTACCCGCAATCGAAGGTGCCTTCAGCCGCGATGGCAGCCTGTTCGCCTATCGCGCGACCGAGGACGCCGCCGGCACGCTCGGTTCGCACCTCGACAGCGGCGGGTACGACCGGACGCTCTACACGCAAGGCCCGATCGGCGGCCACGGCGGGCCGCCACCCGGCAGCGGTCCCGTCGACCAGATCGAGTTTTCTCCGGACGGGACGGAGCTGCTCGACTACAACGCGTTCAGAGGCGCATCCGGCCTCGACACGTTCCTGGTCTACCGCGTCGCGGGAATCCTCGGCACCTATGCGCCTCCCGACAGCTTCCGGATATTTCAATCGAGCACCGTGGTCCGCGGCGCTTGGTCGCCGACGGGGAGCACGCTGTACATCTTCGCTCCAGGCAATGGTTTGGCCGGCGAGGTAGACAGCCTGGACGGCACCGGGCGACGCACACCGCTGGCGAGCAATATCGAGGGATTCTTCTGGCCGACTCTTACGCCTGCGGGCGCCGCCGTCATCTACAACAGATATGTCAGCTCATCCGGCGACACCTGTGGAGGCCTGCCGCATCTGTGGACTTTCACTCTTGCCAGTCGCTCGGCTTCGCAGCTTTCCCCGGTGATCAGCTCGGAACCGGTGTTCGTGACGCGAACGGCCGTGTGGTCCAACGAGGAGAAGCCGGGTCAGTGCGGGCCGGGCGGCGAGAGCCTTCCGGATGGGGTGATCGTCGCCCACGACCTCGGCACCGGTCGCGACGCACGGGTGGACATGACCTCGACCGTCCCTGGTATCGGCGGACCTCCGCTGGCCCTGCCGGACACAGGTTGGGTAGTCGATGTCTTGTTCTGAGCGGGTGATCGCCGGGAGGGCGCCGGCGGGGCAGGCCCCGGAGGGCCGCCACTAGACTTTTCCCCGCAGGACGGGTGGCCGAGTCCGGTCGAAGGCGCAGCACTGGAAATGCTGTACAGCCGCAAGGCTGTCTTGGGTTCAAATCCCAACCCGTCCGCCAATCAGCCGGGACTTTCTCGGCTCGAGCGGGGTACAAGATGAGGTTCACTTTCGCGGCATCGGTGCAGTGGTTCATGGTCTGCGCAGTCTTCAAGCCACAGTAAGCAAGCGTCCGCGCCAGCGCTACTACCCCTATGGTCTGTGGAGCAGCGCATCAGCCTCATCACGCTCGGCGTCGAAGATCTCGGGTCAGCTCGGGCCTTTTACGAAGCGCTCGGGTGGCGCGGCGCCCAACAGCCCGACGATGAAGTGGCTTTCTTCCAGGCCGGCGGCATTGTCTTCGGATTGTGGACGGCTCTGGGAGGCCACGGCGCGCCGGGCATCGAGCTGGCGCACAACGTCCGCTCGGCGGCGGAGGTCGATGCGGTGCTGGCGGCAGCCGAGCGCGCCGGAGGGACGATCGCGCGCCCGGGCACTCGCCAAGACTGGGGCGGGCTATTCCGGCGCCTTTGCCGACCCGGACGGGTATGTCTGGGAGGTCGCGCACAACCCTGACTGGGTGATTGCCGCCGACGGCTCAGTGCGCCTCCCGTAGCCGAGGCCCCTTCCAGCGTCACCAATGACTCTTGTCACTGTGCTGCGCCATTTGCCCGATTGACGTGGCGGGCGAACGGTCGAAGGATGGAGGGGTCGTACATACGCGAAGCGACGTGAACCGCCGCACGTGAAATTACCTCCGGTCATCACTCGAGCACCGCGAACAGGTGCTGCGTCCACGCGCCCAAATGGCCGGGACCTCTACAGGCTCGCCGGCCCCACAGCGGCGTTCGTGGTCACCGTAGTGGCCGCTGCTCTCCTGCTGGCGAACTTGCACCACAACCCCCCAGGAGGGGCCGTTCCTGCTCCCCAAACCTGGCGCGCCACCGCAACCGACTTCGCGATGCCCGCTTGGTTTTCAGCGCTCCCGCTGAACTGCATGGCCGGCGTCGGTCTGGGATTGGCCTCAACTCCGGCTGTCGCGTATGTCGACGGCGTACGCACAGGGGTCCGGGGTGCCCAAGACCTGGTGACGTTTCAATTCGCCGGCGGGCGCCCGGGGGAGACGAGCATCAGCGCCCAGGTCGGCGCCACGTTTACGTTAAAGGCGGGCGGTAAGCCGGCCACTCTCGATGGCGCCTATGGCGCGTTGGTGTCGATCAAGACCGCTGACGCGCACACCCATTACTCCGGGCCATCTGACATCAAAACGGGCGATCACCCGGTCATCGAGCTGCGCAAGGTCAGGGACGACAGCGGAGTCGTGCAATGGGCCATCGGTCTCTCCCAGGTTCCGTGCTTCCGGACCGCATATCTCGACAATCCCACCAGGTTGGTGATCGCCTTCCAGGTTGGTTCGACCGGCAAATAGCGTGCCGCGATCCTCAGGGAGCGACAAGGAGGTCGTGCGCGATCCAGCCTTGCCGGCTGTTAACGCTGCACCAGATATGACCGTCGACTACTCCACCTGCTGGGCGGGGTCGCCTTCGTTCGACTCGAGCTCGGGTAGGTCCGAGTGAGGCTCACCTGGATGCAGCAGGTGCTTCCAGGTGATGGCGTGGTGTTCGGCAAGGGCGGCGTTGCGGCAGCGCTCGCAGCACCAGGTACGGTCGGAGGGCCCCAAAGAGGCGAGTAGCCGGTTGAGTCGGCTCACGTGATCTCCAACGCGCGAAAGGGCCCTGCTGTTCGCCCTGCGAAGAGGGGTTTAGACTCAGTTGAACATGGCTGAGACAGACCGGGTAGGAATAACCCCCAAGAGCTGGACGACCCAGCTTCACCACGGCGTGATGCACCTGGGAAAGCGGTGGTACGTCGTCAGCGCTGAGCTCAACGAGACCGGCCGCGCCGAAGGCGTTAGGCTGGACGGCCCCTATCCGGATCGGGCCGCCGCGGAAGCGGAGGTAGACCGCCAGCAACGCGCGACCAGATAGTCCAAAACGCCCGGACCGCCAGTATGTTGGCCCGCGGGTTGTTCGCGTAGAGGGTCAGGAGTCAGGTCGGACCGTAGGCTCGGCCGAGGTGCAGCTCCTCGACCGGGACGACTCGGGAACCGTTTGGGTCTGAGTCGGCGTCCCTACGGGGACAGCTGAATCGACCCCTTCTGCAACCAAACGCCGATCCGCCGCATCCAACAGGCAGACGATGATGTCCGCATTGATGGAGCAGCGGCCGACGGCCATGCAGCGCGCCGCCCACGGAGACGCGGACTCGTTTGCGCTCGTCCTGGATCCGCTGCTCAATCCCGCCTACAGGCTCGCCGCGGTGATGCTCTCGGACCGGATGGCAGCCGAGGATGCCGTCCAGGAGGCCGCTGTGAAGGCGTGGCGCAACCTCGGGCAGCTGCGGGGAGACGAGACCTCACTCCGAGCCTGGTTCCTCTCCATCGTCGCCAACGAGTGCCGCATGGCCCGCCGCCGCCGCTGGTGGTCTGTCGTCAAGCTCGCCGAGGTCGAATCGGACCGCGAACGTGGCGGCTTGACCCAGGAAGCGTCTACCGACCTCCGCCGGGCCATCAGCAAGCTCAGCCTCGACGAGCGCCTGCCGCTCGTCCTCTACTTCTATCTCGATCTACCCCTTGACGAGGTTGCGCGCACCCTGCGCGTTTCGCCTGCGGCCGCGAAGTCGCGAATCTATCGGGCCGCGCGGCGCCTTCGTTCCGACCTGACCCTGGAGGAGGTGACCTGAAATGACCCGCGACAGTTTCCGCCGAGATATCAACCGGGAGTTCGACGCGATCAGCGGGTCGCCGAGCCCTGCGCTGTCGGCCCGCGTGCGGTCAGCCCTTGCTGAGGGCAGGCCTGCGCGGCCGGGGCCGGTGTGGATGGCAGGTGTGGCCGCGGCAGTGATCGCGCTGATCATCGTCAGCGTGCTCGTGGCTTCGAACATCAACCGGCACCAGACAGGCATCGTGCCCGGGACCATCCCGAGCCCGAGCCCGGCTACCAGCCCAGTGGTAAGCGCGACGCCGAGCGGGAGCCCGTCACCGGTGGCTTCGCCGACCTCGCCGGCGGGTGCGTACATCTGCAACAGCTCGGCCGTCGGCGACACGAACGCACCGCTGTCGGCATTCGTCAACGCGGTGCGGACGGGCACGCATACGGGCTACGACCAGGTGACGATCCAGTTCAGCAACGGCCAGCCGAGCGACGTGAAGATCGAGCCGCAGTCGAGCGCGACGTTCACCGAGTCCCCCAAGGGGACACCGGTCACGCTGGCGGGGCAGGCCGGCATTCTCATCACCATCACGGGCGCCGACGGGCACACCCAGTACACCGGGCCGACCGACTTCAAGACCAACTATTCGGAGCTCAAGGAGCTTCGGCAGGTGCAGGACTTCGAGGGGATGGTGCAGTGGGCGCTCGGGCTCTCGCACAGTGGGTGCTACGCCTACACCTTCCTCACCAACCCCACCAGGCTGGTGATCTACATCCAGCAGTAGGGGTTCGGGGTTAGCCCCACCCGGCCGCGCGCTCTGCGCGGCCGACCTCCCCACACTGTGGGGAGGTGAATACGTACATTGGTGCGGACACACCGGCTGTTTCAAGGAGTCCGCAATGTCGAGCCTCGCCTTTGATCCGGAAGAGACCACGCAATGGGAGAAGACCCGTCCGCGCACGATTCCGCCGGAGAAATGGAAGCAGTTCGAGGGCTACGCGGCCGAGATCTTCACCGCGCTGGGCATGGATCTCGATACGCCGGGCACCAAAGAGACGCCAATCCGCTTCCTGCGGGCGCTGTTCGAGGCGACCAACGGCTACGAGGGCGATCCCAAGCTGCTGACCGCCTTCCCGACCGAGTGCCGGGGCGGCCCGGACTGCAGCATCGCGCAGGTGATTGAAGGGCCGATCGAATTCTTCTCACTCTGCGAGCATCACGCACTGCCGTTTCACGGGCATGCGTACATCGGCTACATCGCCCACGAAGAGATCATCGGGATCTCCAAGCTGACCCGGCTGGTGCGGGTATTCGCACGGCGTTTCACCGTCCAGGAGCGCGTCGGTGTCGAGATCGCTGACGAGCTCGTGCGTGTCCTTCAGCCTCACGGTGTTGCGGTGCACCTCAACGCGATGCACCTGTGCACGCAGATGCGAGGCGTGCGCGAGGGCCACTCGCGGACATGGACCTCGTTCTGGCGGGGAAACTACGAAACGAATCCTCAGCTCCGGACCGAGTTCCTCCAGGCCGCGTTCGTCCAGAACAACCACTGACAGGGGTGCTGGCGCCCTTCGAGGTCCTTTTCGAGACAGACCTGCCCACATACCAGCTGCCTGAGGATCTCGGCCGGCTCTACGGCCGGCTCGGGTTCGCTGACCGCGTTGTCTACTCGAACTTCGTCTCGTCCGTGGACGGCGTGGTGGCCTTGGGGTCGGGCTTCTCGGCAGGTTCGGTGATCAGCGGCAAGTTCGATGCGGATCGATTCCTGATGGCTCTGTTACGCGCGTGCGCGGATGCTGTCGTGATCGGCGCCGGCACCATGCGGGCGACGCCCGGCCATCTCTGGACGCCGGCTCATGTGTATCCCGACTTCGCCTCCTCGTTCACCGCGTTGAGGGAGACACTCGGTCGGGCGCCCCAACCACGCCTGGTGGTGCTCACCGGCGCGGGCGACCTGGACGTCAATCATCCGGCGCTGCAGAAAGGCGCCACGATTCTCACCACTCATGGCGGAGCGGAGCGAATCGGCGACAGGCTGCCCGCGCCGTGTGAAGTCATGGTTCTCGGCCGCGGCAAGAAATTCGCGGTCAAGCGCGCTTTCGACGAGCTGGGGAAGAGGGGATTCCAGGTCATCCTCACCGAGGGCGGGCCGCACCTGGTCGGCGAGCTGGTCGCCAACCAGCTGCTGGACGAGGCGTTCCTGACCCTGTCGCCGGTGATCGCCGGGCGAGGCAAAACGCGCCGGCTCGGGATGGTCGAGGGTGTGGAGCTGCTGCCGTCGATACCGGTGCGGAGCCGGCTCCTAAGCGTCCGGCGGCAGGCGGATTTCCTGTTTCTGCGTTATGGGCTGGCGAGCCCCTCTCCCTAGCCCGCTCCCCTGCGGGGAGAGGGGATTTCGTCCAGGGCTCGCGCCCTAAGAGCACGCCTGGTCCCGTCCTGCGCCTCGAGCAGCGCGCGCCGCATCGGCCCTGGTATGTCTCGCTGCAGGTACTGATCGACGAGCTCCACGACCTCGGGTGTGATGATCGTCAACGGGTACATCGACCTCACGAACATCAACGCCTCATCGATCTCGTGCGACTCCCAGAATGGCAGGAGCGTGCCGAAGTAAGGCTGCACGTAGCCTTCGAGCAGTGACTCCTGGTCGGGTCGATGGAAGCCGGCCGCGATCGCGCGCTTCGTCGCCAGGGCCAGGCGGTCATCCGCGGTGACGGCCTCCCATGCCTGTTCCTTGGCCTCAGTGACCGGGCGAGCAGCGCTCGCCGCGGCGGCCTCGCGCTTGCCGATGTCGGTCGGATCGCGTTCGAGCTCGTCGGCGATCACCGCGGGCCCGGCGGCCCCGATCGTCGCGAGCGCGTCCACGGCCGCCCATCGAACAGCAAAGTCGACGGTCAGGCCTGCAGGCTTCGTGGTGCCGTCGAGCAGGCCGGCAACCCACGCCACGTCTGAGGGCTTCCGCGCCGCGTCGATGAAGGCGAGCGTCCAGTGCAGCTGGAGGTCGCTGCCCGGCGCGATTCGCGACAGCCGTTCGAACGCCCCTTGGGCGAGCGACTCGCGCAGCAAGGCGCGATGTGAGGGATCGGCGTATTTGTCGAACGCCGCGAAGACACGGAAGATGAGCGGCTGGAACACCGCCGGGTCCGTCTCGACATCGATGCATCGCAATGACGTGTTGACGTAGTCCGCGGCGCGCAGCTCGGCATTGCGCACCATGTCCCAGAGGTCACCCCAGAGGAGTGCCCGGGCCAGGTCGTCGTCGAGCCGCATCTGACTCTCGCGCACCACGTCGAGTGAGCCGGCGTCGAGCGAGACCCTCGCGTATGTCAGGTCTCCGTCGTTTACGAGAACCAGGTCGGGAATCGGCTCGCCCACAAGCTGGGCAATCGGCGTCCGAGCACCGTCCACCTCGAGCTCAACCGCGCGCCTCCGCTTGAGAGCCCAGCCATGGTCGTCGGTGAGGTCGAAGAGTCCCACCCGCAGCCGGTGGGGCCTCAGCACCGGGTGCGTCTCGGGCGCGGACTGCACGACGGCGGCGGACTTGATCCGCCCGTCCTCGTCAACTTCCAGCTCGGCCGCCAGCGTGTTCAATCCCGCCTCTTCGAGCCACACTCGAGCCCAGCCTTTGAGGTCCCGTCCGGACGCGTCCTCCAGCGCCGCGAGAAAATCGGCCAGCGTGGCGTTCGCGTATGCGTGGCGTTCGAGGTAGCCGTGAACGCCCTTGAAAAACGTCTCGTCGCCCAGCCACGCGGCGAGCTGCTTGAGGACCGCGCCACCTTTGTTGTACGTGATCGCGTCGAAGTTCAGGTGGACCGAGTCGATGTCCGGGATGTCAGCCACGATCGGGTGGGTGGTCGGGAGCTCGTCATGCGCCCTTGCGGCAACCTTGACCTCGGCCGCGAACCACGTCCAGGCGGCCTTGAACCGTGTCGCTTCGGCGCTCGCGAGACTCCCCATATAGGTCGCGAAGCTCTCGTTGAGCCAAAGGTCGTCGAACCATTTCATCGTGACCAGGTCGCCAAACCACATGTGCGCCATCTCGTGGAGGATCGTGTCGGCGCGCTTCTGGCGAGCGGCCTGAGACACCCGCGACCGGAAGAGGTATCGCTCATTGAAGGTCACACATCCCGGGTTCTCCATGGCGCCGGCGCTGAACTCGGGCACGAAGAGCTGGTCGTACTTCCCGAACATGTAGGGAATCCCGTAGCGCGATTCGAAGTAGTCGAGGCCGGCACGTGTGATCTCGAAGATCTCGTCGGGATCGAGGTAGTCCGCAAGCGACTGCCGGCAGTAGATGCCAAGCGGGATGTTGCGGTGCTCTTGGTGCACCGAGTGGTATTTGCCCGCGACCAGCGCGGCCAGGTAGGTCGAGATCACCTTGGTGGTTGGGAACTGCCAGACCCCTTCGTCGTTCGGGAGCCCGGACGTGTTCGATGCCACGATCCAGCCGGCGGGCGCTTTCACCTCGAATGAAAAGGTGCCTTTGATATCCGGCTGGTCGAAGCAGGCGAACACCCGATGCGCGTCGTTGCTCTCGAAGTGGCTGTGCAGGTAGGCGCGCCCGTCGATTGGGTCCTCGAAACGATGCAGGCCGGTGCCATCGTGCATGTACTTCGCGGTGGCCGACACCTCGAGGACGTTCCGCTCGTCCAGATCGTTGAGCTGGATGCGGCCGCCGTCGAAGGCTGCCGATGGAACCGCCTTACCGTTGAGCTCGATGGTCTCGACCGCGGGGCCGATGAATTCGATGAAGGTGGCCCCTCCGGGACGCGCGCAGTCGAACGTCACACGGGTGCGCGACGCGAAGGTTTCGGAGCCGCGGTCGAGGTCCAGCTGCACTGTGTAGCGCGGCCTGGACACCAGCGCGGCACGCGTCCGCGCTTCCTCACGAGTGAGGTTGTTCTTGGTGATGGTGATGCTTATCTGTTGACTTTAGGTCAGGAGCAGGAGTCGGCGCCGAGCAACATAGGCGCCGATGCAGCGACGGCCGGAGTCGTGCTCACGGCAACTAGAGCCGCGGACTTGGCCGATGGCAGCGTCACGTTCTGGAAGCCGGGATCCGCACGGATGAATGCGACGGGAGGCGTGAAATGCCTCCCGGGGAGGTCGGTGGTGGTCCCCGTGCACCGGTCGAAGAACTTGAGCGTATAGCCGAGCTCGCCGCCCTGTGCGGGCGAATACTTCATCTCCACGTCGACCCTGCAGCTCGTGAGCGTGCAGGTGGCGTCGGGCAGGAACTCAACGCTGGTGACGGGCGGGTTCGACGACGGTGCGTACTTTGGCACGGGCTGCAGCCCGACCACAGCAGATGGGCTGGCGCTCGCTTTTGGTGATGCCTTCGGTGAGGTCTTGGGCGATGTGGTCGCAATGTTGTTGTTCGACCCGCCCCCGCGGCTGGCAAGGACGATGACTCCGACCGTGCCGAGCAGCAGGAGCACGACGATCGCGATGGCCGCGGGCACGAGCCATGGCGGCCGCTCGGAACGCTCGTCGCGGGTTGGTCGACGGGGAGCGGGGGGCTTGCGGGCAGGCGTCGGACCCGGGGCGGTGAGGGGAGCCGGCGCGCTTGTGCTGGTGGTGGCCGAAGGGGACGGCGCCACGTACGAGGGTGCAGCCGGAGCCACGTATGAAGGTGCGGCCGGCGCAGGGGGAGGAGCGGGCGCCGGCGGTGCCGGTGCCCCCGGGGCTGCCACATCGGCCGACGGCGTCCAGACCGGGGTCGGGATCGCGGTCCAGGTGGGCTTTGGTTCCGGAGGAGGTTCGGGTGCCGGGGGCGGGGGGGTCGGGACGGCAGCCGGCGCTGAGGCCCCCGGCTCGCTTCGTGCTGGCGCCGGCGGGAACGTATCCCATGTGGAGCTGGGCGACGCCTTGGGTGCGACAGGCGCCGCGGGCGTTGCAGGGGCTGGCGGCGTCGCGGCGGAAGGGGGAGTGGGCACGGTGTCCCAGGTGTCCTCGCCTGGCTGTGCCGCGGGGGCCGCGGGCTTCGCGTCCCATGTCGGCACGGGCGCGGCGGCCGGAGGCGGGGCGACCGGAGGGAAAGTCTCGGCCGCGCGCGGAGGCGGCTCGTAAGGGGCGGGCTCCGACGGTGCGGGCTCGCTGCGCGCGGGCGGCACGTATGGAGGCGGCTCCGGCGGCCCAGGGAGCGGTGGGTATGTCTCCGTCGGGCGCGCGGGCGGATCGTAGGAGACCGAGGGCCGGACCGGCTCGTCGGGCGGAGGCGGGGTATAGGTCGCAGGAGCCTGCGTCTCCTCCGAAGGAGCGGGCGTTGCGGCCTGCGGACCCCATGTTTGCGAGGTCTGTGGCTGTGAAGGCGCCGGCACGGGCGCGCCCCATGGCTGAGGGGCCTGGGTCTGCTGCGGCGCCGTCGGCCGCGGAGCGGGTGCGGGCGGATATGTGTCCTTGGGCAGGTATGGGGTGATCGAGGGCATCTCGCGGCCGCCCGCGCGCAGCGCGAGCTCCGATTGCGCGGCGGTCATGCGGTCGGGCGCCAGCAGGGCTGAGGCCATCTCTCGGAGCGCGCCCTGGGCGCGATCAGCGGCCGGGCCCATTGCGCCGCTGGCCATCGAACGCATCGTCACCACGAGCCCTGGTGGGATGGTGGGCGGGGCAGGCGCGCCGGCGGGATCGACGCCGAACGCGGCACAGATGGCCATGCCGCACGAGCGGACATCGGCGCGCAGGTCGCTTTGTGACGGGGCGCCGCGCACGGCGGCCGCGGGATGGCCGCTGATGCGTACCTCACCGTTCCCGGTCACCCGAATCGCGGCGGCGCCGAAGCCGCCCATCGCGATGCCCGCTTCGTGCAGGGCGGCCACCCCTGAAAGCACCGCCGCGCCGAGGGCGGCCGCAGCGGGGGGTGTCAGCGGTCCGCGGGAGAGGATCGTGCCCAGCGGCGTGCCCTCATTCGGCTCGACCGCGACCCACAGTCCGTTGGGGTCGGTGCCCCAGGCGAGGACGGGCGCCAGCGAGGGATGGCGGTGCTCGGCCAGCCTCTGAATACGTGGCACTGCAGCCGCAGCTTCAGCTGCCGGGGCGCTGATCTCGTGGACGACCGCTTGCTTGCCGTTCTTCAAGACTGCCTTCCAGCCCTGGCCGGCGCCAGGCGCTACGAGTTCGATCAGCTTCGGCTTCGGCTCGCTCTCCGGCATAACGGGTGCATGGTACCCTTGCGGCACATGGCTTATGTCATTGTTCAGCCGTGCGTAGGGGTCAAAGATGCCTCTTGCGTAGAGGTCTGCCCCGTCGACTGTATTCACACCGATGACGCCGCGACCATGTATTTCATCGACCCCGACGAGTGCATCGACTGCGGCGCCTGCGTTGATCCGTGCCCGGTCGACGCCATCTTTCCGGAGGACGAAGTCCCCGAGCAGTGGCGCGAGTACATCAAGATCAACGCCGACTACTTCAAGAATCGTCAGTAAGCTGCTAGACCACTCTTAAGGTTTGGCGCGGCACTCAGTCACCCTGGTTCCTGGTGATGGGGTAGGCCCAGAGATCTGCGATGCCGCAGTACGCGTGATCGAAGCCACCGGAGTGGAGTTCGACTGGGATGTCCAGCAGGCCGGCGAGGCTGCGATCAAGGAGTTCGGGACTCCGCTGCCCGAACCGGTGCTCGCATCGATCCGCAGGAACAAGGTCGCGCTGAAAGGGCCGATCACGACGCCGATCGGTTCGGGATTCCGCAGCGTCAACGTGGCCCTTCGCCAGGAGCTCGATCTCTACGCGCTCGTGCGTCCGGTCAAGGCTTACAAGGGTGCTCGCAACCTGCGCGACGACCTCGACTTCGTGATTGTGCGCGAGAACACCGAGGACATCTACGCGGGCATCGAGTTCGAGCAGGGCACGGCAGACGCCAAACATCTCATCGACGAGATTTCCGGGCTCGCCAAGAAGAAGATCCGCCCCGACAGCGGACTCTCTATCAAGCCAATCTCCATCAGCGGCTCAGAGAGAATCGTGCAATTCGCATTCGACTATGCGCGCAAGAACAAGCGCCGCAAGGTCACCGCGGTGCATAAGGCGAACATCATGAAACACACCGACGGCCTGTTCCTTGCCGTCGCACGCAAGGTGGCTGAACGCAACCGAGAAATCGAGTTCGAGGACCGGATCGTCGACAACATGTGCATGCAGCTGGTTCTACGGCCCAGGGAGTACGACGTCCTGTGCTGCCCGAACCTGTACGGCGACATCATCTCGGACCTCGGGGCCGGCATGATCGGCGGCCTCGGCCTGGCCCCCGGCGCGAACATCGGGACCAACGGAGCGGTGTTCGAGGCGACCCATGGCAGCGCGCCGAAGTACACGGGCCTCAACAAGGTCAACCCGATGGCGGTGATGCTCTCGGGCGTCCTCATGCTCCGCCACCTCGAGGAAGTGGCCGCGGCCGACGCGCTCGAGACTGCCATCGCCGACGTGATCGCGCTCGGCAAGAGCGTCACTTATGACCTCAAAGAGATGCGTGATGACCCGACCTCGGTGGGCACCAGCCAGGTCGCGGACGCGGTGGTGGCGCAGCTCAAAGCGGGTGCGTGAGGAATCGGATGACCTGAGGCGGTTGCGCCGCCTCTGGACCGAGCATGTTCACCGGCCGTTCCCCGAAACGAGCGCCGACCCGCGGTCCCAGGAGGTGGCCCTCTACGCCTCGTGGCTCGGCAGCATGGTCGAGGTCGCCCTGAGGCGAGGCGCCCTCGACGCATTGCACGCTGACATGCTCAAGATCCGCCGCGCGGAAGGCAACCGCGAGCTGTTTCGCGCGAGCGCAGAGCTGGGCGATCCAGTACGCTCGTACGTCGCTCGGTTGATCGCCATCGAAGACATCCTGGTCAGCCTCCCCGTGGATCGATGAAGTACGCGGCTGCGCTCCTGGCGGCCGGCCTGCTTGGCGCGGCATGCTCGAGCGGCGGGCAGCCGGTTGCGCATACCACGCCGGTCACGGCCGCTCCCGTCATCGGGCCGGCCCTCGACCGCGCCGACCAACCCTCGTTTGCGTATCGGACCGGCCAGCCTCCGGTGCTTAGCCTGCAGGAGCTGTTTCATCCCACGTACAACGTGCCCATCGACCCCGCGAAGGTGCGCACGATGGTCGTGACCGGCGACATCATTCCGGCGCGCGGGGTGGCGTACTTCGCCGCGGTCCGGCACGACTACCTGTGGCCCTTCCGGCCGACAGCCGATTTCACGAAGAACGCGGACATCACGTACGTGAACCTCGAAGCGCCCCTGTTCTCGGGGTGCCCGGTCAGCCCCGCGTCAAGCTTCACCTTCTGCGGTGACCCGCGCTTCGTGAGCGGTCTCACTCTGATGGGCGCGAAGGTCGTCAACCTCGCCAACAACCACCTCACCAATTACGGTCCGGCCGGTGTCGCGGCGACGGACAAGCTGTTGAACGACCACGGGATCCTGACCAGCGGTCTCGGTCCGGTCGCCGTCATCGACGTGCGCGGCGTCAAGTTCGGGTTCATCGGTTTCAACGGAGTCGGTCGTGCGATCGACAAGACCGCGCTGAAGGCCGGCATCGCGCGGGCGCGCCAGCTGGCAGACATCGTCGTCGTGCAGTTTCACTGGGGCAAGGAATACGAGCGGCAGCCGATGGCCGACAAAGGCGTGCCGACGCCAGATGACCCGGTCGTCATCGGCCACGACTCGATCGATTGGGGCGCGGACATCGTGATCGGCAACCACCCCCACTGGTACCAGGGCATCGAGATCTACCACGGAAAGCTCATCACGTACGCGCATGGAAATTTCATCTTCGACCAGATGTGGTCGGAGGAGACTCGTGAAGGCGTGATCGGGACATACACCTTCTATCGCACGCAGCTCGTGGCCGCGTCGTGGAAGGCAGTGCGCATCTATGACTACGGACAACCCGTGTTCATGAATACCAATGACTCGGCCACGGCGATCACGACCATGGAGGCGGCCAGCGATCAGCTTGCAACACGCCTCGGCGAGCCGACGACCAAGCCAGTCCCCGCGATGCCGCCACCGCCGAAGTACGCCCCTGAGCACGCTCCCTAGCCCTCCCACACCTCTGCGATCCCCGCGCCGTAGGGACGGGAGGGCTCCCGCGTAGCGGCCAGGCGGGTCGGGAGTAGGAAGTGCCTTAGAATCTCGGCAACCTAATCAGGGGGTCCCACCGTCCCAGCCCACGTCTCAGCAACAGACCTTCAGCGCATTCGCGGCCGACGAAGGCGTCGACGCGATCGGGTTGTCTTCTTCGCCACCATCTCTCTGCTCCTGAGCGCTGGCATGACCAGCGGCTTCGTCCTGGCGAATCGACCTGCTGGTGTGGTCTTCACGGCTCAACACACCGCTGCGGGCAACGATGGGGTCGTTCCGCCACCCGCCAACTTCGACCACTTCGATTTTTCGAACCTGTGGCTCGCTCTCAAGCCACAGCCCTCGCTTCCGATTCACGGCCACGCCGCCTATCTCGTCGACCTGGACACGCGCCAGGTCATGTGGGTTCGCGATCCCGAGACCCCGCGCGCACCGGCGAGCCTCACCAAGCTCGTGACGGCGATGGTGGCTGTCGACGACGCGGGGTCGCTGGACCGCACGGTCGTCGTCACGAAAGCCGCGACGCAGGTGATCCCGAGCCTAATGGGCATCTCGCCCGGCGAGCGGCTCACCGTCCGGCAGCTCATCCAGGGCATGTTTCTCGACTCGGGCAACGATGCGGCCGAGGCTTTGGCGGGGGGCATAGTGCCGCGGGACCGCTTCATCCGGCAGATGAACCAGAAGGCCAAGAGCATCGGCCTGAGCGCGAGCCACTTCGTCACGCCCAGCGGGCTCGATGCGCCCGGTCATATGATGTCGGCGCACGACCTGGCTCATGCTGCGGCGTACCTCGACGAGTACTATCCCGCGCTGGCTGCGATCGCCAGCCAGAAGGAAGTCGCGATCGCCGCCACCGCGGACCACAAGGCTTTCTATCCACACAACCTGAATCCACTGTTGTGGAGCTATCCCGGTGCCACCGGACTGAAGACCGGGCTCACCGACAACGCCGGCGGCTGCATCGTGGCCACCGCCACACGGGATGGAAGGCATCTGATTGCAGTCGTCATGAACGCCACCCAGCACTCGGCCGCCGATGCCACCGTGCTTCTCAACTACGGCTTCAGCGTGGTGCCGCGGCTGCCCATCCCGCCATGGCCCGAGCCGTCTTCATGACGACGAGCATTTAGACTTCCGGAAGTGATCCGGCTAGTGGGCCTGAGCGCCCAGGAGGTGCTCGACTCGCGGGGGAACCCCACCGTGTCGGTCACCGCACGCACCGAGTCCGGGAGCGCCACCGCGATCGTCCCCTCCGGCGCATCCACCGGCAAGCACGAAGCCATCGAGCTCCGCGACGGAGACCCCAACCGCTACGGCGGTAAAGGCGTGCTGAAAGCAGTCAGCAATGTTGAGAAGACGATCGCCAACCAGGTCGTCGGCATGGACATATCGGACCAGGCGGCCATCGACGGCGCCCTCATCGGCCTCGACGGCACGATCGACAAGTCTCGGCTCGGGGCGAACGCAATCCTTGGCGTGTCGCTCGCGGTCGCGCGCGCGGCGGCGCAGGCGAGGGATGAGCCGCTCTATCGCTACCTCGGCGGGGCGCAGGCGCACCTGCTTCCGCTGCCGATGGCGAACATTCTCAACGGCGGCGCCCATGCCGACACGTCGGTCGACCTTCAAGAGTTCATGGTCTGCCCGGTTGGCGCGCCGTCGTTCGCAGACGCGCTGCGAGCGGTGTCCGAGGTGTATCACGAGCTGAAGCGGGTCCTGAAGTCCCAGAGCCTCGTCACCGCGGTGGGGGACGAGGGGGGCTTTGCTCCCGACCTGCCCTCAAACGAGGACGCGCTCAAGCTCATCGTCGAGGCGATCGGGCAGGCGGGCTACAAAGCGGGCGACCAGATCGCCCTCGCGCTCGACGTCGCTGCTAGCGAGCTGTTCTCGGACGGCGCGTACAAGCTCGCGGGCGAGGGCCTTGCCCTCAACGGGCTGCAGCTCGTCAGCCTGTATGGAAAATGGATCGAGCGCTACCCGATCATCAGCATCGAGGACGGTATGGCCGAAGACGACTGGGAGGGCTGGAAGCTGCTGACCGAGAAGCTCGGGGGTAAGGTCCAGCTGGTCGGAGACGACCTCTTCGTGACCAACGTCAGCCGGCTCGAGAAGGGGATCGAGATGGGGGTCGCCAACTCGATCCTGATCAAGGTGAACCAGATCGGTACATTGACCGAGGCGCTGCACGCGATCGACACCGCCCGCACCGCGGGCTACTCGGCCGTCATCTCGCATCGGTCGGGCGAGACCGAGGACACGACCATCGCCGATCTCGCCGTCGCGACCGGGGTGGGCATGATCAAAACCGGCGCATGCGCCCGATCGGAGCGCGTCGCCAAGTACAACCGGCTGCTTGCAATTGAGCGTGAGCTCGGGGCCGGCGCCTACTACGCACAGGCTTCGAGCCTGCCGTGAAGCAGGCATCGCGGACGGTGCATGCCGGCCGCGAACTGGTCGCCCGGAGCCCGCTCGCGCCGGACCTGAGCCTCGCCGCGGTCCACGTCTACACGGACCTCGAGGACTACGACGCCGTTGCCCGGGGCGAGCGGCCTGGACATTACTACGGCCGTAACTCCAACAGCAATCGGGCGATGCTCGAGCAGGCGGTCGCGAATCTCGAGGGCGGAGAGGACGGTCTCGCCACCGCCTCGGGGATGGCGGCGCTGCACGTGGCGATCCTGGCTCTCGCGCCGCGTCCGGTCACGATTGTTGCCACGCGGGAGCTTTACGGCGGCACCCTCGCATTGATCAGGCAGGACCTCGAGCCCGCCGGTTACGAAGCGAACTTCATCGACATGACCGACCTCGACGCGGTTCGACGCGCGATGAACGGAGCGGGTCTCGCGCTGGTCGAAACGATCACGAACCCTTTGTGCCGAGTGCCTGACGTCGAGGTGATCGCGAGCGTCGCGCGCGATCGAGGTGTGCCGCTGCTCGTCGACAACACGTTTGCCACGCCGGTCTTTTTTCGCCCGCTTGCGGTGGGAGCAACCGCGGTGATGCACAGCGCCACCAAATACATCGGCGGCCACTCGGATCTTGTCGCGGGGGTGGTCGTAGGAAGTGCGGACTTGATCTCCGCCGCCCGCGCGCGATCGGTGCGGACCGGCAGCACGCTGGGACCGTTCGATGCATGG
>Ga0137383_10000489_pt1 | contig 20319 bp, 33 predicted proteins | sample SagtaG_19_FD_104817 | JGI IMG/M metagenome (GOLD analysis project Ga0137383, IMG submission 104817) | Vadose zone soil microbial communities from Sagehorn Ranch, Mendocino, California, USA - Sage2_R_40_16 metaG | ecosystem: Environmental > Terrestrial > Soil > Vadose zone | place: USA... | reverse complement strand
CTGATGATTCTCATGATTGAGAGAAGCGGCACACCGCACTTTACGCCACGTGAGCGGCAAGTCCTTCATCTTATCGCTCAAGCCTATACAAACAGAGAAATAGCACAAATGCTTGAAACGACTGATGGGAATATACAAAACAGAGTATATACTATCATGCGTCTATCTGGTGTACACAATAGAATACAGCTTATCCGCTATGCTATTGAGCATGGCTATCTAGAAAGTGATTATCCATCATGATACACGTCGCAACACAAGAAGGACTTATCGGTCCTGAGCACCTAAAAGCACGCAAATTGTACAGAGCACTTGTCAAGCATCACAAAGCGGCAGCGTGCGCTACTTGCAAATCGTACCCGAAATACGGCTCAATGATCATTGCAGGCGACTTCTTCGAACACATCAGAGATATCGCGCATACGCCGATCACACCACAGGACTTCTTTAAGCTGCAGCACGCGGGACTGATCGCGTTGGAAGAGGTCACGCCACGGATGGTCAGAATGGTCTTTGCCGAGTTTGTACGAGAGGAGCCACAGCCATGAAACGCCTCACCTCCACTCTTGCATCTGTCCCATGGTTCGTGCTCTTCGTACTTCTCTTGCTTTTCGCACTCGTCTACGATATTGCAAGAGCATGCTACATGTCCGAGAGAACATATCAGGTGATAGCTCTCCGTGTGCAGATTGCGAGGAACACATGACAAAAGGCGATATCATCGAATTATGCTGCATCGTAGCATTCGTGATTGCAATACTCACAGTGCTCTCAATACTTGCAGCAAGGTAAGGTACAGCTATGCCAGACAATATCATACTCGTGCTTGATGGCGGTGCAGAGCTTCATGCTCTTGCATCTGCTATCAGTAGTCGCATGAACGCTATTGGTACCAGCACATCTTCAAAGGACATGATGGAATATTTGGCACTCAATCAAATATACGTGCGTATCATGCCAAGCATCCAATTTGTGGATGAGCAGAAGCGCAATAGCATCGTAGACGGCTGGTTGCTCTAGGAGGATACTATGGTTCTTTTCTGGATATTGGTCACGATTGACATCACGATCAAGTACTGGTTCATGATCACGATCGTCTTTGTCGTGCTTTGCTCGCTATTCAAGCTCAGAAGCGAGCTAAAGGTGCATAAGCTACGCAAGTTCATAGAAGGAGGAAAGTATGATTGGTAGGAACATCACTTGGTGGCACGTGGCCGACGCGCTAGACACGTTCATCGGTACATTGCTGCAAAACATGGCCGAAGAGTCTGACGCGCAAGGATACTGGCGACAGGAGTTGATCATCGCCATGGCAAAGAAGCATGAAGCCATGATGCTTGCAAGACAGGAGGAACGAGCGTGGATACCATCAAAATGACAGAGATCATCAACAGCGCAGAGAACGTGCAAGAACGTGCAATGTGGGTTCTGATGGAACTCAAGTCACCAGTGCTCAACGAGCATAACTTGCAAAGATACATGCGACGGCTCAAAGATGCTACGGAGGAGCTAGACAAGGCTGTAGGCAAGATTGTAGGAGAAAAGGCATGACCTCACTCTTTGACAGTACCGTCTATGCAGCACGCCAGTTCGTCGAGTGGGCAGAGATCGACCTGGAGTATCTTCTCAAAGATCTGGCAACAAACGGGCAAGGTCCAGCCAAGCTTGAAGTCCATTATCGTCCTGATGTTGCCAGTCGCCATTGGTGGATACTGCGGTGGAGAGGCCAGGACGGAGAGCTGCATTCAGAATCAGCACAAACACTCCATCTCTGTCTGTGGCGGGCTGCCATTCGAGAGAAACATATACGAGAGCGGATCGAGAAGCAATCACAAAAGGAGCAAGAGGAACTATGAGCAACGAACCATCAGAAGAGATACAGCACACGCTCTACATGGACATGTGCCGCAATTGGTCAGCAGACAAGCACGGTGCACTACACGCGCCCAAGGTGTTTCTCATGAGCAACGGGCGTATCGGCATGGAATACGGCGGCATGGTCGTTGTCAAGACTATTGGAGAATGGATGGCACTAGATACCGTATTCAAAATGAACTTCCATATAGGACAGGAGATGACAACATGAACACTAGCGCGATGTACGGGTATACGGGCACACGAACGGATGGGCAGACTGTTACACAAGGAAGTAAGCAAAAAGAAGAGGGACGATATGGACTCGTCCCTACACTGCGGTTGCTATGCGATCTTGTGGGCTCCTCTCCAAATCTTCGGAGGAAGGAGCCCGGTATTCAGTGGCCTCGAATATCTCTCTTGCCTCTTCTAGACTACACCCCAAGGCAGCGCAGATCTTCACTAACTTATCACGCGACGGCATCGACTTATTATGAACGACCCGATGCAACTGAGAATAATCCATCTTTGCATCTTTGGCAAGCCTATACAGAGTATATCCACCATTTTTCTTACTCTTGCGCTCACGAGCAGCCTCAATCTGGCTTCCCAGATTCCGACCGCTATTCGGTTGTTGCATTGTACATCACCTCTCTATTATATGCTTGACAGCCATATATGACTATGCTACAATTAGTATATGTCTAAGATACATATACCATAAGCATTCGACACCTGTCAAGAGAAATGTAGAGAAGAAAGCGAGATAGGCATGACGACTATGAGGGGAAGAAATCGTAAGCCCACAGAGGCAGATACACCATTTATACAGTTTATTTGCTATACCATCGGCTATATGAACCTTCCAGAGGATAGTGCCTCTATTATGGGACAATGGCAGGATGAATACCTTGCCCTTCGCGAAAACTACCAAAGAGGAGGGATGGACGATTTCAATGCCTACTTGGAAGTCCTCAGACGAAAACATCCATTCCTCACGAACTGGCTAGCGACTCCATACGAGCAAGAGCCAGTCCTCCCAGATACTCTTCTTTCTGAAGTCACTCCTGAACCTATCACGTGGCTATGGAAAGGACGACTTGCCATTCGCAAGCTGCACTTGTTGGATGGTGATCCCGGGCTTGGGAAAACCACACTCATGTTCGATATCATCGCTCGCCTCACCACTGGTAGAGCCATGCCTAACGAAGAGCGTCCCGTCTCTATAGGAGGCGCGGTCATTCTTAGTATGGAAGATGGACTAGAAGACACCATTCAACCGCGTCTGGCTAGAGCTGGCGCACGTCTTGATAAAGTCTCTTCCATTGGAGAAGTCAATGTTAGGACAGCAGATGGTCAGATCGTCAAACGCCCTTTTGATATCTCGGAAGATCTTCCTCTCTTAGAATCTGCGATCAAACGAGTCGAGGCCCGGATCGTGTTTATAGATCCAATCATGGCACTGCTAGGCGGGAAGGATACCTATAAGGATAGTGAGGTGAGAGCGGCACTTATTCCCCTCAAAATCCTTGCAGAGCGGTGTAATGTGGCTGTTATCCTCATTCGCCATTTAAACAAAAGTGGTGGCGACAAAGCTATCTATGCAGGAGGGGGCTCTATCGCTTTCATAGGATTCGCCCGTATCGGCATGATGGTCGTCAAAAATCCTGATGACGATAGCCAGTGCGTCCTTGCCAACATCAAGAACAATCTCTCCAAGCAAGCGCCCAAGCTTCTCTATAGCATTGTGTCCGATGAGGAACAGGGGGATGAGCGACCCTACATCCGATGGGAAGGGATCAGCACCCATACTGATCAGGAACTGATGAGCAAGCCTACAGATGTTCCGGGGGAAGGCCGTCAAAAAATACTTCAGTGTCTCAAGGAACATTTCCCAGATGCACTAACTCCCTCACAGATTTGTGATGAACTGGAAATGGGGATAGATAACGTCAAAAAGACATTAGGACGTATGGTTAATGATGACCAAATCAAAAAAGAAGCAAGGGGGTTATATGCTGCACATTCTGGTATCAATCCTACCACTTAACCCTGTCACCACTGTCACTTTAGTCACTTTCATCCCTTTAGTCTCTTTAGTCACTTATAAAAAAAAATAAAAGCGACACTTGAAAGTGACACCCTGTCACTTTTATAGAATGGCTCTGCAAGCGGGTTTATAGAGCAAAGTGACTAAAGTGACTAAAGTGAAAGGTAGACAAAGTTGAAAGTAACAGGGTTCTAAAGGAGACAAAATGAACGTTCTTGATCTAGCAGAAACCGATACTTCTCTGAAGAGAGCAAGCGTCAGAGAGCGATGCGGTCCATGTCCAAGATGTGGGGGAAATGATCGTTTTCATGTACAGCCAAGTAGGAAAGAGGGAGGCGCTTGGATGTGCAGAGGTTGCCACCCTGCTGAGACGGAAGGTTGGGGGGATGGTATTTCTTACCTGAGAGAAATCCGTGGGATGAGCTTCCAGGAGGCAAAACAATTTCTCGGAATTGATAGCCTTGTGACCTTGCCGAGCAAGCCTTTACATAACGTAAAAGATTTTGAGTCGCAGTCTTGGCAGAAGAGAGCAGATGGTTATTCTGAAGAGGCAATAGATCGACTTTGGTCTAGTGCAGGAACAATAGGTCTTGATTATCTGCATGGGCGCGGACTGATCGATGAGACGATAGCCAACGCCAGACTTGGTTATGCTGTGATCTCGAATGCAGACTGGAATAAGGCACCTTGCATTGTCTTTCCTTGGTTCTCTGATGGTCAGTATTGGCGTATTCAGTATCGCACCGTAGATCTAGGATCTCCAAAGGAGAAACGTTATCGGATGGTAAAGGGAAGCTCTAACAGTGGGCTCTATCTGGCGGATGCACTCAGGCTCAAAAGACCAGTATTCCTGGTGGAAGGTGAGCTAGACGCTCTTTCAATAGCCCAGGAGGCAGGAGATTGTGTTATAGCGGTTGCGACGGGTACGACAACGGGAAGCCGCGCTCCTAAGTGGGAGGCCCTTCTCTCCTGTGCCAAGCATGTGTTCATTGCTTTTGATCGTGATGAGAAGGGAAATGCTGCTGCTGAGTATTGGCTTGGCATCCTACCAAATGCTATTCGCTGGCAACCGATTGTCCATGATATCAACGATATGTTGCGTTACGGATTGGACATCATCTCATGGGTGCAGGCCGCACTAGGTGAGTATGATGATCGCTTGAAGTGCCATACCTGTCAGCAGCCATTCCCCTCATTTGAGGGTTGGGACCCCGACAAAATACCCGCAGATGAAATTATGAGCTTTGATCCTGGAGATGGTAACCCGTATTGCGAGAAATGTAGACCGGACCTTTTTGAACAAGTACAAGAATTAGCAACAGCATAGAGAGAGAACAAATGACTAAATCAATTTACCTGGCTGGTAAGATCTCAAAAGGTGATTGGAGACATAAGATAATCAAAGGTTTGCGGGGAACTTTTGCAGGCACGTGTGGAGGGAGATGCGATGCAACTCCCATGGCGCAATGGCCTGTTCTTCCCGGAGCCGTGTTCGGACTTGATTATACAGGACCATACTTTGTTTCTGACGATCATGGATGCTTTCATGGGCACAATTCGCATGGTATGGGTGCCGAGTTTGATGAAATGGATGAGGATAGTGGTGAGAGAACACCAGGATATGTCTATGGGTCGGACTTTCCTTCTAGACAAAGCGCTGTTGTGGATTGGTGTATGGATGCTATTAAGCGCTCTGATATCGTCTTTGCCTGGCTTGAATGCACAACATGTTATGGGACTCTTGCAGAAATTGGATATGCAAGAGCACTTAACAAAACTATATGGTTAGCAGGGACTAATAAAGAATGGAAAGAGAAGGATATTTGGTTCGCTTGCAATATGGCAGATGATATGTTTCTTGATGAGTGGCTTGTGCCTGATGTAGCAATACAGATGTTCTTAAGAAAGTACAATCATATTGCATGTTAAGCACACTAGTAGCGCTTACAGCCATTGACTATAAGCAGAATTAGTAACAGCATAAGGAGTAGAACGTGTTTCACATAGTCATAGGATCGAAAAAATGGTCACCAAGCGTAAGGCTCTCGATGCCTTACACCAGCAGCAGTATCTGGTCGAGATATTCGACCATGAACCGGAGCGCATGGATATGCTGATTGATCTGGCATTATCAGGCGCTCATTCTGCCTATCGTTGGCAGGATTACGAACTGTTGAAGAAGTTTGTCGCTCGCTTTGTTGGCAGGGATGCAGTGCATCCTGAACTACGGACAGCGGCACATTACGAGATTATCCTGGCATTCATTGACTGGCTCCTTCCTGAGATGCCAGTGGAAGAAGAGTAGTCCCGTCCACACATGGATAGGAGAAAGAGAGTACAATGACAATAACAACGATCGAAAAGAGTGATGGAACAACGATCCATCACACAGGTACAAGCGGTGCAACACTCACGGCAATACGCGAAGGCAACCATGTTGAGACTCTGATGGAGTTTGACCAGATCACGCGTGAGGAGAGCATCGCGATGTTTGGCACACTGCTCGTCCAGCTTGAAGAGCTTGGTGGAGAGTCCTACGTTGCTGAGATATTTGCCCACTACGCCACTGATACAGGCAAACAATTCTATGAGGCGGGAGACCACAAGATAGGCATCGTGAGAGGCGGCAAGCGTGGGAAGCCACCAGGGGGAAAGAGATGATAGTGCGAGACTACAGTCCGAAAACCGTGCATATCCGGTGGGAGACGCAACGGCACCTGATCTTCATCGGAGAGCGGATTGTTCCTCTCACGCCGACGGAGTATCGTTTGCTGTATCCTTTGCGGCATGGTGTCCCTGTTCCCTACTCTGAGCTGACCTATATCGTCTATAATTGCACGGTAGATGAAAAGGTGCGCATTATGATGGACAAGCACATTGATCGCATACGGAATAAGCTGCAAGGTACAGGCATCTATGTATATTGTGTTCTTGGCTATGGGTATGCGCTTCTGCCAAGTTCTGATGAGAAAGAGAGTATGGCATGACAGTACAAGAAGTTCTCTTCGAGACGCCTGTAGCGGACAGCAGTGCGAAGGTACCGCCGAGTCCACCAAGACCGGTAACTGTAGTAGAGCCTCTGGGCGTCTGCTGCAAAGAAGAATGTTCTGAGCCCGCCACGCTCAGAAGCCCGTCAGGCACGCTGTATTGTAGCAAGCACGGCTATTGTGCGAGACGGACATGTCTGAGAAGCGTGGAGAAGTTTGTATGGCATGAGAGGCTAGAGATCTATGTTTGTCCATGCGTAGTGCATTTTGAAGAAAGGATACGTCAAGATGCGAGAAGCGCAATTTGAGGAAGTGATCTCAGACGCGGGGCTCAATCTGCTGTTGGGGTACAGAGGCCGCTTTGTCGTGTCGTTGCGCATAGGCGGGCGTTTCCAGTGCTGTACGCTGGTATTCACAGGGGATGAGGGAGCCGCCTACGTCGTGGGCAAGAAGAAAGAAATGGAGGATGCATCGAAGACAAAGCAAGGCCGCATGGCAGAGGAGCGGACGCCACGGGCAAAGCAAAAGATACAAAAGACCGTCAGCCAGACGACGATCAACTATCCGGCGCATTAGCAATGCTTTTTTGGTACCGTGGAACTCATCGAGAAATGGCCTTGACACGGTATCAGCTAAAATCATCCGTCTCAAAAAATACTCGCCCAGAATCGCGACGGAGACGCATTCTAGGGCATCGAACCGAAAGGACAGAATATGCCACACGAAATCACGACCACCGCGAAATTCCCAGGCACGTGCAAAGCATGCGGCTTTCGTTTTCCCGCTGGCGAGTGGATCAAATTCGATCTCGCCAGTAAGACGGCCATACACCACAAATGTCCTGAGATAAGCTACGACGGGACCGAGCAAGCCGCGCTCTTCGAGACGTGGGTACAACGTGCACAAGATGCAGATAAGAGAGTTGATGGAAAGGATGAATGATAACATAAATTTCGTGATACGCAAGAGGAAGTATCACGGGCACAGAATAAGCATGTATTGGATTGGAAGGATAGATAACGGCAAGTTTGTCCCATACAGCGACATTCTAGGTCCCACTGGCTATGGGCATCAAAATAAAGAAGTAGCGCAGAAAATCATGGAAGAGATTATAGATAGAAGGAAAGAATGAATGAGTGAAAACGAAGCTCCCAGCAGTGAGCACTACAAAGAACTGGCAATAGAGCCAGTTGCCTACATAGAAGCGAATGGGCTAGGTTTTCACGCTGGCAACGTGATCAAGTACGTATCGCGATACAAGCACAAGAACGGGCTTGACGATCTACGTAAGGCGAAGTGGTACATTGAGCGTCTTATCCAGATAGAGGAAGGAACGAGCGATGGAGGATGAGAAGCTGCTCACGTTGAAAGAAACGTGCAAGCTCCTGAGAGTGAGCAGGTCAACGCTTTTCCGGCTTGTGAAGCGTGGAGAGATAACAGCACGCAAAGTGGGCAGTAGTCTCCGTTTCTATGAAAGCGATATCAAAAGTGCTGTCAAGTTGGTAGAACGTGCAAGACATCAGGTGGAACCGCTTGACACCGAAGGATACTGAGTGGTATCGAATTGTTGACAGGGTAGGGAAAAAGTGAGATACTTTGGTTGATTAAATGACAATTTTATAAACCTAGCGTCTGTTCTAGGTAGGAAAGGGCACAAATTTATGTCAAGAGGACCTCGTGTGACGTTAGATGCATTAGGTAGAAAGAAATGTCCATCGTGTGATGAGCATAAAGACCTATCTGAATACTCCCCTGAAAAAGGAAAGGCATTCGATGTAACTTCCTGGTGTAAAGTATGTATAAACAACATAAAGATCAAAAGATATACTCTTCGCAGAGGACGTGAGATACACTTAAAGCACAAATACAAACTTAGTACTGAAGAGTATGATGCAATGCTTGAAGAACAAAATAGTGTATGTGCTTGTTGCGGAAGAGAGGAAACAAGAATAGTTGGAAGAAACAATCGATCAGAGGGAAAGATCCCTATGCTTCATGTTGATCACTGCCACGCTACTGGATTAATTCGAGGTCTACTATGCAGTTCCTGTAATCAGGCTCTCGGGTTATTGGGAGAAGATCCTGATAGAATAAAATCTCTTTTACGGTATATTGAGGAGCGTGCGCTATGACAGACAATAACATCATTCCGTTTCAATTAGATTTCGATGTATCCATTCTTGCCGGGCGTGTCAACGATTCTTCTATGGAGATGTACAAGAGAGATCTTAATGCATATTTGTCTTATGCTGGCTCAAGAGAGAATGCGTTAAAATCATCAACCTTGGCACGATGGATAACATATCTTGCTAAAGGGACAGATATGTCACCAAATACTATCAACAGAATGATAAGTGCTATAAAGAAAGTCATGAAGCTAGCTGCTGATCAAGGCTATATCAAATATGAAGTAGCAGAAGCTTTTAAACACGTTGATGGTGTTAAAGTCGGTGCAATGAAAGACAAGCTTAAAATCAGCAACAGAGTCAAAATAGAGCCTGAAACCATGAGATTGCTTATTGACTCCATAGACCCGTCAACGCTTGTAGGTTTACGCAATGTAGCTCTCTTTACCACGCTTGCCTCATCTGGATTGCGTATCAATGAGTTGGCTCAATTGAAACCTGAGCAAGTTATCCCGCGTGGTGATGGCTACCTCTTGCATATGTATGCTCAGATAGGAAAAAACCAGGATGAGGACAGGGAAGCTCACATATCAGCAGAGGCTGTGGAAGCTATCAGGGAATGGCTAGCAGCTCGTACCATTGCTAGTGAGTATATCTTCACCTCGTTCGATGGAAGGGCTCATAAGCCACTCACTAATCACATCTCGCCACAAGGAGCTTGGAAGGTCGTCAAGGAGATTACAGAAGCCCAGGGACTTCAAAATATCAAGCCTCATGACTTCAGACGGTTCGTCGGCACGCAACTCGCTAAGAAAGATATTCGCAGTGCTCAATTAGCTCTAGGGCACAAGCGTATAGAAACAACGGTCAAGTATGACTTACGAGAGATTGAAGTAGGCGCTACAGATAACCTATTCTAGAGGAAAGTCAAGGATGAGGTTAAAAATTATCGAAATGAGCCTCTCTCTTGCTGAGACACCTGAGCACACGCTTGGGTACGTAGCTGAGAGAGGCCTTTCCATGTGCAAATTCACCTACTCTACAAAAAGTAGTACAAAATACTCACTTTCTATGCTATACTCTCCATAGAGGCCGCCCACTCCTCTCGATTACGATTGCAGGCACTGAGAATTCATAGGTCTGCAAGGACCCTACTTACCCTACCCTAATTTTAATACTGCTCAGAGGAAGGGACGCCACTATGAACAACAGGCGTAGTGGCGTCTTTCCACAATAGGATGAAAGAATGAAAGAGAAGATAGAGCGTGTGTTGCCGGATTATGAGGAGTGAGCATGCAGTTCTTGATAGGGCTCGTCATAGGAGTGGTAGCAACGGTTGTGGGCATTGTCCTGGTCTTTTACGTTGAACTGAGGAGAAATCCCCCATGGTGAGCGATGGAATGAAAAAGAAGATAGAAGAGCATATGGCTAATTTAATCAGCATAGGAGTCACTAAAGCGCAACTAGCTGAAAAGGGCTATGAGTACGCTCTTGCGCTACAAGATGATGAGTTGCCTGAAGGTGGACAGGTAACAGCGGCTATGATGGCCCGTGCTGCCGATCTTGTCAGAGAAGCACTTCCAGGCGCTTATCGTATTTATGAGTTACGTATGAGGATAAGGTGAACTATGACTATCACGGGTGATATGCTCATGACAGCACTCATCACGGCTATACTTGTGGTGATATTGGAGGCAGTTGTGTCTCTGCTATTCGGTCGAATGTGGCCTCCTCGGTAGGATGTTGGAAGGATAGCGATGGATGGAGAGAGAAAAGCATGGGAAAGAATGGAGGGTGAGCCTCTCAAATGGTTCTCTAGGTTCGATAAATTTAGGATCATGAAGCCATGGGAACGATCGGTTAATGCTGTTTTTGAGCAAGAAGAGACGGAAAAACACGGAAAAGTACGGACAAAAATAGCTGGTAAGTGGTACAAAATAGCTGAAGAATGGAAATGGAACGAAAGAGCTGAAGCTTGGGATAAGCACTATAGAGATGAGCGTGATAAGCGTATATCATTAGAAGAAGAAGAGATATCTAAATCAGAATTTGCACTAAAACATAATCGTATTAAAGAATTGAATGATCTTGCTAAAATGCTTAAAGAAGAAGTAGATGACGATGATAAGCGATGGGTAGACGATATAAAGGCAGTAGGGTTTGAGGCGCATCATCTGAAGAAATTTAACGATGCTCTTGTTAGTGAGTATAGGGCGACATTTGATGATATAGCAAAAGAAAAAGGTGAACGTGTGAAGATGACAAAGCAGGAATTGACAGGGAAGGATGATGCTTCTTTGCTAGGGCGGGTCGAATTCTATGCTGTACAGCTTCCAGAAAAGAAGGAAGAGCAGAAAGGAGGTGATTCACCTGCCAGCAGTAGTGAGTCCTGAAGTAATCAGGCCACAGCCAGGGCCTCAAGAGGAGTTCTTGCGAAGTCCAGCCAGGTTGGTTTTTTACGGCGGTGCCGCTGGTGGTGGTAAATCCTATGCTGCTCTTCTAGAACCGCTCTATGATATCGACAATCCACAATTTGAGGCTGTCCTATTCCGCCGTATCCATAAGCAGCTAACAGCTCCTGGCGGTCTTGTTCCTCGTTCGTACGAAATCTATCCGCAGCTCGGAGCGACATATAACAAGACCGATATGATATGGACATTCCCAAGCGGTGCTAAAGTACGCTTTGCTCACATGCAGTATGAGCATGATGTACTTGGATGGAAAGGCTCAGAGATTGCACTTATTGAGGTAGACGAGGCTACAGAGACAAGTGAGTATCAATTCTTCTATCTCTTCTCTCGTAACAGGTCAGTGTCTGGTGTGACACCTCGCATGAGGGCTATGACTAATCCAGATCCTGATAGCTGGGTGAAGGTGCTTCTAGCGCCATGGGTAGATGACACGTGGCCTGCTGAGGATAAAGCCGAGTCTGGTGAGATACGCTGGTTTGTTCGTAAGGATGACACAATCCAGTGGGTAGACAAGGATACACCTTTTGCTATCAGTATCACCTTCTTCTTTGCGAACCTGTACGACAACAAGCGGTTGATGGAAATCAATCCAGAGTATGAAGCGGGCCTGCATGCGCTACCAGAGTTCGAGAAAAAGAGGCTGCTGGGGGGTGATTGGAATGCTCGGCCATCTGGAAAGAAGTTCAAACGGGAATGGTTTACGACATACTTTGATGACCCTCCTCTCGATATCGAGAAACAACTCAGGTTCTGGGATAAGGCTGCTACAGCTCTCAAGAAGAAGAACAGTAGACGCAACGGACCGGACTATACGGCTTCAGTGCTCGTAGGGAGACGTAAAGAGGGAGCGTACCCGCGTTATGTAGTCTTGGATGCCACGTGGGACCAGCTTGACCCGGGTGGTGTTGAGGCGTTAATTAAGGCCATTGCAGAGCAGGATAGTCGTAGCGTGGCTGTTAGGATTGAGCAAGAAGGTGGGAGTAGCGGAAAGCAGGATATATTTAACTTTGTGACGAAAGTGCTGGTAGGCTATGATGTGGAGGGTATTCCATCAACTGGCTCAAAAGAGTTGCGAGCAGATACCTTTGCAGCTCAGTGCAAAGTAGGGAATGTGGGATTGCTTAGGGCTTGGTGGAACAATGGCTATCTCAATTTCTTATGCGCATTCCCTGATGAAGCGGTACATGATGATCCGGTTGACGCTTCTAGTGGATCATTCAATTGTTTATACATTGAACCGCTGAAACGCATTGGAGGTATGGTAGTAGACAAACAAACTGAAGAAGAGAAAGAGCAGCAACAGTATGAAGAGGAGGATGAATTAGCATGGCGATAAGCTTCCCCAACTGGATACGCACAAAGAAGCGACGTTCACGTGTGATAGAACGCCCATATGCTCCTCCCACATATGATATCGATTCGCATACCTCAGAGATGTTCGAGCGCAACGTCGGCGTGCTCAACCTGGAAGCCGCAACGAAGCGCAGTGCAAAAGTTCCACAGTCCAGAGGTCCGAAAAACCTCTCCATGGCATGGGATGACACGTCGCTTGGGCTTGGCAGTGTCCAGACACGGGAAGGCTTTCTCGATGACAGGCAGAAGAAGGACACCTACTATCAGGTGTATTGCGGCAATCAGTGGGTTTCAGGCTGTGTCGATACTACAGCAGAACGCATGATATCCGGTGGCTGGGAGACTGTTGAGATTGAGCAAGGTAAGGGGAATGCCGCCAACGAAGCAAAAGTAAAAGCGTTATTTAATTTCGAAGATGTTGAAGAAGATTTCTTGCAGTTTTTTAATTCTATTGCAACAGATATGCTTATATTTGGTGAAGCCTTCTGTGAGATGGTCTACGGTCCTGATGGCATGGTGCGCAATCTCTACACAATCGACTCCCTAACAATGAACACACAGTTTGACAGGCATGGCGTGATTACAGGATATACGCAGAGATTGGAGAAGAGTACAGACACGGTGGACTTTGAGCCACGTGAGATTATCCGCTGGTGGTTGCCTGACCCGCGCGCAAAGAAGAAGGCTCTCTCACCTATCGAGAAGCTGAAAGACCCGGTATTCTTAGATCGGAGCATGGTCACATGGGGTGAGAAGTTCTTTCGGCAAGGTGGGAAGCCAAGCTACTGGGTCGAGATGGGACCGGACTCCAACGAAGATGACGCCGAACGCTACCGTAAGTGGTATTCGGAAAACTACACAGGCATACAGAACGCGCATATACCTCCTATCATGTATGGAGGGGGAAAGATACAGGAGTTTGGCAAAGGCTCTATTGAGATGGATTTCCGTGGCAGTCAGGACGATCAGCAGCGTAGGGCACTGGTTGTGTATGGCGTCCCACCTGCTATGCTAGGTATTATCGAGAGCGGCAATATAGGCGGCGGTACAGGTGAGAGCCAGAACAAATCTTTTATTTATAATAAGGTCATACCGCTAGAAAATAGGATACTTGAGAAGATGAATTATAGAGCAGTGAAGACGGGATTAAGGGTAGAAGACTGGAAGGTAAAAACGAGGCATGCGGATTTCAGGGACGATAATGAAATAGCTGAAGTTGCGAATAAAGAGATCAATAACGGTACGCTTACTCGTGATGAGGCACGCCAGGAACGAGGGCGTATCTCTATCCCAGGCGGGGATATTGCTACCATTACTACTGGCAATATCATCACACCAGTGGCCCGCTTGCAGACCTTAGAGGATGAACAGAACCAGCAAGCTCAACTTTCACTGCAAGGTGCTCAACAGGCTATGCAGCAAGGTCAGGACAATCCTGATGATAATCAAGATGGGGACAAGCAACCTCCCAAGCAGAAGGATGAGAATATGCGCAAATTTCGTCATATGCCACCAGAGTATGATCCTGCATATCTTTTGAGCCATGCTTTCCGCCTTCCAGAGCAGCGTGAAGCGGCTACAAATGCCTGCATAGCTGAAACCGTTCGACTAGAACGCCAGATGCAAGAGGCGAACTGGACTGGTGTCATGGTCGGTTTCTTCCTGAAGCCTAGCGAGGCTCGTGCCTTGGTTCTACCCACTGGAGAACCTATCGACGAACTACATTGCACGCTAGTCTTCCTGGGGGACAAGAGCCAGTTGGGGAATACAGACAAACTAAAGCAAGCTGTATCATCCTATGCTGAGAATGCGCCTGCGCTACAAGGACGCGTGTCTGGTATAGGCCGTTTCACCTCAGTACCCGATGGTGAACCCACTCCTGTCTATGCGTCTATAGACTCACCGGGGCTACCTGAGTGGCGTCAAGGGCTGGTGAGAGCCTTGCAAGATGCTGGCTATCCACCTAACACTGAGCATGGTTTTACGGCTCACATAACCCTCTCGTATATCCCTGCTAGTGATCCTATGCCAATAGGGAGCGTTCCTGCTATTGATCTCAACTTTGATCTGTTGTGGCTGGCGATTGGTGATGAGAGATACGCGTATTCATTGGATGTGGAGCAAGAGAATGGCTAGAATAACTGAGCTGAAGAAGATATACAGGTATAGAACAGAAGAAGAGATGCGCAATGCTTTCCATCTATAAATTGCTGCAAAGCATTGCGCATCCCTCCCTACGAAGAAGATGCTGACATGGTACTAGGGGATGTGATCAATGAGCTTCTAGAGGCAAGGAAGAAGCTTGCAGAGTATGAAGGAAAGAATGCATGAATAATCTCAATGAGCATCAGAAGGTGCGGTGTAAGAATAACCATACTATCCTGCATTATGACGCACAAGGTATACATTTACGTTGTAGGCATTGCAAGACGATAGAGGTGAAGTCCTGGGCAGAAGTTTTGCAGATGTACACCTCTATTGCATCTTCACCAGAATTTGATGCTCGTATCTTGCATTCGTAATCGAAACTCGCTATACTGTAGACAATAGAATATCCACAAGAGCTTTAGCCCCAGAGGCATAGGCCGTTTCCGAGAGGAGCGGCCTGTTTTTATGGAGCTGTACGAAGCAAAATGGACACAAGCAGCAAGAGATGCATACTATGCTGAGCATCCTGAGAACTTCGCTGGACCAAACAAGTCATACCCCATAAAAGATGCAAGCGATGTAAAAGACGCGTGGAACCTTGCTGGTCATGCTGCTAATCCTGATGCTGTACGTTCCAAGATCAAGAGTATCGCCGCACGCCTGGGGCTTACCTCTGCCCTTCCTGACACTGCCAAGGATGGAAAGAAAGAGGCGACAAACCGCATAGCACGTGTGAAGTCTGTCTTTCTGGAGGATGATGCCACCTCTCTCAATGGCAGAAAGTACCCTGCACAGACCGTCAATCGCCTCATACAAGCTGCTCAAGTCCAACTCTCCGACTCGAACGCGCTCCCTCTCACTGTTTACCTTTCCCATGATGCTGCATATGCTGATGCTACCCGTGAGATCGTCGGCAAGGTTGCAGCGATAGGCAAGGAAGGCACGCAAGCTTTTGCTCTCATTGATGTACCAGACACACAAGCAGGCCACGAGGTCGTCAATCTGGTCAAAGGTGGCTACATCAAGTCTCAGAGTCTGCGAGCCATCAATGCTGAGATGTACATCGACAACAATGAGCCCTATCCGATGGTTGGGGGCGAGAACATCCGTCTCACTGGCATCGACTTCACCTCATCTCCAGGCATCCCTAACGCACGCGTCGAGTACGTCTCCGAGTCCAAAGAGCCACAAGACATTCGCGAAGTATTCACCTTCAAAGACACCGCTCTCATAGAAGAAGTAAAACCATCCAATGAAGCATTAAATCTACCATCATTAGAAACCACTCACAACTATCTCGCAAAAGCAATAGGTCTAGAATGCGCACCTGAGAATATAGAGCACGATGCTGCACTAAAGTTTCTAGGCATCACTGAGGTAGGAGCAAAGTTTAGTACAAAGACTTTAGAATACCTGGGACATGCACATAGTGGATTAGCATCGTTTCTAGGTATGGAATGCAAAGAAAGTAAGAAGGAGAGTACGGGTGACAAGCCTGCATCTCCAGAAACAAAGGAGCAACCTATGACTGAAGAAGAGAAAAAGCAGCTCCTGAAGGAGTTGCAAGAGGCTTTCGCCCAACAACAGAAAGCTGAGAAGGAGCCACCCAAGCCTACTGCTGAGGATGCGCTCAAACTCTTGCAAGAGGCTGGCTACACTGTAGCACCTCCCAAGACGCAAGAGGAGATCTGGGACGAAAAGATCGGAAAGCAGATGCTTGAAATGCAGAATGCTTTCACTCAGAAGCTTGAAGAAATGCAACAGAAGCTTGCGCCTCGTACGTTCCCTCAGCGAAAGAGTATGGTTGAGGGCTCTAATGAGCAAGAGAAGCCCAAGAAGCCATACTATCGCCATGGGGATTACATGCGTGATCAGTTGCGAGATCCCAACACGCAACTTGAGCTGCTTGACCGTAGTAGACCTAAACCTGAGTGGTACAACGCCGAACGGGATCTTAAAGAGCTTGAAGTGCAACTCATGGGATGGATGGATGCTCAGCAGAGCTTTGACGGCAATGTCCAGATTGGAGATTTTTAATGCCAGTATCACTCAGAGAGATCAGGGAGGTGTTCTCACTCAGCTCAACAGGGGGCTCACTCAATCTTATTCTCAAGCGGATTGACAGCACCCTTACCGAGCTTCAACGCAAGTGGGGACCGCTAGGCAGAGCAATACCGCGTCAGACATGGGAGACGGACATCTTCTACTTCAACAAGCGCACAGCACTCCCGCAGCCTCAACATACGTTAGAGGCACCTCCAACCAGCGGCACGGGCTCGGTCGCGGCAAGCAACTCGACCTATGTCCAGGGACAATTTCCGATCAAGCATACCGAGTCCATCGGGGATCTGTCCAAGTTTATGGTTCAGGTCGCTCGTGCGAACGGGAACCTGTTTGACCTTGAGCTTGGGGCTCATGCGAAAGCGATGGTGTGGCTAGAGGAGACCACGCATATGTATGGCTCAGCGGCAGCCACGCTCAACACAAAGAGACCCCAGTGGGATGGCGTGGACCTCATGGTTGCCAACGCCAACAAGATCGATGCCAACACTCAGCTCCTCGCATTTCAGATGATGGACAATGCTATTGATGCCGTGCGTGGTCGCTATGCTCAAGAGCTTGGCATGGACTATTTCTGGATGATGAGCCCAAAGATGCAATCCTACATCAATGGCTTGCACGTCCAGAATGCACGCTACAATCAAGTGATGAAACGCATGTTCTTGCGTGATGACTATGGAGATCCGAGCGCACCTGTAGCAGATAATGCTATTGATGCTGGTGTTGAAGTTGAGTCATACCGCAATATCCCCATCATCATTTCCTCATTCATGGGCAATCAGGGCACCATGGGAACCATCTCTACCACAGGTAACACTGGCACGGGCTCTTCCCTTCTTGCTGCAAATACCTACTACTACCGGATGGAGGCGGTCACCAGATACGGATTGACCGCTGCCAGTGCTGAGGCATCACAAACGCCTTCTGCCGATGGTAAGAACGTTGTTCTCACTTGGCTAACACCAGCTCCCACAGACGCCGATGGAAATGTGATCGATATCCTCGGGTATCGGATATTCCGCAGCACCTCTAGTGGCGCTGAGAGCTTGTATGCATTGGTTGCAGCCTATGACATCAATGACGCTGCGGTAACCTCCTTCACGGATACCGGATTGATCCAAAACCCAGCAGTCACTAATACCCTGTATTGGGCTACCATTGCTAGCTCCGGGGCTAATGCCATTTCCGATGGTGTGACCTTCCCTCGTGTCCAGACTGGCACCCAGGTCACTGAGGATATCTACCTCATCCCACGTGATCCGGACATTCTCGTTTGCCCAGAAGTCAACCCGATTCAGACCGAGCTTCTCGCTGTCATCAATGCCAGATCGCGTCAATTTGCCTTGAATGCTGATAAGACGCTGGCGCTACGAGCACCTGCGTTTGCTGCAAAAATTGGAAGAGTGAGGGCCGCATAATGTCAATTCTCATGTACCACGAACAGAATAGCGATGGGCATGTTGCTCTTAACGAAAAGATCATAGCAGGAGTGCATACGCCTGTAAGGAACTATCAGCAGAAAGGGCATTTCCTAGAGATAGATCCTCCTGATCATGCCAGAGAGCATGATGTTGAGGAACTGCAAAGGTTCGGTCATCGTCTAGCAACGCCATCTGAGCAGAGTGCGTATGCTAAACAGCAAAAACAAGCAGGAAGCCTAACAGAAAGCAGGTGATAGATGCCACAGCAACAGCTTGATACCAATTACCGAACCATAGCAGGCCCAACCGATGGACAGAAGCCCACGTACATAGCGTCAATCACGGGACTAGTGGTCGCTGCGTCTGCTACTGATATATTCACCATTACCCCTGGGAGCGCTCCTGTTCGCATAATACGCGCACGCGTTTCTGGTATAAAAACCACGGCTGGGGCTGATGTCGATATTCAATTGATAAAACGTTCTGCTGCTGATACTGGTGGCACTGCGACAAATCCAACTAAAGTAGCCTATGACAGTGCTGATCCTGCATCTACTGCAACCATCAATGCCTATACTGCCAATCCTACAGGACTTGGCGCGGCTATTGGTACATTGACAGTCGATAGCCTGTTTGTTGGTTTGTCGACAGTAGCAACAAGCATACTGGATCTTGCATTTGGGAATCGTCCTGCAAAGGCTATTGTGCTACGAGGAACAGAGACCTTTGCCATCAATTTGAACGGTGTCACTGTAGGCGGTGGAGCATTCGATATATCGGTTGAATATACCGAGGACAATTAGAAGAAGCACAAGAGGCAAGAGAAGCGTGGTTAAGCTGTACTTAAATCCCTCAGAGGTTTTGGAGACCCCGCTCGGTTTGGGGCTCAGTGTCTCTATTGCTGCTCTTGCTCCTGGTGTCGTTGACAAGCTCCTGAGTCGGGCTAGCCAGCGCTGTGACTCTGAATGCCATCGTAGGCTGCAAGCCCCGGGATCGACCACACTCTCACAATCTGCTAGTCCGGGAGCAACACAAATCTCGGTCAGCTCTACTTTGACGCTTGACGAGCTGGACGAACAGGCTGTACAGATCGGTAGCGGATCGACACAGGAGACGATCCTGATCAAGCCCGGCGGGGTAACCGTTACGAGTTGGGCGGGCTCCTACCCGGGCACAATCAACCTTGCAAGTGCTACACAGTTCTACCACAACTCTGGAGATCCCGTCGCATTCCTTTTCAAAGAGACAACGGAGGCAGGGGGAATATCATCCAGTGATCCCTTTGCCGCGGCTCTCCTGACTCAGGAAGCTGAAATAGCCTATGCGCATATGCCACCTGTGATGCAAGGTGGACTCACACGTGTCGTATTTCTCAGGTCATATCCTATTATCAACATATCTGCTATAGAGCATGCATTCTCATTCTCAAGTCAATTCGGTGTTGTTGATACCGCTATAGAGGTTCCTGTACCTCATGAAGGATGGTATCGGTTTCAACCTGCAAGCGTCATCATGCGCGAAGGTCTCATGAGAACGACATACACCGGGGGTTTTCAGAGTGTCCCCGATGATATTCGAGAAGCAACATCGCTCTTCCTTGCCGTTCAAATGAGACTGATGATTAATCCATATGGAGTGATAGAACAGCACTTAGGGAAACGTCGGCAAAGGTGGGCAACAAAGGGAGGTGATCCAGATCCTCTGGTAGAAGAGGCATGTATGCTATTGAAGAAGTATAAGAGAACAGTATGAGCACTATAACACGTGTGACACAAAAACGCTCTACCATTACCGTGAAGACAGATATCCTTGTCCAGATAGATGAAGGTGCACCGCACATGAAAAGCG
>Ga0137383_10000483_pt1 | contig 20434 bp, 20 predicted proteins | sample SagtaG_19_FD_104817 | JGI IMG/M metagenome (GOLD analysis project Ga0137383, IMG submission 104817) | Vadose zone soil microbial communities from Sagehorn Ranch, Mendocino, California, USA - Sage2_R_40_16 metaG | ecosystem: Environmental > Terrestrial > Soil > Vadose zone | place: USA... | reverse complement strand
TAATGTCGAGGACGAATGGCTGGCCCGAGAGGATGTACTCCGTGACAAAACCCTTACCCACTTTTCGCTCTGCCGTCTCGTAGACCCTTTTTATGTCTCGTCCGTGGGCGACGACCCTGCCGTCCTTTATCGCAACGTACTGGCCGGGATACTTGCGCTGAAGCTGTGGATACTTCTCACCTATCCAGTTGAAATCCCTAGCAACGGCCAATAACCAGACCCGTTCCATCAATAGACAGGCCACGGCCACTGTTAACACTTCTGCTCCACCACCCGTACAGAACAGACGTTCTGAACGCCCCGGATCCTGCAGCTCCTTTCAAGAGTGCTGCCGCCGAGAGAGAACCGCTTACCACCAGTTTCGTTCTCGTGTCTGAGCAATAGCCGAAAGACGGCTGAAGGTGACAGATGTGGGGTCAGCGGAGCGACTGGAGAGAACAACTAGACGCCATATCTTCACGGGCGGATCAGATCATCAAACAGGCTTCGCGATCAACGAATCCGATGTCTTCACGAGCGGATTGTTTGGGACCAACAGGCGGGGCCCGAATGAAGGAGGAGGACGTGGAGATAGTTGGCGCACCCCTTTGGTTTGACTGGCTGACGACTGGATCCCTTGTCGTTCGACGTGCGTACCTCTGTCAAGTTTGACCTGATGTCGGTTTTGATAAGGCCGGTCATATAAGACCCCGCTGATCGAATACCTCCTTCCTTGCTCAAGATAGAACGGCATCCATGATGTGAACGAAAATTGGCCAGTCGATGTCGTTAACAAGCCGGACTGGCGAATGTGCGCCTTTGCCTGACGATCACTAAGGGGGTAGACTCGTTCAACGGAAAATGTGTCATTGAAACGAACGCCTGGACGAAGTGACCCGTGGCTAGGGACCTGCGAAGGCAGGGAAGTCCCCTCTATCTCCGCAATATACGGCGACGGGTGACCCTGCCGCGAGATCAAGTGGAGCCTCTTCCTAGCCCGAGTAACTGCAACGTAGAACAGTCGCCGTTCCTCAGCCGGCCCGTTTCCAGCACTCATCCGCACCGGTTCAAGAACATCAGAGTTCTCCATCTTCGAAGGAAAGCCGAACAGGTGGTCGCTAGCGTTTGCAATGACCACGACATTCGCTTCTAGACCTTTCGCCTTATGAGCAGATAGTATGCGGACTCCGGAAACGTTGCGATCAGGGTAGGCTACTGGAATCCCATTCCGCTGGCATCCATCGCTTATCCCCTTGACCAGGTGGTTGGTCCGGCTGAGAATCAAGATTTCGTCGGGATCAACCCGCTTACGTTCCTCGTTAACCAGCTGAACCGCCTTGTTTACGATCGCCAAATCGTCATCAGGGACCTCGTGAATGAGGGCTTCGCCACGTTCCTGGCTCGAGACGACAACATGTTTGGGGATCTGTCCGGGGTTGTGAGCAATTAACGCTGCACCTGCCTCGACGATTGTGGCGGGGGATCTGTAGTTTGTGTCGAGCATTGTCCGTGAGGCGGGTCCGAAGTGAGATTCGAAGTTCACGACATGATCTACGTCTCCGCCTGCAAAACCGTAGATGGCTTGCCAGTCATCACCCACAGCGAAGAGATGAGCCTCGCTGGTTCTAACCAGCGCATTTACGAGGCGGGCCATGGCCGTCGAGGTGTCTTGGAACTCGTCAACGAGGACATGGTTGAACTTCGGGAGTGAACTCCCGCCTTTCTCTATGATGTCTGCGGCCCGGTGAAGCATGTCCGAGAAATCGATTCTGCCTTCCGAGGCCAATTCTCTCTCGTATCTTTCCAAAACGGCAAGACCAAGGTTCCCGAAATGATGAACACGTGGCGTAGCCAATCTTAGACGCTGGAGAATCTGCTCAGTCGACATTCGGAATGAACGAGCATTTTCAATGAATCCCGCCAACTGTCTCTCGATCACGCTGCCAATGTACTTCGTATCCCCGAAGATCTTTTCCAACCCGGCCAGTGTCATCGGTCGTAATTGTACGCCGGCACCGGTCAAGCGTGTTTCGAGTGCTGCCTCGAGAGTTCCTTCTCTACGCTCGTAATCGTAGAATTCGATGAGCTTCTTGCCAGTGCGGCTGAACTCTCCTCTCTTCCATGCCATTTGCTTGCCGTACTCGGTGGAGGAGGTTGACCAATTTCCCGGGACGTTGCCTGCACGGTCTATACCCCAATATTCGATGCAGGCGCCGGAGTCAAGGAGTGTGAAATCGGGGTGGTAGGCGGAGCGACCTGCGCCGACTTGGGCCCAGGAGGCTGTGGCTTCGTATTTGTAAGGAACCTGGTGGGTGAGTAGAAAGTCTGCAATGATTCGCTCGCCGATTGACCGAACTTGTTCTCCACGACGAGTCCTGTAGGTAAGGTCCGCACCGAGAGCTGGGGTCCGCTCGTCTACGTCACGATGGAAGTTCAGGATAGCGTTGATGTACAAATTCGAAAGCTGCTGGTCTCGACCTTCCCTGGCATCGCGCAATGCGCCAGCGACAAGTGAGTTTGTCCAATGTTCGTCAGCGATACTAAGCGGTCCTGGCGTGGCGGCTTGGACTATGCGCTTGCCGAGAGCATGAAGCGTCGAGACAGTCACACCATCGCTTCCCTGATCCGCGACCGGTACGCTCATCTGTTTGAGCCGGTCCTCCATTTCCTCGGCCGCTTTGTTCGTGAATGTTATTGCTAAGATGTTAGTCGGAGCGACGCCACGTTCCAAAAGATAACGGACCCTGGCGATTAAGGTCCGAGTCTTGCCCGACCCAGCCGCCGCGACGACGAGGTTGCGCTCATCGTCTCGAACAGTCGCCTCCTGCTGAGCTGGATCCAGCTTCAGTTCTTCGACAAGCAATTTCGAGTGCTCGGCGATTGCGCTCTGGACATACTGGTAGTTGTGCCCGATAAGATTCTGACGCAACAGGTTCGCAGCAATCGTAATCGATTCGAAATCCTTCCTCATCGCACCATCATGGGCTCTCCGGACACTCTTCCAGAGAACCGGCAACGTCAACTCGGCGAGTGTCTGGATCTCTGACCTCAGAGGTCTAGCTACGCACTCGGGGAGGTACTCTTTCGAGGATAAGTAGAGCTCTAGGGAATTGTCGATCTTAGCGAGAATCAGAGGGACCTCTTTCAACGAGGCTCTCGCCTGCTCGATGCCGCGCTTCCGATACCATGGAAGAACAACTAGAACCACGATAGCTAGAATCGCTGCGAGCACCAGTCCGAGGACCAACCAGAGAAGGTCCACCTGTGCACTCCCGACCTAGCGTTTGAGACTAGATCCCACAGATTGAGATAACCTTTCTAGAAGTTTCGAATGAAGAGGCCTCAACAGAAAAAAGCACTTCTGCTTCGCAGGTCTCGTACACGTGTCCAACTTCCTAGACCTCCGATCGCTGGCGGATCAAACGGAATGATGCCAAACATGGTTTGTAGCCATTCGGGGTTTAAATAGAAAATCACGCGAGTTAACGTATATTGATTACAAGGTAAAATATGAAAGTTGAAGTTAAAGTTGAACGGGCTGCTAGGAATTCCCAAGACCCTGTTTTTGACGGGTCGGGTATCTACGAGAAGTGCTGGGACTGCGGAGAGGTACATCTGCTTGGGTGGCCGTGCTACCACTGCACTGTAGTAAAGACGCAAATATCTAGAAAAGATTTCGTTAGCTGGATAAATCCTCGTCCGCCGAGATACTTGGCCTCAACTGACGCCAAGTGTAAGCATTGCGATCTATGGATTTTGGCGAGGATGAGGGGGCAAACTCTTCATCGAGAATGCAAGGCACTCTGGGCCGAAAGGAAACGGACAGTATTCAAATTGAACCAGATAATTTGGCACATACGACGACGGGGTTTCTATTGGCTTGACGGTGAAAAACACTCAATCGACGGTCTCAGTGATGAACATATACTCGTCGCCATCGGACACCCCCTGCCCCTAGACTTATTGTATGAAAAGAAGAACGGGGGCGGCTTCAGATTTATGGGTGTCGAGTTTAGGCCGGGAATAGATCACTATCCTTGGAAGATTCCCAAGCTGATTCCAAGCATCCTGGACAAGAAGAGGAAATACGAGATGCGGGAATTTCAAGACCAACGAAAGTGGTCATAGCGATAATGCTCCAGGGATACCTCGATCTCAGGGTCAAATAGATTGGCCCGACCATTCCCCGCCAAGTCCGGGCGCGATTGCTCGTGTCGCCCCGCCGAGACCTATCCAATCACTTTCAGAGTTTGAAGGGGAGCGTTCTACTACGATAGCATCCAGAATACTTCTGCCTCGGGACCCTACAGGACCTCTGGAAGGATTGATGCACTCGTTCGGTTTCTCGTGGCATGCGGGAATCGGATCTCGAAGCAATTCTCTACCTGAACAGATGGGAATCCATGACCAAGTCCTACGATGGGACATGTTGGGCGATGGCCTAGAGTGAGTGCCAAGTCGAATCTGCCCGAAGGATTCAACGAATTGACCCGAAGGGTGTTGCGAGAATCCAGTTTTGCAAAGAACACACTTCCCAGAAAGTCTTCATTAGTCTGGGACGATTTCACGTACTTCGCGTTCTTGGATTTCAACCGAACTGATGCTCAGGCGAACTATCTCTACGAACTCTTCGAAAAAGGAGACCTTCTCGATCAGAGCACGATTCTGCGGCTGGGAACAAGGTGGGCGCAAAAAGCCAGAAGTCACGCTTCTGTCAGGTTGGCAAGGCTCGGGATCGGAAGGAAGAGACAGACACTCTCTGAAATGTCAGGCGGACAACTTGATGAAGCAAATCGCACCCTCGTAGAAGCCGCCCATTTCTTCCGGGACAACAGCGTTACTCCAGAGTTCCTTCGAAGAAATACTACCGACTTGAATCTCACCAACGACCTGATAATGCGAGTGTGCTACCCAGATCGGGAAAAAAATCCAAGGCACATACACAGGTTTGGGCTCACAAAGTTCATTCTGTTCCTGAACGACTACGGCTTAGCTCTCAATTACTGCCCTCCTTCACGGCAGGTACTGAGCTTCGTTGAACGAGAACTTATGCATCGAATTAGGCCGTCGCTTTTGTCAGAAGATCAAGAGCTTGTTGAAAACTGGGCTGACCTGTTTATTGCGATAGGTAAGATGCGCTCCCTGGCCCAGACGCTTACGACCACTCTGAGCGTGGGAGTGACGACCGCTGATGTCGGTCACACTATTTGGCTATACAAGTCGACCCAAAACCTTCTTGCCTTCAGTAGATTGCGGCCGCGATTAACTCCAAGAAAGTTCCTCGCCTTCGTTGATGCAAGTGGTTGGGAGCTATCCGATCTTACATCTCGGCTTACCGACATAGACGAAGTTGATGGCTTGGCGGAGGAGCTTAGGGACTTCTTAGTTCAGCATTAGTCAAGTCTGAAGAACGTTAAGAAGGTAGTCAGGATTTTGCTCCTCAGTCAAAACGTCGGACATCCGACGGCGCCGTCTTTGTCCATTCCCTCTGGACCAAGTTCCGCTATGGTGATATTCTCGACATGCATTCTTACAGTAGAGTTGTCCGTCTCAAACACAGAGAATCGTCTCTATGCGGCCATCAGGAAGGCTCTACAAGGGCGAGACCTTGGGTTGAAGAGGCAGGAGAAGATAGGACGCTTCACAGCCGACTTCTGCTTCACGAAGCCGAGGGTTGTGGTTGAGGTTGAGGGTCCTTTTCACGATACTCCTCAGCACGAGAAGCGTGATCGCGAGAGGATGAACTATCTCACCAATATCGGATACCGGGTCCTTCGTATCTCGACCGAGCAGATTGGTGAGGATGTCGACTCTGTGGCTCGATTCGTAGTTTCTGAGGCGCTACGGGCCCCAGTCGGTACGGATTCCCCACCCTTGGACAAGACCAGACAGGTCAGGCGTGTGTTAATCGAGTATGAGTCTGGAGATGGAGACTGGCTTGAAGGACAGGAAGCGGCTCATTGGTGGAGGATGGTGCGGGAGCTTTTCTTAGACTCGTGGACCCATGGAGGGGAAGCCTTCCATATCCACATGGATTCTCACTGGAACCATTACGTTACGACGGATCATGCTGTTAGAGCTCAGGTTGAGTACGAGAGCGGACCAAACGGGGACGCGTCGAGGTTCGCGACACGCCTCCTGGGACGCCATGTTGTCGAGTCGAAATCCGAGAACGACAAGGTGCTGGTCAAGATTGATTTATCGCGTTGAAGGGTTTCGTCCCGAGCTTGGTCTCATTGCGAGACGTTGCATGTTGATTCAGGATCAATGGTGGGCTCTGGGCATCTATGAATCTTCTTTGGCCGATTGGTGCTCTTTGGCCGTTGAGGACGAGTGGCTTCTTTAGATGGTGGAGGCTGACGCGACACTAGCTTTCGCGCTTGTTATTTTCGTAGTAGTTCTGGCGTCGTTAGCTTTTCGTTGGGCATCGATTAATGGATTTTGGAGCACAGTACCCGCTGCCTCAACTCAGCCGGTCTGGAAAACAAGCCCAAGTGTCCGATCAAAGCTGAAGATCCCGGATTCCAAGCGTGCGTTTCTTGATATTGAAACCGAGACTTCGGGAAGAGTGTGGTGCATAGGAGTGTGCGAAAACAAATCGCTTACAGTGCAATTTGTAGCGAGGAGGCCAGATGACGAAAGAAGGATCCTGGAAGAATTCGTCCATTATGCCTGGTCAAGGAAAGACTTTGTCTTTTGTTACTATGGCGGATGGTCAAGGTTCGATGAAGTTGTTCTTCGCGCCAGGTTGAAAGCGTTCGATCTTCCGTACGAGTTTTTCGTAATGAAAGATCTCTTTCAAACGGTAAGAGCGTCGTTAAGGCTTCGGAGATACGGACTAAAGGATGTCGCGGCACGACTGGGATACAGGTTCAGCCACTGGGAGCTCAAGGGGGGAATGATTCCTGTCCTGTGGAAGAGGTCAATCCGGACGGATGACGACGAGTTGATGCAGAAGCTCGTAGAATACAATATGGACGACGCGAAAGCGTTGTGGTATGTTGTCGACTGGTTCGGGAAGAACCATCCCGATATGATCGGGACACAGCATGTTAGCTGGCGCACTATCAGAGAACTTTCCGCCGGCATTTACGAAGTGCCCAGCTTCAGAAATAAAGGGGTTTACAAGGTGCGGATGCTTGAAAATCGTTGTAGCTGTCCAGTTTCCCGAGAATGCAAACACCTGCAACTAGTGCGTGAGTTAACCAGATCTGAATTGCTTGCGAGTTGAGAAGGATCGAAGCAGAGAAGAGTGACCGAAGGATTTCCTTTCGTTTTTGAGGGCGAGATTTCTGACTGCAGTTCGCGTGTGCGAGGTTTTTCCGCTCGAAAGGATAACGAAGGCTGGGGGCATGTGCTATCGATAGTCTGGCACTGAGCTCCCTTGACCCTCTGTTCAGAGGACTTTACGCTCTGACGAGAAAGCAGAGCATAGAGGCGAAAGATGAATCCCGAATCAAGGCCGGGCACTCTTTTGAAGATGCGACGGCTCAGCTAGTGTATTCTCACGCGAGGGAATGCGGGCTCAAGGCATTTCCACCGAGACAGGTTGTGAAGATGCCTACGCTTTCAAGAAATTCATACCAATTCGATGCTTCATTCTCATATGGCGATAGCATATACGTGCTTGAGTGCAAGAGGCGCCAACTTAGCGCTGCGGAACACGTGCCATATTTTGCGTCTAAAGTTCTCGACCACAGTATTGCGATTCGTGGAAAGGGTACCCGGATTAAGGGGATATTCATGTCGTCCGTCGAGGTGGGTCCAAGCTCAATGCAATTCGGGTTCGCGTTCGGACTAAGGATTATCACTCCTTCGGATCCCCCACTGGAGGAGCTTTATCCGCGCTGCCAGAATAATGAAGCGCTGAGGAGAGCTGTCAAGAAGCTCTGGGAGCAGCTCGATTCGGCAGATCCACTAATTCCATCGATGGGCGCTACGCCGCAGACTCTCTTGAAGTCGTATGAATTCTTGAAGAGGCGGACTTCCGATATCTAGCCCGCCTTTTCTCTCGATACCCTTGGTCAGGAGACTTGAATATCTTGAAGAGTTTTTGCTCGGCGTTAGCGAGGGTGGGGACCTTCAACACGTTGAGGACCGTCTTGTAGCGAAGAAGAAGCTCTTCGAACTGGAAAAGAGCAGGGCTGTAGGGAGAGGTCGACCTTTCATGAAGAAGCTCGAGGAGGCACACCGGTTGTCCGAACTCTGCCAGACAATGGGAAGGCACCTCGGGCTGGTGGAAGGGGGAAAGGTCCTTTCCTTATCTTCTTCAGGAAGGGAGTATCTCGAATCCGATACGGACGTAAGGTCCCGCTTACTGATCACAAGAATGCTCCAGACATACACTCGGTTTAGACGACTTGTGAAAGGGCTCGCCGTGCTGGAGAGAAACGAGCTTGAGGTGCCGATGGGGGAGGATACGATGAAGTTTGCCGAAATTCTAGACAGCCTTGGGCTTGGTTTCTTCAGCAGAATCTATTTCGAGACTGTGGTAGATCTCGCGACGCAGCTTGGACTCACAAACTGGCACCAACTTGAAGAAGGGCCACGAAGTTGGGTAGTCTACCTGACTTGTGAGATCATAACATCGGGCGACGAAAGCAAGAGCATGAAGGGATTCACCGTCGACCTTGAGGATGAGAGTTGGAGAATCGTCCTCAACTCGGTGTCACTCGATGGGTTTCAAGAACAACTCTGGAAGGACTACCTCGCACTCACCAGGTATGTTGCGCGAAAGCCTGTTCCATATTCGCAATTGAGGAGTCGAGTGTGCTACTCACTTCGAATAGGAGATAGGCTCTTTGACGATCACGCAAGACGAATGATGCAGATCGATTCCAAGTACCTCCTCGTCGGTGCCGGGGGGACACTCTCTTTTCGAAGGGATTCGGCGAGCCTGATAAAGAGCCTCCCGCCTAAGACTGATCGCGGCGAGTATATGGTCTACTTGAAGATGGATCGAAGAAACTAGGAATGGCACTTGGAAGAGAATTACAAGCAGTACGATCTCGACGACAACCCCTTTCCTGAGGTGGCAACACTCGATCCGGGCTCTCGTGATAAGAGAACTAACGGAGAGATCTTTTGCGAGCAAATTGCAAGAGATGAGATAAGGGCGATTTCTGAAAAGATAGACCAGAGGGTCAACGTAGTCTACGTCGCAGGTCTGCAGTTCGACAAGGGTGTCGGAAAGTCTGCTTTAGTGGCTCACGAGTGGCGTCAATTGAAGGAAAGAGAACTTGTCACGTCTCCTTTCATACGTTGCAAAAGTAAAGAAAAACCGGCAGATTTCTGCAATAGACTAGTCAAGACCTGGTGCGATGAAGAACACGTCTGGAAGGCTTTCGGCACTATTATCTCACAATATGCAGGAGAAGTTGCAAGCCCGTCTGTAAGCAAACAAACGGTTGGCTTGATGCTGAGGAGCTATCCTCGCCCGCCAGAGGCCCTTCCCTACACACGTTATCTTCACTTAATGAATCCTGAGAGGCTTGCGCGAGATATCGGAGATTGGATGCATGCGAAAGAGTCTCGCATTGACCCCAAGTATGGAAGTTTCTTCATCGAACAATCTCTCAGCCGTCCCAATGAATTCTACGAAAGCTATCTGAAGCTTAGGATACCAGGGTCAGACCGGATTGATGTCTACAAACAAACCATGATGTGTCTACGTCTCGGAGGATACAAGTACCATTACATCTTTCTGGACCAGTTCGAAGATGCCGTCATGCTGGTGTCAGCCGGGCAACTAGCCGACTTCTGTTTGGGAATGCGGCGGATGATCGAGGCCAACCAAGGTTTGGGGATGATGCTGGTTACCCTTCACCCCGACTCGGAGACAAAACTGGGACTCCCAGGGGCAACTGATCTCGTGAAGATCGCTCCGATTGACAACTACCGAAGAGTCGACGTCATGGCTCTTAGAACAGAAGGTGACGATGCAATTTCTCTGGCGGTCGCCTACATGGACGCGTACCGGTCAAGTCGAGCCAAATACCCGACCCACCCTCTGAGGGAGAATGTAATTCGGTACGCCTGTTTTCTGGAAGAAGGCAACGTGAGAAGAACCCTCCAAAAGCTTCACGTCTGTCTAAAGATGGCTTCTCTGAAGAGCGAGCCAGAGATAACCATGGATTACGTGAGAGCCAACCATAGGGACCTCATGGGAACGGAGCTACAAGAGGATCTTCTAACAAAGTTTGAGAGCTCGACGCAGGCTAGTAGCAAACCTTAACCGCCAAGGTCCTTTTCTAACATCGGTGGGGGCAAGTAGTTTGCCCGACAAACTCGACAAGCTCTACGACGACCTTAGCGGACTGCTACCAAACAAACAGGATAAGGACCTTCTCAAGACCCTCCTCTCTGCTCTGAGAGAAGGAGACAAAGATAGCGTGGTGGAAAAGATGGACGAAATTATTGAGGATCTCGTTGAGGAGGATCAGTGAATGATAGTATGGGTTTCGAAGGTCAGGATTAAGGGGATTCGAGGATTCAACGATGAGACCAGCCTAGAGCTTGGGCCAACACTGAATCTTCTCGTAGGGAAGAACGGTGCCGGTAAGACGAGTTTTCTCCAGGCGATCGAATGGTGTTTGACAGGGAAGATGAAATACATGGAAGGAGACGAGTTTTCTCGTGAAGACGCGATCGTCAACCTGTTCAATCCAGCGGGGACCGGTAGAGTCACTCTCACATTGCAGACCCCGAAGGGCGAGTTGGAAGTGTCCAGGACCAGAAAGAGGGGCAAATCCACGACGCGAGGGTCATCACCGTTATTGTTGAAGGCCGGTAGCAAAGTCTTGGAAGACGAAGAGGCCGAAGCTCAACTCGAGAAAACTCTGGGACTGCCCATCGATGAGATTTCCAACTCCATTTACCTTCATCAAGCGGCACTAAGAGCAATACTCTCAGATGATCCCAAAGAGCGTAGTCGAAGTATTGACAAGATGCTGGGAATGGAAGAAATACGCTCGCTTGCCGAAGCCCTGTCGACGAAGCGGAACATAACCAAAGCTACCAAGGACCTTCAAGCTCGAATTGAGACTCTCAAACGCGACAAGGTCCAATTTGCCATCATGACAAAGGAGAACGTAGAAAGAGCAAGAAAGGCTTTGATCACTAAGGGCTACTCAGAGGACGATTTGGATCTTGTTAGGCAAGTTTCACTCGCTTCAACCATAGTAGAGAGGTCAGAATCCCTCAAGAGGAAGTTCGGATTCACAGGGACCATTCCTGAACCGCCCCGAGCAGACGTTGTCAGCGTCAGTCGGTTCGTAGAAGACATGGATGAAACCCTCGGATCAATCGACCGAAGAAGAACCGATTCACTTCAATCGATTTACAAGAGCAAGGTCAAGTTCGAAGGTCTCAGGGACAGGCTCAATCAAGATTCAGAAGAAGTGCGAAAGTTAAGTGAAAGCTCTGCGACCAACATAGAGATGGCCGAGAAACTCACCGCCGAAGAGAGATCATTGGGCGACAGCGTAGCGGAAAAGACCAGAGTGGTGTCTGAACTCAATTCAGCCGTTTCTGCACTGATAAGAGCTCAGGATAGGGTCGCGTCAATACGATCTTCCGAGTCGAAGCTTGAAGCGAGCATATCCCGGATTGAGCAGGCCGTTGGAACTGAAGAGGCTCATGACCAGATGATCGCCAAACAGAAGGAGGACCTCGCTTCACTGGAAGGAAAACTCGAATCTCTGGGCTCGTTAGAGAAGCTCCTTGATTCAGCCATAGACTATCTAGTAGAGTCCAGAGTCACAAAATGCCCAGTTTGCGAACAAATAATCTCCTCCGACACCGTTGTCGGCAGAATCAGGAGCAACATGAGCACACATCTCAGAGGAGAGATAGAATCGCTCAAGAACAACAAGAAGGCAGCGTTATCGCAAATTCACACACTAGAGACAAGCCTGAAAGAACTCAAGGGGCTACACGGACAACTCCAGGAAGAGAAGAGCAGAGAGACGCAAGCACTAGGAAACGCCGAGAAGGAGATAGGAATCAAACTAGAAAAAGACTTAGACCTCCTGGTGCAGTCCAAGAAGGAGGTGCTCCAAAGCGTTGAGCACGAGGCCGACCAGATCAGAGAAAAGCTGAATCAGACAAGTTCTCAGCTACGAGAACTCAGGTCGGAACTCGACCGTTTCAGTGGTGCCAAGAACCGGCTTCAAGCAACGGTAACAATGGCGCAGAAGGAGTTAGAATCAAAATCAGATGAGAAGATGCTCCTGGACGAGCTCAAGGAGAAGACCGCCGAAACCGAGCAACGAGAAAATGAACTAGAAGAGACAACCGAGCTTGATACTCTCAAAGGGAATCTCGACAACCTCGGTGAACTCAACCAGTTCTCAAAGTCGGAGGTAGAGCTCGACAGACTCGAGAAGGAAGTCCCGAATGCCACTGTTCTGATAGACAACCTTGAAACTAGGCTCACTTCCCTGAAGGATTTTGAGGCTTCGCTAGCCTCGATCAAGGAGGTGCTTGGCGATTACGAACACAAGAGAGCCAGCGGCGTCGTAGAATCTCTTGAGAGTTCTTTCAACCAGTATTTCAAGAGCCTTGATCCGCACGAGCACTTCAAGAGAGTTCAGGTCGAGGTAGAGGAGAGTCAACCCCCGCTCTATTCAATTCGAGCGATAGGTAAAGAGCAATCCACTTACATCACTACTCGATTCAGCAGTGCGCAGATGAACGCCGCGGCGCTTGCCCTCTTCTTGGCAAAGAATGAGAAGGTCGCCGGTGAAGCATCGACTATTTTGCTGGATGATCCGACACAGAGCATGGACGAAGCGCACAAAACGGCAGTGTGCAAATCCGTCACGGGGCTTCTGAAAGAGAGACAGGTGATCTTAGCGACTCAAGACGAGGATGTCAAAAGATTGACGCAAGACGCTCCGAAAGGCGCGAGGATTTACGAATTCTCAGACTGGACTGTCAAAGGTCCCACGATCAGCTGAAAGGGCCAATGTCTGATCCTCAACTCCTAAGGTTGAGGGAGGAATATCGCCGGACCAAGAAACATAAAGCCGAAATCGAATCAGGCATTCTGGAACTGGAGAATCGGCTCGGCCTGGTTACGAAACTCCTGAATTCAATGGAAGAGAATGGAGTGCCGGCCCGCGAACTTCTCGAAGCATTGAACATCAAGCCGAAGTCGAGTCTCGCACTTGTGTACAAAGTCCTCGCCCTGAAGAAACAAACTGAGAAATCTCTGACCGAGGCAAAAGCTGAGGCCCAGAAAGCTACTTCCACACTTTCATCCTTAGTTGTTTGCCCTCGTTGCTCAGGAGTGGGAAGGTTGCCTGGCTCAACTAAATATGAACGGATGCAGGAGGGGCTGATCATTCCTGTCCCATCGTCTTCAGAATGCAGTTTGTGTCGGGGTTCGGGCCGGCTATTTCTCACTGGCTAGAGTCTTTTTATTGAACGCATCATTCTGCCGTTTCGGCTTGGATCTGGGTAGGCATCATTTCACAAAGTATTCTCAAGTGTACGTCGAGACCTGCCAACGCTTCCCAAATCTTTCACGGTTTCTCTCAGGAAAACGTAGGTACCTATCCCCATCGGACATGAACGATGGCAGGTCCTCCGGATTTACAGGTATCGAATCCTCGTCCGATCCTTTCAGATCCGGATGAGTCACAAAACCACAAATTTCCCTTTCTAGTGAAACCAACAATGAACCTCTGGCAACACGAATGGAACTAGGCATGAGAACCCGATGTCTTCAAAGAATATAATATATCATAACTCATACAATAGAACAATTATGGTATCTCCAGGTTTGAAGAAAAGCACGAGCAGGACTGTCCAATCAGCTCTCCTGAGTATTGACAACACACAGATGCGGATGCCTTTGAGCCATTTTCCAAGAGTAGAGTTTCTTGCCGATCATAGGCGAAGAATGTTTAACAATTGACAACGACCTTGCAACTTCAACGCCCCGACAAGATTATCCTGGCAATGTATGAGTTGGCGGAAGGATCGTCTAGACCGCTAAAATACGAAGACATCGTCGTGAAGGCGTTCTCTCTGTATCCGCAGGACTTCGCGCTGAGAGGGTATCCGAAATATCCCGATTCCTCGGACATACACAAACCGTTGTATGGGCCGCTCAAGAGGGCAGGCTACATCCTTGCAGGCAACAAACAATTTAGGCTCACCGCAAAGGGGATTGAGCGAGGGAGAGCTCTTGCAGGAGGAGAGAAGTCCGGGCCAAAGAAGGTCGCCGAACGTTTGTCCCGCACCGACGAATCGGAGCTTCAGAGAATATACCAGTGCGATGCCTTCCAACTGTTCCTGGAAGGCAAAGGAGATGGAATCCTCGATACTGATTTCTATGCCTACTTGGGAGTAACCGTTCGGACAGATAGAAATGAGTTCCTAGGACGGCTCAAGACCGTGGGGGACTCTGTTAAAGCCGGCGTTAGAATCTTGGGAGATCCCCGTTCAACCAAGACCCTCGAGCTTCATGAATATCTTTTGAATAAGTTCAGTAAAGTAATCGAGAGAATGAGGGCGGACAAATGACCGACTTAATGATAAAGGCGCAAAAAACAATAATCGATCCGCGATTCCTCGATAGAATTGGCACGTCCTTTCGTTTCGATCATGCGAAGGGCCTTGCAGAGTGGCTGAAAAACTCTGTAGACGCCTACATAAGGGAAGACACGCCCGACAGCGACCAGTTTATCTTCCTGAAATTTTCGTCTAAGACGAAAGATCGTTCCGTCAGATTCGAGTGTATCGACTTCGTCGGAATGACTCATCAGGACATTGAGAAAGCTTTCAAGCGGTGGGGAGATCCTGATGCGGCCAACCGTCGAGGCAAGTATCGTACGTACGGAGGCCATGGAAATGGGGGCAAATTCTACATGCGACAGATGTTTGACACATCGCGATTCGTGACGTATCGCAATGGACGCCTCAACATCTTCGGGTTTAATGAGAAGAAAAGATACGGATTCGCGCAGGGCTACGAAAATCTGAAGGTGAGCCCGAAAAAAGCTCTAGAACTGGCGGGGATATCCAACATTGATTATCCGGACAATGTGAAAAAGCGGCTTGATTCTGAGGGCCCGCGGTTCACCGTAGTAATTGGTGAGGCACCAAAGAAAATGAGGGGACGCAACACTGTCCCAACCATTTGCCAAAGACTACAGGTACACCCACAATCAAGGAAGATAATTGAACACGAACAAGTTTTCACGCTCATTGACGATCAAAAAGAAGCGACCAAACTAGAACCGGCCAAGATCAATCCCCGGCCGGATTTTGTTGGCCCATACGAAATTCCTATGCCAGCCAAACTAGTTCTTGGCTCGTCCGAAATTGATATGGCGAGTGAAAAATACGTTCCGGGAAAACTAGTGCTTCGAACCTCAGAGGAGCCTTTCGCTAGGTACGGGGAGAGGGCGTCACTCAACTGTGTGGATATTCTTGCCGGAGTCGGCTGCGTTGCCTCCTATAGAATGAACGAGCTTGGGTTCTTCAGATATCCAACCGAAACTGAATTCATCTACGGTGAGTGCTACTGTCCAATCCTCGAAGATCCAGAAGAGGACTCAATATCGAACGACCGAGAGAAATTGGTTGACAACGAGCGAACAAAGGCTCTCATCGAGTGGATACGCACCCAGGTAGACGAGTTAGGAGAGAAAATGGCAGTCAAGAGTGCCGACGAGAGAAAAGCGCAGGATCTGAAACAGTCTTCTGTCTTCAACGACCTGCTCAATAGGTGGAAGAACAAGTTCATGGAAAAATTGTATGCCGAGCTGTTTTCAGGCCCGGGGTCCGGGCCAGGTGCGGGCGGAACCGGCGGGGGAGGTTCGCCAGTTGGAGGTAAAGGTCACGGCGACCGTTCAAGTGGTGGCGAAGACGGTAGTGGAGGCGGAGGAGCCGACGGTGAAAAGAAGTCTCGAGCACCTCGATTTCCCAGGGTCCTGTTGTCAAACAAGGATGATGACCCTCTGAATCCAGGAAACAAGGTCAACTGCGATCCGAGACATCCTCCTGTATATCAGCGTCATGACGACCTTGCACAGGGAATTTATTGGATCAATACGACGGCACCATTCGCCGAGAAGATCCTGAAACAGTACACGGCCGATTCTGTGAGATGGCGTGAGTACCTCTTTCAGAGGTACGTTGACATCATAACGAAACAGACAATCTATGAGAAGGCGAAAAAGGAACCCGATATGACCGCGTCTATGGTCGACGTTCTCTTGGATGACGTTGCAAAGCGAGTTTACACCGCTGCTGCGGACGAATTATACAACTTTCTATTCAAAGAGCAATTAAGCCCGGGTAGTGTGATGGGGGAAAGCGTGGAATCGGCCTAATTGTTTTCACTTGTGGATCTGTTTGCGGGCGTAGGCGGATTCACAGAAGGGTTTTCCTCCGCCCGAGCGGGCGGGAAACAATTGTTCTCACCCAGACTTCTGGTAGACAAGGATCCTGATGCTGCTGCAAGCTTCCGGTTCAATCGACCGGACACTCCATACTTGGTCACGGACCTAACCAAGATCGACGCAGGAATGTTACTGAAATCCGCCGGTCTCTCTGAAGGAGAGCTTGACGTTCTCATTGGCGGCCCACCTTGTCAAGGTTTTTCCGTCTTGATGCGTAACAAAACCCTGGACGATCCTCGAAACGAGCTTGTTCACGTCTTCTTGAGATTTGTCCTGGAACTACGACCGAAACTTGTGCTAATGGAAAATGTGCCCAACTTCCGTGCGGTGGCAAAAGGGGCGATCTGGGAAAGAATGTTCGATCTTTTGCGCGATAAGTATGAAGTGCGTAATGAAGTCTTAAACGCATATGATTACGGCGTCCCGCAGTGGAGGAGGAGAATGTTTGTTGTCGGACTGAGAAAGGATATCGGGATACAGGGTTTCGATTTTCCAATGGTGAGAGATTCGCGAAGGGCTGCCGCAAAGCGACTCACGCCTGGTTCGACTCAGGATAAGTTGCTACCTATAGTCAAGCCTTGGGTCACTGTCGGTGATGCCATCGGAGATCTTCCCTCACTTAGAGCTGGAGAGGATGCTGACTTTTACGATAAAGCACCGTTTACCGACTATCAGGCCGCGCGGAGGAGGAAAAGTGTGGTCCTACGTAATCACGTAGCCCGAAAGCATGACTCAAGGTTTCTAGACAAGTTAGCAAAGATTCGTGAGGGAGGAAGCAATCTTGAGCTTGATGGTCGCAAGAAATTTGATCGTCGCCGGGAGATAAAATACCTTAGTCAGGCATATGGTCGCTTGCACCGCGAAGGTATTGCCCATACCATTACGGCGCACTTCCTGAATCCCGGTTCTGGTCGATTCATTCACTATAGAGACCTAAGGTCGATAACGGTGAGGGAGGCTGCAAGATTTCAATCATTCAACGACGATTTTGTTTTCTGTGGAAGCTTGCAGGCCCAGCAAAGGCTCGTAGGCAATGCAGTTCCGCCTCTGATGTCACGCGCTCTCGCAGAGTACTTCGGCGAGATCCTTTTGAAGGCTGGGGCCAACGACTGATACGGTAGACAAATCGACCCGCTCACAGATAATGCGGGCTGTACGCAGCAGGGACACACGGTCAACTGAACGACACTTTAGAGCAATTCTTGTGGCAAAAGGAGTTAGAGGTTGGCGTTACCATGCTTCGAATCTGCTAGGTCGGCCTGATCTGACCTTTCCTAGGAAAAGAATCGCCGTATTTCTCGACGGCTGCTTCTGGCATGGATGCCCACGATGTTATCGTGAACCGAAGTCTCGGCCTGCATATTGGCGGAGGAAAATAGCCATGAATAAGTCGAGAGATCTTAGAACGGTGAGGGCTCTGACGAAAGACGGATGGACAGTCGTTCGCTTATGGGAGCACGAGGTTCGCGACAATCCTTTGACTTCCTTAGCGACCATAGTACGAGAACTCGGAAGAAGGTCAAAGAGCGGAAAGGGAAAGCTATGTGGACATGTTGATGACCGATTTTCGAGTCGATGCATTTCCTAGGACTTCTCTTGCATGTCTGAACGTCGTGATTCACGAGTGAGGGGGCAATACTTATGGGAGAAGTCGACGGATTTACGAGCGAAAAGTTTGACCGAGCCAGATTCGAGCTACATAGCGAATGCGGTGGACTGGCTCGACATCCTTGTGGGGTGTCTTGTTTCCAGCATCATGGCTTTGGTACAGAAATTCATACTTGCAAGACTTAGAGAGCTGAACATGAGAGCCGTGAAGCGGCGATTGCTCACTACTTTCGGAGTAATTTTCGTCGCTTATTCCCTCATAGTATTGTTGACTCTGATTCTCCTCATGGGAAGGGAGATCGGCCAGTATGGTTTCGTCTCGGTGACTAGCATGATGACCTGTTTTGCTCTCTACTTCGGCGCAAGCCTCGCGATAGCTCTTCCACTGTTTGCGTTACATCGGGTTACCCGGCGATGGGACGCGGGACACTGGGTCTTCAGGATGGCTAACGACATATTGAGGGCTGGACAAAGTAAGTCAAACAAGGCTCTGGAGACCGTTAGACATGGACCGACATACATCCAGATTTTCTGCAGAACCTTTCCGGTATTGCCCCCGAAATAGAACTGGTTTTACAAATCGCTGTGCTTCGCGGCACGTCCGGCCTATTGCTTCCCTAAGCTGTTTAGGATTTCCTCGTGTAGCCGGTCTCTTTTCTTTTCCGAATAGCTGTCATATTGTAGTTCTAGGATTCTGTATCCTCTCTTGCGTAGTAGAGTTCGTAGTTCTTCGTCTTTTATCATCTGGCTTGTTTTGAGGTGGACCCGGCCGTCAACGAACACGATCAATGGCCGAGGCTCTAGTGGGAAGTAGAAATCGGCTGTAGTTACGGGGATCTCGACTTGTGTCAGATAGTGGATCCGATCATGTTCTAGATTGATTGCTAATTCTTGTTCCATTCGTGAGGGGTTGGAGTGTAGTCGTTCGCGCCAGTTGCTCCCCTGACTCGACATCTGTAGGGTTGAGCTACGTTTCGCCTATTGCTCAGACACGAGAGCGAAACTGAGGGTTCACTTCTCAGAAGAGCGCGGAAGGATGATATGGTTCAACAACATGATTCACTCGTTGAGTATTTTGGGAGAGGGGCCAGACAGATCCGAAATTATCGTAGGCGTATGGGACAATTACGAATGCTGGAAATGTCATGAGAAGACCCGAGTGATCGATTGGAGCTGGTGGAACGGAGAAGGAGAGATGTGGATCGAGAATGATCATATCGGACTGAAGCTGCAGCAAACGTTTCCGTCCTACAAGAAGGATTATACGAAATCAGCCGAGGCGGACTACTATTGCAACCATTGTACTAGATGCGGGACCATTCAGGGTGACTGGTTCGTGATAAATTGGGTTGCTAAAGAGAGGGCGGAAGGTCGTTTGCCGTCCGATGTAGTCAAATTGAAAATGGGCCCAGATCACTCTAACTAGCTCCCCCGGGGTGATCCTCTGTTACCGTTCGCGGTTACCAGACCCGTTACCATACTAGAAATGTGAAAAGCAGTTGCTCCTTGCGACGCAAGAGTGCGCTTTGTGAGAGAAATCGAAGAGTCTGCCCAGTTCTCTTTCCAATCGAAGAGCAGACATGGTTTCAACTCCTTGATTCAGAAATCATAAATGCGAAAGTTTTGCTGAGAGAGTCGAGACGATAATTGGCTTTCTCGCCGAAGGTTTTGAGCGAGGCGTGGGTGAGGTCGATGGCGGCTTGTGAGTGTAGATTGGCTGATCATCAGCATGCTGTTCCTTGCGCTGTCTCTCTTCGTCTAGCTAGCCGTGTTAGGGAGGGTGAGGGGGCTTGGGAGGCGCATCATATTGTCCCGGAGGGTGAGGGTGGGTCTGACAAGTTGGAGAACTGTGCGATTATGTGTTGGTCGTGTCACAGTAAGACCCTCTGACGCGGAACTACTCGGCGGCGAGGATGGCGATACTGGACGCCCTAGGCGAGGATCCGGATACAAGGGGGTCGTCTAGGATCTAGAGGGTTCTGGGGTCTATTGCTTTGATGCTCATTTCTCTCGCATGGTTTAGGATGTATCGGTCGCTGGTCAGCAGTGGGGTGCGTTCATGTTCTGATGTGGCTACGTGGAAGCTGTCGAAGTAGTGTAGTCTGCTGCGTCCTCCGTGCTTCTGGTAGAGATCGAGGGCCGACGCGGCAGTCTCCACCGTCGTCGGCAGCGTCTTGTGCGGGATGATGATCATGTCCTTGAGGAATTCGTGGATTGTTTTCAGAGGGATCTGTTGGCTTCTCAGCGCGGATATTACGTCGTCGTAGACTTCGGACGAGGCGAGTAGTGTGAGCCGGCCGTTCAGACTATGCTCCACGACCTTGTGGAAGTGGGGTTCGAGCTTGTCTCCGGTTAGGTATGAGATGAAGAGGTCTGCGTCTATCAGGATCGGGCTGGTCAGGTTCTCAGCGGCGGTCTGCAGCGACGAACCG
>Ga0137383_10000461_pt1 | contig 20650 bp, 12 predicted proteins | sample SagtaG_19_FD_104817 | JGI IMG/M metagenome (GOLD analysis project Ga0137383, IMG submission 104817) | Vadose zone soil microbial communities from Sagehorn Ranch, Mendocino, California, USA - Sage2_R_40_16 metaG | ecosystem: Environmental > Terrestrial > Soil > Vadose zone | place: USA... | reverse complement strand
GGGATCGATCGGCGCGTACTTCAGGTTCACGACCGCGTCGTACCCGACGCGAAGCCCCGGGGTCACCGCAGTCTCTCTGCCCCCACCCGGCGACGCGGTGAGCGCCGAAGCGACACGCTGCGCGAACCGTAGCACGCCGGTGTCGGTCGTGCCGGGCGCGAGCACCGCGAATTCGCCGGGGCCCAGCGACCCAACGACGTCGCACACGCGGGCGGTTTGCGCCACCAGGTTGCCGGTCCTCGGGTCCGACGGCGCGGAGTCCACCGCGAAGACGACGCATGCGAGCGCGCCGTGATGCCGCGCCATCAACGCCCCCAGCTCGCGCGCGCGCCGCGCCAGGCCGGGACGGTTGTGTAGGCCCGTGGCCGGGTCGAACAGACCCTCGGCAAGTGTGGCGTCGATGTTCCGCTTCGCCTGGACGTAGGTCTCGAGCTTCAGCGCCAGCTCGTCCGGGTCACCGGGGTGGCGGAGAAAGTCCCAGACGCCGGCGCGCAGCGCGGTCACGCGTTGCTCCGGAGTGGGCTGTCCGGAGGTGAGTAGGAGAATCGGGACGTTGCGGCCGATGTGTGGCTCGCCGCGGAACAGCCGGCAGGCCTCGAGCCCCGTCAGATCGGGGAGCTCGGTATCGAGGATGACGATGTCCGGCCGCGTGTCACGCGCCCGCTCGAGGGCCCGGGCGCCCGTCGCCGACTCCAGGACGGTATAGCCCGTGGGGCCGAGCACGCGGATGAGGGAGCGGTCTCGACCAGCGGCGATGAGGACGACCGGAACTCCCGGGGTGGCGTTCATAGGATTGGCCTAAGGAACGGCAACAAGCGGGCCGAAGCGCGTGACTGGGCCCCCTCACCGCAGAGGCGTCCCCCCGTGCTTGTTCTGGTGAGCGGCGGCCACAACTGCCGCGTCACTGCCACAACAGCGGGTCAGAGCCCCAGCCAGTAGTTGACCTTGATGAGGAAGATGTTCTCCGAGGGCCCCCGGAACAGGGCCTCGGCGTCGTTCCCGAAGTCGATCGTGCCCCGCCCGAGCGACGACTCGCCGCTGCGCGTCCACACCAGAAACAGCGTCGAGCCGGGATGGTACTCCCACCGCAACACTGCGTTGCCGCGCAGCGACCGCACGGTGAAATCGCGATTGCCGATCACGAATCCCGGCGCGGGGCCCGAGCCATCCGGGTCGATCGAATCACCGGCGGCGACGGGTGTCGACGTTCCCACATCGACGCCGTACACCAGCGTGCGCAAACTGCGCGGCGCAGCGAATTCGCGGAAGCGCGAGAAGTCCCCGCTCGAGATGAGCGGCTGCATGAACAGCTCGAGGGTGAGCGTGGGCGAGAACGTGACGTTGAACCGCGTGTCCATCGAGAGCTCGTTGAACGCCACCTGGGCGAACACGTACCGCTTCCCGTAGAAGGCGGTGGCGAACGAATCGGGGACGGTGCGCACGTACTGCGTGCCCGTCTCGTTGTGACTGAGGGACGGGCCGACGGTCAGCTCGACATTCGACGCCGGCCGCAGCTTGATCGACGTATTGGCCGAGCGGCTCCAGTACCCGTCCCGGCTGTGTACCAGCTGCCCGGAGACCTCGAGCACGATGTTCTTGCGGAAATCGGTCTGGATGTTGGTGCTCCAGACGTCGATGCCCGCCTTCCCCACCACGGGTCCGCCCCGCGTCAGTCGATCGTCCAAGGTGTTCGGCCGGTGGATGAAGAAGCCTTGCACGTTCCAATAGTTGCGCGGCTGGATGTAGCCGAACAGCTGCATCTGCCGGTCGATCAAGTCGCCGTCGAAGTTGTATTGCTGCTGCCCGCCGGCGATCAAGAACATCTGGCGGTACCACTTGGTCGGTTTGGTCCACTGCGGAAATACATTGCCGCCCATGTAGATGAAGTCGGTGCGCCCGAGAAACGTGAGGTCGTTGTTGTCGAAGCCGGGCGTGCGGATGTTCGTGGAGAGCTCCCACAAGACCTTGCCCTGCTCGCGGGAGAAGCGCGCGTAACCGCCGAGGCCGCTCAGCGAGGTACGGGTGGAATCGAGCGGCGTGCCACGATCCGGCCTTTGGAAATAATGCTGCGACGACGTCTGGATCCGCAGGATGGCGGCCGGGTCGCCCGTGACCTGGGTGCCGGCTGCCTGTGCCATCAGCCGGTAGTTGCGCTTCGCGAACCACATCTCGGTGCCGAGCCCGAACGCTTCCGCCCGGCGTGACAGGTTGGCGGCCGCGAAGGGGTCGTCGAGATTGCGGTACACCGACGTGCCCATCGCCTTGATCACGGTGGCCCCACCACGCAGATCCTTGGCGACGCGTCCCACGAAGTAGTTCGTGAACGGCTCGACGCTGTAGCGCAGGCGCGTGCGCGCGCTGTCGCTGCGCTCCACCGTCGCCCACTCGCGTCGCGTCAGCGCGTCGAGTACGCCGATCGACCACCCCGTCGGCGTGCGACCCGTGACCTTCGCCGCGCCCAGAATCGTGGTGTTCTGGGGCTCGTCGGCGTACTGATCGAGCGTGTCCCGGTACGCGGAAAGCTGCGGCGCCCGGCCGATGCGCCGCGTGTTCAGCATCGAGAGACTGGAGACGTTGGAGCAGAAGAAGCAGCTCAGGCCGCCCAAGCCGAAGTAGCCGGCGCCTTCGACGAAGAAGGGCCGACGTTCCTGGAGAAACGTCTCGAAGTCGGTGAGATTCACCACGGCCGGATCCACCTCGACTTGCCCGAAGTCGGGATTCACGGTGGCATTCAGCGTGAGATTCGAGGTAAGCAGTACCCGGGTGTCGACGCCGACCCGGCCGTCGTACGCGTGCGGGTCATAGAACGGATCCGCGGCGTTGCCCGGCACGTTGGCGGACCGCCCGACCACGTAGGGGAGCACTTCGGCGCGGCCGGGCGCGCCCTTGATGACGAGTCCCTGCAAGTGTCCGAACCGCGCCGGGCCGCCCGTCTCGGTGAGCTTCCAGAACGACCACTGCGACAGCTCGTTGAGCCGGTTCTCCTGACGCCAGATCTGGAGGCCCCAGGTTTGCTCTGCGGTGGTCGAGGGAAACCGCAGCTGCGAGAACGGAATCCGCATCTCCGCCGTCCACCCCAGCGAATCGATGGTGGTTTTGACTTCCCACACCGGGTCCCACGACTCGTCGCCGCCGCCGCCCAGCCCGTTCGCGTCGCTGCGCACGCCGGAGGGATTCACCGTGAAGAACAGCCGGCCGATGTGGTCGTGATACGTGTCGAAGATGACTTCGAGGTAGTCCGCGGACGCATTGCCGTCCCGGCGCACGAGCCGCGTCTGGACGCCCTTGGCGCCCAGGCTGTCGAACATCCGCGCGCCGACGTAAATCGCGGCGGCGTCGAACGCGAAGCGCACCTCGGTGCGCTGCGTCGCGGGCTGCCCTTCGTGGGGCTGGTTCTGCAGGAAATCGGTGGCGGGCGGTGCCGATTGCCAGACCGGCTCGTCGAGCCGACCGTCGAGCTTGATGGCCCCTTGGAGCGGAACGGCTCCGACGACGCGGGGCGGCGTGGGATGGATGTTCTGAGCGACGAGCGGGGGAAGCCCGGCGACTGCACCGAGCACTACGAGAAGGACGATCGTTCTCGACATCGCGGCGGCTCGGGGTGAGGACACTACTCTGACGCTCATGGCGGGCGAAAGGTTGCCGAGCGACGTCGACGACCACGTCCGGGGAAAGTCAGGAACCGGCAGACACTGGAAGTCGTTGCCCGGCTGTCATTTTCACACGTAATTTCCCGCATGCCGATGAGCTTCCGCGCCGCGCTCGACGCCATGGTGCGATTGGCGCTGCCGATCGTGGCCGTGCAGCTGGGTCAGATGCTGATGGGAGTGGTCGACACCATCATGGTGGGCCACGTCTCGGCCGAGGCGATCGCCGCCGTCGCGCTCGGCAACCTCTACTTTTTCGGCGCGGCGATCTTCGGGATGGGTGCCCTCATGGCGCTCGACCCCGTGGTCGCCCAGGCGGTGGGCGCGGGCGACACGGTCGCCGTGGCGCGCGGTGTCCAGCGCGGCCTCGTCATGGCGCTCGGGCTGAGCGTCGTTGCGACGGCCTTGCTTCTCCCGGCCCGGCCCGTGCTCGCACTCCTGCACCAGCCGGCCGGCGTCGCCGACGTGGCTGCGACGTACGCACGCGTCGAGATCGCCGGCATCGTCCCCTTCTATCTCTTCGGCGCCCTGCGCCAGAGCCTCCAGGCGGTTAAGCGCATCGCCCCGATCGTCGGCGCGATGATCGCCGGCAACCTGACCAACCTGGGTCTCAACTACCTCTGGATCTATGGAAGACTGGGGTTCCCCGCCGCCGGGGCCGTCGGGTCGGCGTGGGCGACGGTGGTCAGCCGCTGGGTGATGCTGGGGCTGCTGCTCGTCGTGGCGTGGCGCTCGCTGCGGCCGCAGCTGGTCCCGCTGCGACGCGAAGCGCTGGCCTGGGAACCGCTGCGCCGGATGGTGTCCCTCGGCGCGCCGATCGGTGTGCAATACGAGCTCGAGTACGGCGTGTTCGCCGTCGTGGGCATCATGATGGGCTGGATGGGGACGGCGCAGTTGGCGGGCCACCAGGTGGCACTGAACCTGGCGTCCCTCGCCTTCATGCTGCCGCTCGGCGTCTCGGCTGCCGCGGCGGTGCTGGTGGGACACGCGGTGGGACGCGGGGACATCGCGGAGGCGCGCCGCGCGGCCACGGCGGGCCTGGCCTGCGGCGTGGGCGTCATGTCCGCGAGCGCGCTCGTCATGCTGCTCCTGCCCACGTTCCTCGCGGGGATCTACACGACCGACCCGGGCGTCGCCGCCCTCGCCGCGAGCCTGATCCCGATCGCGGGCGTATTCCAAGTGTTCGATGGGATCCAGGTCGTGTCGATCGGCATCCTGCGCGGCGTCGCCGACACCCGCGCCCCGATGGTCGTCAACGTGTTGGGCTTCTGGCTCGTCGGCCTGCCGGTGAGCGCCGCCCTCGGGTTCGGCGCCCGGGGCGGTCCGCCCGGCCTGTGGTGGGGGCTCACGGTCGGCCTCATGCTCGTCGCGCTGGTCCTGATCTGGCGCGTGCGCCGGCGACTGGCGGGGGACGTCACCCGGGTCGTGATCGACCGCGACGTCGTCCAGGCCTGACCCTATATTGGCCGCATGAACGTGCTGGTCATCGCCGCTGTGGCGCTCGCCGTGTGGGCGGTCGTGATCTTCAACCGGCTCACGCGCCTGCGCCAGTTGAGCGACAACGCGTGGGCCGACATCGACGTGCAGCTCAAGCGACGCCACGATCTCATTCCCCAAGTGGTCGCGGTGGTCCAAGGACACGCCGGCTATGAGCGGCAGACGCTCGAGGCGCTCGTCGCCGCGCGCGGCCGTGCCCTGCAGGCCACGGCGGGGAGCCCCGCGGCGCGTTTCCAGGAAGAGAACCCGGTGCAGGGATCGCTGCAGCGGATCTTCGCGATCGCCGAGGCATATCCGGACCTGAAGGCCGTTGCGAGCTTCGCGGCGCTGCAGCGGACACTGACCGACGTCGAAGACACGTTGCAGAACGCGCGACGCTACTACAACGCCGTGGTCCGGGACTGGAACACGGGGATCGCGCAGTTCCCCACGAATCTGTTGGCCAATACCCTGGGCTTCAAACCGCGCGAGTTCTTCGGCCTCGACGCCGCCGCCGAGCGCGCGGTGCCGCAGGTGGACACGGGAGCGAGCGCGTGAGGGCCCGCGTGGCGTTCGTCTTCGCGTTCAGTGTGTGGGCCGCACCCGCGGTTGGGCAGCGCTCGTACTCGATCGATCGGTTCGATGCCCTGATCGGGGTCCAGCGCGACGCCAGCATCCAAGTGACGGAGACGATCACCGCGCGGTTCGTCGGCTCGTGGAACGGCATCTATCGGACGATCCCCGTCACCTACCACACACCGCAGGGATTCAACTGGACCCTGGGGCTGAGTTTACAGAGCGCCACGGACGGTGAGGGGCGGCCGCTGCGGGTGGAGGCGAGCCGCGAGCGGCACTACATCAAGTTCAAGATCTGGGTCCCGGGCGCCGCGGACGCGACGCGCACCGTCGTACTCCGCTATCGTGCCACGAACGGGCTGCGATTCTTCGAGGACCACGACGAGCTGTATTGGAACGTGACCGGGGATGAATGGGACGTGGGGATCGGCGCGGCCGCGGCGCGGATCGAGCTGCCGTCCGGCGCCGAGGGCGTGCGCGCGATCGCGTTCAACGGGGCGTACGGATCTACGGCGCAGGAAGCGAAACTCGAGACCAGCGGATCGACGGTCACCGTGGCGATGCCCCACGCCCTCGGCTTTCACGAAGGCCTCACCGCCGTGGTGGGGTGGAACAAGGGGTTGGTCGTGGAGCCGCCGGCCACTGCGCGCGCCGCAGCGGCGGTGAGCAGCAACTGGCCCTTGGCGATTCCGATCCTCGTCTTCCTCCTGGCGTTCTTCATCTGGTCGCGTCGCGGCCGAGATCCGCGGCGGCGTCCCATTGCTGTTCAGTACGAGCCGCCGCCGGGCCTGAGCCCCGCCGAGGCCGGCACCCTGATCGACAACTCCGCGGACCTGCGCGACGTCACGGCGACGCTCGTCGATCTGGCCGTTCGCGGGTACCTGCAAATCGAGGAGTACGAGGAGAACAAGCTCTTCGGCCTGCTGAGTGGACGGGGGTACGCGCTGCGCCGGCTCGAACCTCCCGCCGGTGCTCCGGCGCTGGCGCCGCACGAGCAACGCATGTTCGACGGCCTGTTCCGCTACCACCCCGGCCGCGTCGAGCTCTCCGATCTGAAGGAAGAGTTCTACACCCAATTGCCGGGCATCAAGACAGGCATCTTCGACCGGCTCCTCGGGCGCGGGTTCTATCATGCGCGACCCGACAGCGTGCGCACGCGGTGGATGGTCGCGGCGGTCCTCTGCGGCGGCCTGATCGCGGTCGGGGGCGGCGCGCTGGCGGCCGGGTTCCTGATGACCCCCGTGCCGTTCGTTGTGGCCGGCGTACTGGTCGCCGGTATTCTGTTGTGGTTCAGCCTCATCATGCCCGCCCGCACCGATGCCGGCACGCGCGCGCTCGAGCAGGTATTGGGCTTCGAGGAGTTCCTGCGGCGGGTCGAATCCGAGAATCTGAAACGGATCATCATCGGCCACCCGGAACTGTTCGACCGCTTCCTGCCATTCGCGATGGCGTTCGGCGTCGAGCGGCGCTGGGCGAGAGCGTTCGAGGGCATCTACACGCAGCCGCCCACGTGGTACGTCGGGCCGAGCGTCATGCACTTCAGCGTGAGCAGTTTCTCAGGTAACCTGGCGCACATGACGAGCGTGGCCGGCTCGACGCTGACGTCGTCCCCCCGTACGTCGGGGGGCTCCGGGTTCGGCGGCGGGGGCTTTTCGGGGGGCGGCGGAGGCGGCGGGGGCGGCGGGGCGTTCTAGAATCGTTCACCGCGGCAGGCGCGGCCGCTCCGGCACCAATTCCCGCACCAGCTCGGCGAGCCGGTCCGCCAATCCCTCGAGCTCCTTCGCGCGGCGATTGGTGTTATACCGATAGACCGTGCGAGCCGTCGCATACGTCGTCGCGAGCCACAGCGGGACTATCACCGCCAACACCGGCCCCGCCACATGCAGGGCGCCGCCGAAGATCCCCAAGATCGGGCCGATTCCACCGCCGCCCATGCCGCCACCGATGCCGCCGTACACCGCCCCGATCAACTGGCCCATATTCTCCTGGATGGTGATGCGCGTATGCCCGCCGCGCACCGAGACCGCGATCTCGAGATCGCGACGCACCGCCGCGCCCCGCGCCGCGACCCACGAGAACGAGCGGCCGAACTGACTCACCTGACCCGCGTTCCGAAGCACCCGCCGGATCTCGTCCACCAGCACCTGCCATTCCGCATCGGGCAGCTCGCCTGCGACGACACGTTCGAAGACGAGCGACGTCGGCCCATTGATCCAGGGGTTGCGGTGCGGCGCCTCGAGCGCCGCAGGCGTCACGCCCGCCGGCTTGATCGTCTGCGCCGCGGCCCGCACCACGTCCGGCGCGATACCCACCTCCGCGGCCAGCGCTTCGACGCCGCCGATCGTCATCGCCCCACCGGCCGTCGGCGCGGTCGCCTCGATCTCGCTCGCCCGTTTGACGATTTCCAGGGCCTCGCCGCCGCTGTAGCGGCGCCGCGCAGGGGGCGTCGGCGCGCCATTCAGCTCGTCGATCAGCGCCGCGGGCGTGGCCGTGCGCTGGTCGTGCCGAATGGCGAGCCCGCGCACCAGCGCGCCCTCGAGCCGGGGGCCGACGTCAGCGAGCCGCGACCGGTGCGTGGCGCTGGCCTCGAGAAACCGCCCGGTGCGCACCGCCTCCTCCGTGGGCCAGCGACCCGGGATCTCGCCCACGAGCATCTCGTAGACGACGACCGCGAGGCTGTAGACGTCGGTGCGCGCGTCGAGATCGGTGAGGCCCGCCGCCTGCTCCGGGCTCATGTACCCGGGCGTACCGAGCGGGAATCCGGTGCGCGTCAGGTTGGCGCCGCCCGCGGTGCTGATCGCTTTGGCGATGCCGAAGTCGGCGACGATCGGGTGGCCCTGTGAGAAGAGGACGTTTTCGGGCTTGATGTCGCGGTGGAAGACGCCCATGCGGTGCGCGTACGACAGCGCGTTCGCCACCGGCGTGGCGATCGCCAGGGCAGCGGCGGCGCTGAGGCCCCGCCCGTCCTGGAGCCGTTGCCGCAGCGAGCCGCCATCGAGGTGCGGCATGACGTAATAGAGGAAGCCACCCACCTCGCCCGAGTCGTGCAGCGCCAGGATGTGCGGGTGGGTGAGGCCGGCGGCAATCTGGATCTCCTTCAAAAACCGCTCGACTCCGAGAAACGCGGCGAGGCCCGGCAGCAGCACCTTCAAGGCGACCTCGCGCCGATGCTTGCCGTCATACGCGAGGTACACCGTGGCCATGCCGCCGCGGCCCAACACGCGACGCAGCGTGTAGCGCTCGCCGAGCGCGGCCTGGAGGTCGGCGGGGATGTCGTTCGCCACGGAGGGGGAATATAGGGCCCACAGGGACTTGATGTTCTCGCCGTCCGCACGATCTTGTTGCATGCTCAAAGCCACCCGCCCATGAGCGACTGGGGAGAGCGCATCGCGCGGCCGCTGCGCGCGCTGCACCTCGACACCATCAGGAACAAGATCCTGGCGCTGTCGGTGCTGGCGACGCTCATCCCGACGCTCGCGACCACGATCCTCTCCTACGGGCGGAACCGCCGCGCGCTCAGCGAGAAGGTCGGCCAGGAGCTCCGGGGCACGAGCGCCGAGACGGCCCGCACGCTCGATCAGTGGCTCGACGAGCGCCTCGACGACCTGCACGTGTCGGCGAGCTCCTACGTATTGTCGGACAACATCGGCAAGACGCAGGGCAGCGGCGCCGAGCGCACCGCCGGCCGCGTGCGTGACTATCTGACATCGGCGCGCGAGCGCTTCCCGGCCTTCGAAACGCTCGTGATCATCGATGCGACGGGCCGCGCGGCGGGGAGCAGCGGCGGCCGCACGGGCGCGATGTCGCTGCCGCTCGAACGCCTCAACGCGCTGCGCACCGGCGACGCGCACGTGGGTGACCCGTACTGGGATCTCGGCCTGGCGAAGGCCGCGATCGTGCTCGCCGTTCCCATCCGCCAAGCCGACGGCCGCTTCCTCGGAGCGCTCAGCGCCAAGATCAACCTGCACTCCATCACCGACACATTGGCGCGGCTGGCGCCGGCCGGCGCCGGCGAGATCTACGTGATGACGGACCGCGGCAGGTTGGTCCTGACCTCCCGCACCAGCAGCGCTGAGCTCATGCGCACCAACGTGGCGGCGACGGTGACGCAACCGCTGCTCGACAAGGAAGGCGCGACAGTAACGTACGTGCGTCCGGACGGCCTGGAGGTCGTCGCGACCTTGCGGCGCGTGCCGCGGCTGCGCTGGGCCGCCGTCGTCGAGGTGCCGCGGGCGGAGGCGTTCGCCGAGCTGGCGCGGCTCCGCAACGTCACGATCCTGATGCTGATCGCGCTGCTGGTGGGCGTGGGACTCGCGGCCTACGGCTTGGGTTTCCTGATCGCGCGCCCCCTGGAGCGGCTCAGCAGCGCCGCGGCCCGAGTGACATCGGGCGATCTCAACGTCGAGCTTCCCGCGGGCGGCAGCGGCGAGGTCGGGTACCTGACCCGCGCCTTCGCGCATATGGTGTCGCGGTTGCGGGAGCGGGAGGGTCAGAGCGAGCTGGAACGGCTCTCCGTCACCGACGCCCTCACCGGCTTGTACAACCGGCGCCACCTGATGGGGACGCTCGCGAACGAAGTCCAGCGATCGCGGCGGCTGCGGCGCACGTTTTCCGTGCTGATGGCGGATGTCGATCACTTCAAGGCGTACAACGACAAGGGCGGGCACCTGGCGGGGGATGCGGCGCTCGTGAAGGTCGCCGAGATCCTGCGCAAGGCGACGCGCGGCGTGGACTCGGTGGCGCGCTATGGCGGCGAGGAGTTCCTCGTCATGCTGCTCGAGGCCCCGCTGGCGACGGCGGCGATCGTGGCCGAGCGCATCCGCGCGCGCGTGGCCACCGAGCCGTTCGAAGGCGGGAAGGTGACGGTGAGCATCGGGATCGCCGAGTATCCGTCGCACGGGGACACGCCGGAGGAGCTGATTGCGAGCGCCGACGCCGCGATGTACAAGGCGAAGAGCCAGGGCCGCGATCGCGTGATCGTCGCGTCCGGGGGCATACCACAGCCCGAGCCTGAACGAAAGCCGAGGCGCCGCAAAGGCGAGTCTTAGGGGTGGTACACCTCCGCTGAACCTCCGCTGCCGTTTTCCGGGCCAACAACGTACATGAGGCCGTCGAGGAACGCGGCCGCGAGGTAGCTGCGCGGGATCGCCATCACCGCGCCGACCCTCCAGCGGTCGGTCGACGGGTCGTACAACCACAGGTTGGCAGTGGCGTTGACGTAATTGCTGGCAGGATCGTAAACGTAGCCGCCCACGGCGTAGACGACGCCGTCTCCGCCGGCCACCGCCAATCCCCACGTCGGATCTGGAAGCGGGGCGCGTGTGGTCCACGTGTCGCTCGCCGGATCGTACGCTTCCACGGCGTTGAGCCCCTGGACGTTGTCGGTCCCCGTGCCACCGACAGCGTAGATGATGCCGTTCACAGTCGCCACGCCGAGCCCCCAGCGTGCCGTGGGCATCGAGGCCTTGGTGGTCCACGTATCGGTCACCGGGTCGTAGGCCTCCACCGTGGCGAGCGCTTGCCCGCACGGGGGCGGCGTTCCCGCTGGGCACCCCTGCCCTCCGATGGCGTATAGGATGCCGTTCACGACGGCGACGCCGGGCGTGACTCGCCGAGTGGGCATTTCTGCCTTCGTGGTCCACGTGTCGGTCACCGGATCGTAGGCCTCGTTCTCGCCCCCGGTGTTGCCCGTTCCGGTTCCACCGACGGCGTAGAGCACGCCGTTGATCCCGCCGACACCCGGCCCGTAGCGTGCGGTCGGCATCGGCGCCCGGGAGCTCCACGTGCTGGCGGCGGGGTCGTACGCTTCTACTGTGGCCATCGGATCGTAGTCCACGCCGCCGACAGGGTAGACCTTGCCGCTCAGGCCGGCCGCCGCGAGCAGGAACCGCCGCGTCGGCAGCTCCGCGATGCGCGTCCAATACCCCAGCTCGCCCGTCGCCGTGAACGTGACGGGGTTGCCGATGACGCCGTTGCCCGCGCTGCCAGGGATCGTTGCGGGCAGTGTATTCGGGCCCTCCACCGGCCCGAGCGTCCTGGCGCCGAGCGCGGCATGCCCGCGGTTGTCCGTCGCCACTACGGAACCGCCGGCGATGGTACCGCCTCCCCCCGTCACGGCGAATTCGACGGGGATGCCCTCGACTGGGTTGCCGCACGAGTCCTCGACAAAGACCGTGGGCCGAATCGGAACCGCCGTGCCCACCGGCGCCCGTTGAGGACCGATGCTGGTCGTGACCCAACCGGGAGCACCGGGTACGACGTACACCGTGTCCGGAGTCAGAGCCGTACCCCCGATCGTCGCGGTGACGACCTTGGGGCCACGGAGGCACGCCTGCGACACCAATCCGGTGGTCACGCCGTTCGCGTCAGTCGCGGTCGGCGGCTGCGTGACATTCGTCCACCCCGTGCCAGTGACCGCGAGCGTGACGGTGGAACCGATGATGGGTTGACCGTCTGTGTTCCTCGCCGTTACGGTGATCGTGCTTGAGCCCGACCCCGCGATGATCGTGTCGGGATTCGCGGCGACGGTACTGAGCGCGACGCTGACGGGAGCGACGGTCACAGTCACGACCGCGGTTTGCGTCACCGCCGTCTGATCAATCGTCGCCGAGACGGTCTTGGAACCGGCCGCGCTGGCGCTGAGCGTCCCTGTCGCGACGCCATTCGCGTCTGTGGGCCCGGTGGGCTGGGTCAGGACCACACCCGTCCCGGTGGCGGCGAGGGTCACCGCCCGCCCGCTGACCGGGAAGCCGCTGGCGTCCCGCGCTGTCACGGTGATGGTGCTGGTGACGGCGCCCGTACTCGTGTTGATCGAGCTCGGGCTCGCGCTGACGGTGCTCTGTGTGGCGCTCACGACGCCTACCGTAGCGGTCGCCGTGAATGTGATGGGGCTCAACCCGGACGCGGTGGCGGTCAGGGTGTTCGCGCCGGGGGTGGAGCCGAGCGTCCAGCCGCCCACTGCGGCGATCCCGCTGCTCGATGTCACGGCGGGGTTCGAACCGGTGATGCTCCCGCCGCCAGAAGTGATCGCGAACGTCACGGCGACGCCGGGAACGGGGTTGCCGAACGCATCCTGTATCAGGACAGACGGTGGGATGGTGACGGGCACACCACGTTCGGCGGACTGGTTGTCGCCCGAGTTGGCGACCATGGTCGCCACGGCCGACGAGGTGACGGTTACCGCAGCCGTCTGCGCGATGGCCACGCCGTTAGCGGTCGCCGACACGGTCTTCATGCCGGCAGCGGTCGAGCTCAACGTGCCCTGAGTTACGCCGTTCTCGTCTGTCGGGGCGGCAGGCTGCACCAGCGTGTTTCCCGCTCCCGTCGCAGCGAAAGTCACGGTAGCGCCGCTGATCGGGAAGCCACTCGCATCCCGAGCGGTCACTATGACTGTGCTCGAGACCGCCCCCGCACTCGCTTGGACCGAGTTCGGGGTCGCGCTGACGGTGCTCTGCGCAGCACTGACGCCGCCGACGGTAGCCGTCGCGGTGAACGTGACGGGGCTGCCGCTCAAGCCTGAGGCCGTAGCGGCAAGTGTGTTTTGCCCAGGCGTGGGGCCTAGCGTCCAGCCGCCAACAGCCGCGATTCCATTCGCATCGGGAGTCTGCGTCGCGCCGCTGACGCTGCCGCCGCCACTCGTGACCGTGAACGTCACGTTGCTGCCGTAGGCCGGGTTGCCGTACTGGTCGGTAACGCGCACGGCGGGCCGGATGGCCACATTCGTGCCGTGTACGGCGCTCTGGCCGTTACCGGCGCTCAAACTCAGCTGGGCGGGCGGACCCGAGACTGCGGTAGCACTGAAGGCACCGAGCAGCTCGTTGGTCGAGATGACGCGCGCCTCCAAGCGCTGCGCCTGCCCGGCCGTCGTGCCGAGGGTCCAATGGTTGAACGTGTTGCCGTTCTGGTCGGTTTGCGTGACGTCGATGGACGGATGGCCACCCCCGCTCGTTACCTGCCACCTGACGTCCAGGCGCCGCGCCGGTCTCCCGCGGGAATCGATCGCCTGCACGATGAGCGGCTGCGCCAGCTGTGTGCCGACGGTTCCCTGCTGGCCGTCTCCCATTACGATTAGCGGCGTCAGGCCGGCCACGGGATCGGTCGGTTCGGGGCCGCAAGCCATCGCGAGCAGCAGCACAACGAGAACGCGGCGCATTGGCGCTCCGATTTGCCGTGAGTACCCAACAGTGCAATCCGAGGTGAGCGGTGCAAGCCCACAACCGCGCAAAGCGTCATGACCCGCTATATCGTTTGGCACATGGCTTTCGCCGAACTGGCGGTACGAATCGTCGAGATCGCGCATCAGTGCTACGCCCGCGGCTGGGCCCTGGGCACGAGCGGCAACTTCAGCGCGGTCGTGAGCCGCGAGCCGTTACGGCTTGCCATCACGACGAGCGGCGTGGACAAAGGTCTCCTGACGGTCGGCGACTTCGTCGAAATCGACGAGCACGGCAAAGTCGTGGCGGGATCGGGCAAGCCTTCGGCCGAGGCGAGTCTGCATATCGCGATCGCGCGGGCGCGGGGCGCGGGCGCAGTATTGCATACCCATTCGATTTGGAGCACGATTCTATCAGATGCGGCCACGGAAGGCGGTCTGGCCATCGAAGGGTACGAGATGCTGAAGGGCCTGGACGGCGTGAGCACCCACGATCACCGCGAATGGCTCCCCATCCTCGACAACACGCAGGACTGGGCGGCCGCCGTGCCGCGGGTCGAGGCTATCTTGACTGAACGGGCCGACGCGCACGGCTTCCTGATTCGCCGCCACGGACTCTACACGTGGGGCCGCGATCTCGCCGACGCCAAGCGGCAGGTCGAGATCCTGGAGTTCTTGTTGGAAGTGATGGGAAGAAAGCGAGGCATGCCATGGCCACCGTGAGGATCCCCGACGAGAAACGCACCCTGACGGATCAAGGCGAGGTGACGCGCTACCTGGCGAACCTGGGGATCGACTACGAACGCTGGCCGGGGGCGCAGCGGGTGCCGCAGACCGCATCCGCCGAGGAAGTGCTCGCCGCGTACGCGCCCGAGATCGCGCAGCTCAAGGCGCGGGGCGGCTACGTCACCGCCGACGTCATCGACGTGACGGCGCAGACGCCGGGCCTCGAGGCGATGCTCGCCAAGTTCAGCAGCGAGCATTGGCACGACGAGGACGAGGTGCGCTTCATCGTCCGCGGGCGCGGCCTGTTTCACATCCACCCGCGTGACGGCGGCGCGCCCGTGATCGCCATCGAGGTCGAAGCCGGCGACTTGATCCGCGTGCCGCGCGGCACGTGGCACTGGTTCGATCTGTGCGGCGAGCGCGATATCCGCGCCATCCGCCTGTTCCAGGACAAGTCGGGCTGGACGCCGCACTACACCAACAGCGGCGTCCATCAGGGTTACGAGCCCGTGTGCTTCGGGCCCACCTACGTGCCCCTGTCGCCCTGAGCTCCCTCCTCGACGCGTCGGTCCGGGCGATTCTGTTGGACATCGAGGGCACGACCACGCCCATCGAGTTTGTCCACGACGTTTTGTTCTCGTATGCACGGGCCCGCCTGCAGGAATTCCTCGACCGCCACGGAGCCGACCCGGCAGTCGCCGCCGACATCGCACTGCTCAGGGCGGAGCATGCGGCGGAGACGTCCCCACCTCCGATGGCCTCGGTCGCGGCGTACGTGCGCTGGCTGATGGATCGCGACAGCAAGTCGACGAGCCTGAAATCGCTCCAAGGGAAGATCTGGGCGCAGGGGTACCAGGCTGGCGACCTGCGGGGCGAGGTGTATCCCGACGTCCCTCCCGCCCTGGATCGGTGGCGCCGTCAGGGAATCGAGCTCGCGATTTTTTCTTCGGGGAGCGTCCAGGCGCAGCGCGATCTGTTTGCGACGACGACGGCGGGCGATCTGACGCGCTTCATCCGTGCGTACTTCGACACGACCACGGGACCCAAGGGCGCGGCACAGAGTTACGCGCAGATCGCCGCGGCCCTGGAGCGCGCACCGTCGGAAATGCTCTTTCTGTCCGATATCGGGGCAGAGCTGGATGCGGCCCGGGCGGCAGGGATGCGAACGGCGTTGTGCGTGCGGAACCCGGGAGCGGCGACGCCGACCGGCGGGCACCCGGTTTTTCACGCGTTCGATCAGTTGCCCGGATGATACTCCCGCGCGGTGTGCCCCACGAGCTGTGAACGGTAGAAGTACACATCCCGCAGATTGCCGGCGGCGTAGCGCGCCGCTTCGTCGTTGAAATGGGGAGAGTCGGGATGGCCGCTCTCTCCCCCCGCGGTCACCGCCTTGGCGCGCACGCTGTCGCCGAACTCCACGACGGCCACAAAGCTGTTGCCGGAGGTCCCGTACCATTTCTTGGTGCCGGGGTAGGAGCGCGCGCCGAACGCCGCGAGCGATCCCCACGTCGACGCGGTAAAGGGCACGGGAATGCTCGGCCCCGCATCGCTGAACGGCTGAACGATATCCCCCGTGAGACGCTGGAAGCGGTTGATCGCTCCCCATGGGGTGTGCCACGTCCCGAAGTCGGCGCTGAGCTGGTCGGACGCAGCGGCGAGCGCCTGGAGCAGCTGTAGCGCCGTCGCGCGCTGCACGACGTAATCCTCGAGCGCCATTCCCGCGCCGCGGGCATCGGCGCTCAGCGATCGTCCGAGGCTCTGTCCCCAGAACACGGCCAGCGAGGTGGGAATCGACGTGGCCGACCAGCGCATATCCCACCCGCGTAGCGCGCCGACTTGCTCCGCCAGCTTCGCTTTGAGCGAGTCGCCGGCGGGGGCGGTGTCCCAGGCCTTGAGCAGCGCCGGAACCGTCTGCTCGAACCAGGGCAGGTAGCTGTCGAACGCGGCGCTCATCAGGCCGTCGAGGGTGAAATCCTTCTTGTTCTGCAACACCATGATCGCATGGCGCCCCCGCGCCGACTCGCCGCCCGTCTCGACGTAGCGGGGATAGTCTTCACGTTTGGGGCTCGAGGCCCCCGCCGCCGACCACGGCCAGTTGTTCGAGTTGTAGAGCCACCCGCTCGCCGGATTCAGGAGGTGGGGTGTCTCGTCCACGGAAAGCGGGGTGCCCCACTCCGTCGCGGCGGTGCTGCCGTCCACGGGCTTCGTCCAGTCGAACGTGGTGTCGCGCCGCGGGATGAAATTGGCGTGGAAGTACGCGATGTCGCCGCTCGCGGCCGCGAAGATGGTGTTGTTGGACGAGTTGGTGTGCAGGTCCATGGTGCGACGGAACGACTGGTAATCCCGCGCCTTGGTGCGCGTGTAGGACTGGGTGAGCGCGTGCACCGGATCCTGCATCAGCCGGATCGTCACCCACTGGTCGCCGGCCTTGCGGATGACGGGGCCGTGATGGGTGCGGTACACCGTGAACGTCTTCCGGGCCATCCCCGCCGCCGTCTTGTACGGCACCGTGATCGTGCTGACAGTCATTGGACGCTGGGCCGCACCGTACCGGTAGAAGTAGCGGTCGCCCTGCTTCACCACTGTTTCGAGGTACTCGTCGATGGCATCGACGCCGCTCGAGGTGTGCATCCAGCCGACGTGATCGTTGAACCCCTGATAGACGAAGAACTGCCCCCACGTCACCGCCCCGTACGCGTTGAGTCCCTCGTCGCTCACCACCTGCACCTCGGCGCGGAAGAAGAACGAGGTGTGGGGGTTGATGAGGAGCAGCGCGTGGTGGTTCACGGTGTTCGCGGGCGCGATCGCGATGCCGTTCGAGCCCGTGGGGTCCGCCTCGACGTCCTCGGCGTCCCCGTTGCCCACCGGGGCCGCCGCGCCAGCGCCGTACATCGCCTCGAGATCCCGCAGGTTGATGCGCTCGATGTCCCCGCCGATGCTCCCCTCGCTGAACGTCAGCGCCATCCACGGCTCGAAGCGCGTGATGACGCGGGGCTTCACCTCGGGATGCTTAGAGAGATAGAAGTTCAGGCCGCCGGCCCAGGCGTTCATGAGACGCTGCAGCCAATCCGGGCTCGCCGCGTACTTCGCCTTCATCGAGTCGGGATCGATGAACAGCTTCATCCGAAGGTCCTGGTAGATCGCGGACTCGCCCTCCGCCTCCGCCAGGCGTCCCATGGAATTCAGGTAATTGGTCTCGATCCGGTTGAAGTCGTCCTCGGCCTGCGCGTACATGAGGCCGAAGACCGCGTCGGCGTCGGTCTTGCCGTACACGTGCGGAATGCCCCAATCGTCGCGGATGATTGTGACATCCTGGGTTTGGCGCTCCCAGCGGGAGGGAGACACCACGAATGCGGCGGCAAGGAGCGCGGCGAACATCTTCATGGGGCGGGCCTCGGCGGAGGCAGGTGGTCGGCGAAGCGCCACGGCGCCGGACCGTCGCGTGTGAGGGTGATGTTGGCAAGGCGCGCCCGTACCATCGCGATCGGCATCGGTCCCCCCTGCAGGACGGCGTCGTGGATCTCGCGCTCGGTCATGCGGTGGGAATCGACCAGCTCCGCGTGCAGGGCCCGCAGCTCGAGCCCACCGATCATGTAGGCGACCTGGTACAGGGGGGAGTAGGCGCCGCTGAACGAGCGCCGCACCTCGCCCTCGGCGTTGGCCCGCTCGAACCCCACCGTGTCCACCAGGAACTGGATCGCCTGGTCCGGCGTCATTCTCCCCAAATGAAAGCTCAGCGAAAAGATGATCCGCGCGCTGCGATGCATCCGCCAGAAGAGCGCACCGACCCGGTCTTCAGGGCTCGCATGGAAGCCGTGATCCCACAAGAACATCTCCCAGTACAACCCCTGGCCCTCGCTCCAGAACGGCGTCTGAAAGAGACGGCGGTGCGGGTTGTAGCGGGCCGCCATGAACCCCTGGAGATGATGCCCCGGGTTCAATTCGTGGAACACCGTGGCGTGCGAAAAGTGCGGGTTGTTACCGCGCAAGCTCATGAGCTTTTCTTCGTCCGACATGTCGGCCGTGGGATATGACACCTGGATCGTCTCGCCACCGAGGAAGAAGGGGGAGACGCGCTGGCGCTCGGGGGAGAGCATCTCCATGCGCCAGTCCTCCCGCGCCAGGGGCGGGATCGTGACCCAGTCGTGCTGGTCGAGGAAGGCCTCAGCCTGGCGGGCCAGGTCGCGCACCAGGTCGGGCTGCCGGCCCGGCTCGACGAAGGTGTTCTTGACCTTCTCGAGCGCCGCCTTCCAGTCGTCGCCGAAGCCCATCGCGCGGGCCGCTCGTCGCATTTCGCTCGCGCTGAACGCGTACTCCCGTTGCGCGATGGCGATCAGCTCGTCGGGCGTGTAGGGGATCATCTCGTAGTCGAGATCCTCCTGCAATCCGTCCGCGCCGATCGGATCGCCGACGATAGGGCCCGTGTTGTCCTCCGCCGTGCCGGATTCCGCCGGCTTCTTCCCGACCACGCGCTCGCGCAGCGTGCGCGCGTACCGCTTGAGCGCGTCGTCGAGCTTCTTCCAGGGGTCCTTCGCCCACCACGAGAAGTCGGGATCGTAGCCGTCGTAGTAGCGGAACCAGGTGCCGACGACGCCCCGCACGTCGTCCAGGTCATCGGCGGCGCGATTCGCGATCGTCTTGGTCGTCGTCGGTGCGGTGCCCTTGGTGGGAGGTTCGAACAGTGCGCGCAGGCTGTCGACCTGCTGCGTGGCCTCGGCCAGCGTGCCGGCCGCCGCCCGAGGGTCGATCGTCACGAGGTTGCGCCGTGCGTCCTGGAGGGCGAGCAAGCGGTCGGCAAACGGCGCCAAGGGCAGCTCCTCGGCGCGCATCTTATCGCGGCGGTCCAGCAGCACGATCTGATGCCGCAGGTAGTGCGCCAGCAGGACGTAATCCGCTCGGGCCTCCTGCGACAGCTTGGCGAAGTCGACGTCCTTGAGGCGTGTCTGCCATCCGGCGTAGAACTCGCGCATCCGGCGGCGTTGGTCGGGAGAGTCGGCGGCGTCGTAGCGGCGGGTCAGGCCGGTGCGATCGATCGAGAAGCGCTCGATGACGTCGGCCAGCTCGCTCGCCGGACGAGCCACGAGCGGACCCAGGACGGGGACCGACGCGACGGGATCGACGCGCGACTGCGCCGCGGCCGTGGAGGAGCCGAGCACCAGGGCCGCGCTGACCAAGTGGCGGAGCATGGCGCAAGAGTGTACCGCCGCCCCGGCGATGCGTCCAGGATCCAGGGCGTGGTGGCCCTCCCACTTGCGCGCGGACTCCCGCTGGGGGGATATAAGGGTCCACCGGAGGTTCCCAATGGCTCTGCCCCTCGCCCTGCTCCTTGCCGTTTCCACGCTGGCTCAAACCCCTACCGCCGCGGCCTGGACCGTCAAGATGAAAGGGCCGATCCGTTGGCAACAGGTCACGCCGGCCGGGGCGCTTCTCGTATCGACCGACGCGTCTCTCGCCGCCGTCGACATCGACCGTGGTGTGGTCACCTGGGAAAAGCCGGAGCTCGGCGGGCTCCCCGCCGACAGCGTCCGCATGGTCGAGGGGTCGCTCCTGATGGAGGCCGCGCGTCCGGGCCTGTTGCTCGTCTTCGACCCGGTGACCGGCGCGGTCGTCTTCGATTCGCGGCGACTCTCCCTGGTGCAAGTCGTCACCCGCCGCGTGCTGCCCCAGAGCGGCACCCTCCTCGTGCACGGCCGGCGCGCGTCGGGACCACCGGTCGTCGCGCTGTTCGATCTCACGAGCGGCGCGCAGCGCTGGGCCAGCGAATCGCTGTTCCAGGAGACCGGCCCGAAACGGGGTGGTTTGGGGGGACTGATGCAGGGCCTGGTGCGCGCGGCGTCTGGAGCCACCGCGCTGGAGGTGCTGCAGGCGGGGTCGGACATGATCATCGTGCACACGCTGATGGGTCTGCGCGGACTCGACGCGCGGACGGGCGCGGTGCGTTGGTCCGCGACCCTGCCCACGGCTCGCGCCGGCAACCCCGCCCGACACGTGCAGCTCTTCCCCTCGCTCGGTAAATCCGATCGCATCTACGTGGGCTTCGACGACCGTCTCATGGCGTACGCCATCGCCGACG
>Ga0137383_10000449_pt1 | contig 20839 bp, 15 predicted proteins | sample SagtaG_19_FD_104817 | JGI IMG/M metagenome (GOLD analysis project Ga0137383, IMG submission 104817) | Vadose zone soil microbial communities from Sagehorn Ranch, Mendocino, California, USA - Sage2_R_40_16 metaG | ecosystem: Environmental > Terrestrial > Soil > Vadose zone | place: USA... | reverse complement strand
CATGTCAGAGTTCTACGGGCCCGGTGACGACAATGAATCGATCGCCACCATTCAGCGTGCTCTTGAACTCGGCGTCAATTTCCTCGATACAGCCGACATTTACGGCCCATACACGAACGAGGAACTGGTAGGCCGGGCCATCAAAGGCAAGCGCGACGAAGTTGTGCTGGCAACGAAATTCGGAATCGTCCGTGATCCCAAAACCCCTAATCTCCGCGCCGTGAACGGCAAACCCGACTATGTTCGCCAGTCCTGCGAAGGCAGCCTCCGGCGGCTGGGCGTTGAGACAATCGATCTGTATTACCAACATCGCGTCGATCCCAACACGCCGATTGAGGAAACCGTCGGAGCTATGGCGCAGCTCATCAAAGAAGGTAAGATTCGCCATATCGGCCTGTCTGAAGCCGGGCCGCAGACTCTGCGCCGCGCTGTTAAGATTCATCCCATCACCGCGCTGCAAACGGAATATTCTCTCTGGACGCGCGATCCGGAAGAACCGATCCTGCCCACGTGTCGTGAGCTAGGCATTGGTTTTGTCGCCTACAGTCCTCTCGGACGCGGTTTTCTAACTGGGCAGTTCCGGCGTTTTGATGATCTTCCCGCTGACGATTACCGGCGCAATTCACCGCGTTTTCAGGGGGAGAACTTCCAGAAGAATCTCGATCTGGTTCGCCGAGTGGAAGAGATTGCCAGAGAGAAAGGCGGTAAGCCATCGCAACTCGCGCTGGCCTGGGTGCTGGCCCAGGGCAGAGATATTGTGCCCATCCCTGGCACGAAGCGCCGTAAGTACCTCGAGGAAAACGTGGGCGCACTCGAGCTAAAGCTTACCGCAGGTGACCTACGCCAGATTGAGGAAGTCTTCCCCACCGGCGCGGCCGCAGGACTGCGCTATCCCGAGCAAATGATGAAGGCGGTGAATGGATAAATTCTGGCGCCAGGGATGGTGGGACAAAACTAAGGGCGGCCTAGGCCGCCCTGAATGAGAATCGAAGAAGTGCCTTTATGCCGTCGCCGGCCGCTCGCCACCCTTGGCTCGTCCCGGCTGAAGATCAGGCTTGATCACCTGCTGCACGCCGCCATCGTCGGACTTCGCCGCAACCGGCTTGGCTGGCAATTCCTGGCCGTCAATCAGCATCTTGATTTCTATTGCGTCCAGGACTTCGCGCTCAATCAAGGCTTGCGCGATCTTGGTCAGCACCTCGCGATTTTCAGACAGAATTTTCTTCGCGGTGTCATAACCTTCGATCACCAGCTTGCGCACTTCCTGGTCGATCTGTATGGCGGTAGCTTCGCTGTAGTCCCGGTGTTGAGCAATCTCGCGTCCCAAGAAGATCTGTTCTTCCTTCTTGCCGAAGGTCAGCGGACCGAGTTGGCTCATGCCCCACTCGCAGACCATCTTACGCGCCAATTCTGTGGCGCGCTCGATATCGTTGCCCGCGCCCGCGCTCATCTGTTCGAGGAACAGCTCCTCAGCCAAACGGCCACCCATCAAGATGGCGATCCGCGTCTCCAGGTAATTCTTGTAGTAGTTGTGCCGGTCGTCGACGGGCAACTGCTGCGTGAGGCCGAGCGCCATGCCGCGGGGAATAATCGTTACCTTGTGCACCGGGTCCGAGTGCGGCAGTTTGGCTGCCACCAAGGCGTGACCCGCCTCGTGATAAGCGGTATTCTTTTTTTCTTCGTCGGAGAGCAGCAGCGACTTGCGCTCTGCCCCCATCATGACTTTGTCCTTGGCCACTTCGAAGTCAAACATGAGCACGGCCTTGCGGTTCTGCCGCGCCGCCGCGAGTGCCGCCTCATTCACCATGTTGGCCAGGTCTGCGCCAGAAAATCCTGGAGTGCCGCGGGCCAAGACGAAAAGCTCCACATCCTCAGCCAGAGGAATCTTGCGGGTGTGCACGCGCAGAATCTCTTCCCGGCCGCGCACATCCGGGTAACTTACAACTACGCGCCGGTCAAAGCGCCCCGGACGCAGCAGTGCCGGGTCAAGCACGTCAGGACGATTGGTCGCCGCCATGAGAATGACGCCTTCATTCGATTCGAAACCGTCCATTTCCACCAGCAACTGGTTCAGCGTCTGCTCGCGCTCATCGTGGCCGCCGCCCAAGCCCGCGCCGCGATGGCGTCCTACCGCGTCAATTTCATCAATGAATATGATGCAGGGGGCATTTTTCTTGCCCTGTTCGAACAGATCACGCACCCGGCTCGCGCCTACTCCTACGAACATTTCGACAAAGTCAGAGCCGGAAATCGAGAAGAAAGGAACATTGGCTTCGCCTGCAACCGCCCGAGCCAACAGCGTTTTACCTGTGCCCGGAGGTCCAACCAGCAAAACTCCCTTGGGAATCCGCCCACCCAGTTTCTGGAACTTCTGCGCCTCGCGCAAGAACTCGATGATCTCCCTCAGTTCTTCTTTGGCCTCATCCACGCCAGCCACGTCCTTGAACGTAACCTTTTTCTGCTGCATAGAAAGGAGGCGTGCCCGGCTCTTGCCGAAAGATAGGGCTTTATTACCGCCCGTCTGCATCTGCCGGATCATGAAAAACCACAGCGCTCCCAGAAGGAGGAGGGGAGCCCAAGTGCCCAACAACTGGAGCGGCCAACTGCCGTTGTTGATATCTTTGACGGTGACCTCAACGTGCTTATCATTGAGGGTCTTGTACATCTCCGAGTAGCCCGGCGGGATAATGGTATGGAAGGCGGAGTTGTCGCGATACTTGCCGCTGACTTCCTGGCCGAGGATAGTGACTTCCTTAACGTTCCCCTGGTCCACGTCACTCAGGAACTGGCTGAAATTCACAATCTTGTCCTTCTGCCCGTCGCGGCCCATTTTGATGACTTGCCACAACAGCAGAGCGGAAATCCCTATTACCAGCCAAAACACCACCGTTTTTACCGTTGAATTCACTAAAAACTCCTATTCCATCCCGAGAAGAGGCAGAAAATGCCAGCACACCATCAAAGTATCAGACAAAGTATCAGACACCCCAAAATCGATGCCCTTTGTTAAATTAGATGCCCTGGCCTGACTTTGGATAGTCGAAATTCCCTAGATCCTTTATTTTACATTTTCCCTGAAGAAAAGGGGTGCCGAAGTTTCGGTGACTTAAGTCACGCGAATCAGTTTAGTTTGCCGCTAGATAGGAGAGGTTGCGATTGGTCTGCTCAACCGCTCCCAGGCCGTAGCCTACCAGAAACGCATCATCGACCAGAAAGCCAAAATAATCGGGCTGCAACGCGACGCGACGGGCCGATTGGCGATCCAGCAGCGTGCATAGCTTCACTGAGGCTGCTCCGCGCGCCCGCAAGTCATTCATCAAGAATTCGCTGGTAAGTCCGGAATGAACCAGGCCCTCGACCAGCAGGATATGGTGTCCGCGTATATCCGGTTCGTGACTGAAAAAGATCTCCAGGATCTCTCCAGCGTTGTTGCCCTGCTTGCTGTACTTCGGCTTGATGAACTGGCACACCACGGGCACATCCAGGGTCCTCATCAGATCAGCCATGAACATGAATGAATTCTCAAGCACCGCCAGCGCCTGGATCGTGTTTCCCTTGTAGTCGTCTGAAATCTGACGCCCCAATTCCTTAACGCGCTTCTGGATGTGTTCTGTGCTGATTACCTGGCGTAGGGACTGGGCTTTTGAACCATTCATGGAACTGGCGCTCCTTCCGCTCACATGGACCCTAGCTTATGTTATTGGTTGGCCCTCCGCCAAGGGCGTTTCCCGGATGAGAAGCGCCTCGCCGCCGGGCTTCGCCCGAAGGCCAGCTGGCGCCGGAAACCCTCGCACCCACACGATTTCGTCCCCATTCGCCACTACTGGCCAAAGTCTGCGGTCAAGCACAGGGATCTGGCGCTCCTGTAATAGTTCCTTGATTTTCTTGGGCGACTTGGTGTGGGCTGGCCAGAAACGATCGCCCGGACGCCAGTTCCGCACTGCCAATCGTGACGGCAATGAGTCTGGATTGAGAAGTTGCACGGGGTTGTAGCCTGAGGTTTCCCATTCCGGCTGGACGCGCAGTGCTTCCACCACCGTGCCGGTCTCCGGGACCAGCGCTCGTCCGGGCAAGGGAAGTGGGTATTCGTAGTCCCTGGGTATTCGTTCCTCCGCGCGCAGGTCGGGCGTAGTGAAAACCAGATCCTCGGGTTCTTTGGCTACTTTCCATCCCAATGGCAATGACAATGTTCCGCCGGAACCGGTCTGGTTCCCCGCGAACCGCAGGATTTCCTCAATATGTTTGAACTCGAGCGGAATGCCGGCGCGGTCCCCAATCGCCTTCACGACTCTGCGTTGCACTGCTGCCGGCTCGGTAACAAGCCATGCCCGGCTTACGGAAGCATTCATGACCACGGGTCCGGGTTCTTGCAACCTCCGTACCAACTCAGCATTTGCTGGCGTGATCTGAACCAGCGATTGTGAACCGTTCGATCCAGGAAGGATTCCGCGAGCCCATGGCGGCTCTGTCCATTGCACCGTAGTCCCGAACCATCCCGAAATTTCGTTTTCCCAATAATCTTCCTCTCCCCGTGCAATTTCAGCTAACTCGGACAGTCCCTCAGCCACGGTGGGGTTAAATTCCCGCTCCAGCAGTGGAACGACCAGCTTCCGCATGCGATTCCGGGTGAACCTGGCATCGGCGTTGGTTGAGTCTTCGCGCCAGGATTGTCCAAGGCTGTTCAGGTATTGCTCTAGTTCGCAGCGTCGAATCCCAAGCAAGGGACGGATAATTTCCCGGAGGACTTCAGTCGCGAGATCCTCCACGGCAACGCGCGGGTGGATCCCGCCGAGCCCACGGAACCCCGAGCCGCGAATTAACCGCATGAGAACCGTCTCCGCCTGATCGTCGAGAGTGTGGCCGGTTGCGATCTTGTCAAGCTTCCGAGGATTCTCTTGATCTGAATCCTCGCCCAGAAGGTGCCGAAAGAAGCCGTATCGAATTTGCCGTGCGGCCGTCTCCACGCTGATGCGTTCCTTAGCAGCTTGAGCGGCGACGTCATCGTAGTCGCAGTAAAACTCGAGGCCGTGCTCCCGGGCCAGGTTGGTGACGAACTCCTGGTCGGTATCGGATTCCTCCCCTCGCAGCTTGTGGTTGAAATGGACGACCGAAAGGACAATACCTAACTCGCGGCGCAATTCGAGCAGCAGCCGCAAGAGCGCGACAGAATCGATTCCTCCTGAGACAGCAACTCCGACGCGATCTCCAGCCCGCAGCAAATCCTGGCGCCGGATTTGTCCCAGTATGCGCTCGGCCAATTCGTGCACAGAACCATGGTACAACCAAGTCAATGGGAATCGGCCGCTACGAATCCAATTGGCGGATCTGTCAGTCCAGCGCTCCGGTATCCCGGGCGAACGCGAAAGGTTAAGCTGGATGCTCCCATGCAATACGATGAGCGCGCGAACGGCAACGAAAACGAAGCCGAAGTCGGCGAGAATTTTGAGGTTTCGCTTCCTGAGACTCGAACCGCCGGCTACCGCTGGGAGAGACAGCGGAACCTGTCTGCCAGTTGCGGGAAGAGTTGGCCGAGGAGAACTCAGGCGGCGTGGGCGGTGCCCCTTCGTGCCTGGGAGGATTCTGAAAAGCCGCCGCGGACCTTCGTGATCACGATGCGCAGCTATAGCCCCGGACTTTTCTCGGTAATCAGCGTCCTGATCTTCTCAACGAAGTCCGTCGCAGCCATGTTCTCGGTCTTTTCCTTGCCTCGGGTGCGGACGTTCACCGTGCCGGCCTCAGCTTCCTTGTCGCCGACCACCAGCAAAAACGGCACTTTTTGCATGGCGTGCTCGCGAATCTTGGCATTCATCTTTTCATTGCGGGCATCGACCCCCACGCGAACGCCGGCATCTTTCAGTTGGGATGCAATTTTGCTCGCGTATTCGGCGTGCCGCTCACTGATCGGAATCATCACCACCTGCACTGGCGACAGCCACACCGGAAATGCTCCGGCGTAATGCTCGATCAGAACGCCAAAGAATCGTTCCACCGATCCATACAGGGCGCGGTGCACCATCACGGGCTGCTTGCGCGAACCGTCCTCGGCGACATATTCCAGCCCGAAACGTTGCGGCAGGTTGAAGTCGAACTGTACGGTCGAGAGCTGCCACAACCGTCCGATGGCGTCCACCAGTTTGATGTCAATCTTGGGCCCGTAGAAGGCTGCCTCGCCCGGGATGGTCCTGTACTCAATCTTCCGACCCTTCAGCACCTTCTCCAGCGATTGCGTGGCATGAACCCACTGTTCTTCGCGGCCCACGAAATTCTTGCGGTCCTCCGGATTCCACGTCGAAAGCTCGGTCTGGAATTTGTCGAAGCCAAAGTCCTTTAGCACATCCAGCGCAAAATCCAAACAATTTGCAATTTCGTCTTCGACCTGCTGGGGAGTGCAGAAGATGTGCGCATCATCCTGGGTAAACCCGCGTACGCGCAACAGACCGTGCATGACGCCCGAACGCTCGTAACGGTAGACCGTTCCCAGCTCACCCAGCCGCACTGGCAGGTCGCGATACGACTTCAGCGAGTCCTTGTAAATCAGCACGTGACCTGGGCAATTCATCGGCTTCAGCCGGTATTCAGCGTCGTCGAGTTCCATGGCGTCGAACATATTCTGCGAGTAGTAGCCCTCATGGCCCGAGGTAAAGAACAACTGCCGCCGCGCCACGTGCGGCGTGTAAACCAGCGAATAACCGCGCTTCAGGTACTCCTCGCGCATCCAGTCTTCCATCTCCTTGCGAATGATCCCGCCCTTGGGATGCCAGAAAATCAGCCCCGGCCCGGCCAGCTCCTGAAGCGAAAACAGATCGAGTTGCTGCCCCAGAACGCGATGGTCGCGCTTCTTGGCCTCCTCCACCTGCCGCAGGTAGTCGTCGAGCTCCTTCTTCGAGAAAAATGAGGTCCCGTAAATCCGTTGCAACTGCGGATTTTTCTCATCTCCCAGCCAATACGCGCCCGCAATGTTAAATAGTTTGAATGCCTTGATCCTGCCGGTTGATGGAATATGCGGACCGCGGCAGAAGTCGGTGAACTTCCCGGTGCGATAAATCGAAATCTTTTCATCGGGCTGGGTGAACTGTTCGATGAAATGGCACTTCATGAAGTCGCCTTCCTTCTTGAACGCGGCCAGTCCCTGTTCGCGAGGCAGGAGCTCGCGAGCATAGGGGATGTTCTGCTGCACCAGTTCCTGCATCCTCTTCTCGATCTTTTCTAGGTCTTCCGGAGTGAATGGAGTGGGCCGGTAAAAGTCGTAAAAGAATCCGCTTTCGGTGGGCGGGCCGTGTCCCAGCTTCGTTTCCGGAAACAGTTCGAGGACCGCCGCAGCCAGCAAATGGGCGGACGAATGCCGGTAAACTTCGAGGGCCTCAGGGTCTTTGTCAGTAAGAAGACGGAGATCGGTATCTTTTTCGAGCGGCTTGGTGAGATCGATGAGATCGCCGTTGGTTTTCGCGACCAGCGCTGCATCCGCCAACCGCGGGCTGATCGACTTCGCCACATCGAGGGCGGTAGTGCCTTTTGAAACTTCCTTCACGCTCCCGTCGGGGAGCTTCACATGAATGCTCTCTGCCATAAGCTGGAACCTGCACTTGGATTGAATCTTTGAGTCTATTAAAGGCCTTCGGGAGGGTCAAACCGAGGTTTAGGTTTAGTGAAAGCGGGGGGCGGGGATTTAGTGGCTCGCCCGCCCTCGGCTTTGGATGTCCGCTCTTACATCGCCACGTCCTTGATGTGGGTTGCGATATACCAAGTATTTCCGAAGGCATCCTTGACGGCCGCGGTCCGGTCGCCGTAGGACTCGTCGGCGGGCTCTTGGAACGAACTTGCCCCGGCGGCGAGCGCGGTCCGGTACACGCCGTCAACATTGGGGACGTAAAGATAGAACATTGTCGGCATCGGCGCATATTTTCCGTGGGCTTCGCCCATCTCCACCACCGAATCCCCGACACGAATTTCCGCATGGTGCACCACACCGTCAGGCGATGCGTACTTCGCCAATTCCTGCGCCCCGAACGCGCGCTTGAGGAAGCTGATGACCGGCTCTGCGCGTAGCGGATGCATGTAGACATTCACGTTGTTCAAACCTTTCGGAACGTGGCTCTTCCCTTGGTGTGTCGCGATGTACCAGTAGTTCCCGGCTGGGTCTTGCACGCTGCCCGACCGCTCGCCGTATTCCTGATCCCGAGGCTCGTCGATGGAAGCCGCCCCCGCCGCCAGCGCCGTGTGGTAGACGGCATCCGCGTCCTCCACGTAGATGTGCAGTGCGTGGCTGTTCGGGGTGGAGCGGAACTCGCGCCCGGGAAGGCCGCCACCGATCATCAGCATGGAATCCCCGATGCGCGCTTCCGCGTGCAGCCCGCCCGCCGATCCAACCGTCCGGAAAGTCTCCTCGGCGCGGAACGCTTGTTTGACAAATTCCAGCAGTCCGGGGCCATCCGACGCGACCAGGTAAGGCGTCACGGTGCGGAAGCCGCGCGGAATCGGATTCACCGCCGGTTTCTCGTTCGCCGTATTCCCTTTCATCATCGCATCCATGCGCCGGTACATCTCCTCGACCGACATCTCTTCTTTCACCGTGGAAACGGACCACAAATATCCGAAAGGGTCCTGAACCGTTCCTTCGCGGCGTCCGTAAAAATGATCCGTAATTGGAATCACGACCTTGGCGCCGGCGCTCATGGCATGGGAGACAAAATCGTCCACGTCAGCAACATTCAGCGCCATCATGACGGGTGAATTCCCGAGCGTCTCTGGACTGAAACGGCCGCCTTCCGGCCACTCTTCGGCGAGCATAACGACTGAGCCTCCAATCGAGATTTCGGCGTGCGCAATTTTCCCGCCAGCCTCAAAGCGCATGGTTTCTAGTGCGCCGAAAGCACTCTCATAGAACTCAATGGCCTTGGCGGCATCTTTAAAAGTCAACCGCGGGACGGCAGCGGGACGAGCGCTGGTTATGGGTTCGGCTACAGTGGACATAGTTTTTCTCCCGTCCAACAGTTCGGATTGAAGCCGTGTCTTGAATTCTTCACGCGGCAAGTCGTGCAAGTCAGCCGCGATTTGCACCAGCGGCTCGACGCTGGCTTCTACCTGGGGAGGCTTGCCGTCTGACCGCGCGAGCAAAGCGTCCACAGCGTGGTTCAGTTGCTCGATCTTGTTGGCGTCGTTGTCTCGCGGATTCAGAGAGCGCTTAGACATTGGCACCCTCCATTCGCGTCCGCAGGGTGGTGAGCGCTCGAAATTGCAATTGCTTCACCGCACCCTCGGTCTTGCGGATCTCCCGCGCTACTTCCTTAATACTTTTCTGCTCGACGAAGCGCAACACCACAACCCGCCTCTGTTCCACCGGCAACGCCTCGACTAGACGAAAGAGTGTGGCGCGCCGTTCAACTTCTTCAATCTCGACCGGACTGACGTGCGCCAATTCGATCCGTTCGGGCTCATCGCCGATTGGCTCCCGGCCGGTGCGCTGCCAGCGATCGGAGATCAGATTGGCCGCGATTCGCAACAGCCATGCTGCAAACGGAAGTCCGCGCCACTCGAATCGCTTCAGGTTAGCCAAGGCGTGGTGAAACACCTCAGAGGTCAAATCTTCCGTTTCGGCGCGGTTTTCCACCCGGCGCACGATGTACGCATACACGCGCTCGAAGTTGTTCTGATAAAGCTCGGCAAAACGCGCGGGATCCTTCTGCGCCGCCTCAATCAGAAGCCCCTCGTCCGCTTCTTTCTTCAGAGTCTTCAACCAGTTCTCCGCGGGGTCTTGCACTTAGGGTAACGGTTGGGAGGGAAGAGAAGTTACGGTGGGATTTTACAAGATTCCGTCTGCGCGGGGAGGACTTGCCAGGGTGCGCGAGTTCCGAGGTGAGAAGATTCTCGATTCACACATATTCTCTGCTCTCCGCTGTCATGCGGCCTGCCCGCGAAGTGGCGACCGTATAGCTGGCGCACTCGACGTCTGGCGATGGTCCACGCCCTTCAGGCGACACGTTCAGGGGAGCGAGGCTCGTCGGTCGCAGGCACGGGCCGGGCATTGGCCGCTTCCAGCCGAATGCGGTTGACTCGCTGCGTTTCCTGAACCAGTTCGTCGGTGGCGTCGGGGCCTTCTCCTGCCATCACCGACCCCGCAGCCAAGGCAAAGCGCAACGCGTCCGCCTGGTCGTCGAAATAAAGGATTACTTTCCGGGCCATGTCACTTCTCCCCTGAGTCCAAACTTTCGAGTGCAACTCCAAGATACGACGAGTAGGCGCAAACTAATACTTACTGACGACGATTGTCGATGACTCGCGCTTGCGATTGAAGTGTTTTTCTTGGTTCTCGCGTCCGCGTTAGTACATTATCCGGGGGAGACTGGAACAGAATTAGGGCAGAAGGGCAGATCAGGTCGGCCCTAGCAGACGATTTTCGAACTTTGCTGCTTTCGGGGGCAGTGCTACGCCAGTCGGACCCGACCGATTGCTGGTACAACGCGATTTTTCACCATTTGACGCAATTGCCTTAACCGGGTGGCAGCTCAGATACCTTGGGATGGCCGCCTACACTTCCCGAATCCTCAGAATCTGGTGACGAAGCCCGAGAAGTCATGGCCAACGGTTCATTGCTGAAATCCTACGTCAGCTCGGGCTGGAGCTATTACTTCAGGAATCCAGGAATCCATTACCGAACGACGCCTCCGTAGCAAGCCATGCATTCGTCTTGGGGGTTCGAAGCGCTCCAGCCCGCCATGACATCCGCGTCGCGATACTCGCCGGTGATCTGGACGAAGCTCCTGAAGCGTTGCCTTGAGACGTAGGAGGACAGCAAGGTCGACAGAGTTGTTTCCTTGTCGAACATTGAAAAGTTCCCCGTCCAGCGTGACGGCTTCAATCGTCGGAGGCATGAGGAAATTCGGATCGGCATAGCCGTTCCCGTGGGGATTGGCGGGCAGGTTGTTTGAATAGAGAAAATCCCCGATCTGAAAGTACTGGGCGATGGGCTCACCGTGATCCCCGGCAACGCCGGGAGCAACATACTACGGGGCTTTTGTTCCTCCCGATGCGGTTTCGCGGGCAAGTCCCGGAATTGAGATGGGCGCTCCCGGCCTACCCGGATTGGCGTCCAACAGGGGGTCATGAATGACGATGCTTTGGGCGGGATCGGGAGTCAGCAACGACGGTGCGGTAGCCACGACTGAAACGGCCTGCGACACCGAGACCGGTTGACGGAATTGGAGAGTCACCTGTTTTTGCTGACCACGAGAAACTGAAATATCCAAGGTCACCGAAACAAAAGTCTGTTCCTCAGCCCTCAACTGGTATTCGACCGGATCAATGTCTCTGACAATAAAGCTACCTTGCTCATCGCTTTCTGTTTGGCGAGTCACTGTCCCCGCGGAGTTCACGAGCTTCAGATGTGCCCCGGCCACGGGCACGCCATGAGGATCAACACTCTGCCTCGAATCGCATCTGTGCTTGCCGAGAGGCTTGCAGGGAGAAGCAAAACCCCCAAAAAGAACGCGGTGCGAAGGTAAGGTTTGAAGATCACCTCTCTAGAAGTCGTGATCATCGACATGAAGAGATTAGGCACGCTCGTCCATCATAAATGCCGAGCGTGAGAGAAGGTAAAAACGGCAAGGTTGTTTTGACGAGACAGGGATTTATAACCACTGTCGAGCAGCCGACGCCGCTATTCCCGGACGCATTGGCGGCTGTACCAGTGCGTGGGACTACTTGGAACTAGTCCACCTGGACCCAAGAGAGTTGCTCGGAACGTCGGCCCGCCACAACTGATGTTGTTAACAAGCGTGGCTGATGTTGAAAAAATCCATTTTTCTCAAAATAGCCAAATCCGCGAATTTCGCGGGAAAGAGTTGTTTCAGACACACGCGATTACACTGGAACCCCGCCGTAGGCAGGTCGCTGCCCTCTGGTTACTTGTCAGCGGCCCCGTTTCGCGATGAAATTGCCCTCGGGGAGGGACAGATGGGCCGCCTGTTCGGATTTCTCGGCGTCGTCATTGTCCTGGCCATTGGCATGTACGTTTATTCCAAGCAGGTGCAGAGCTCTTCTGCTCCCGCCGGGGCGAACACCCCGAAAGCCGCCATCAACATCACCGGCGTAAGGAGCGATCTGATCAGTATCGCCACGGCCGAGCGCCGGTACTTTGCCAGCGAAGGAAAATACGTCTCCCTCGACGAACTGATCTCGACTAACTACATTACTGTTGTCCGACAGCGTCCTCCTTATACCTACGAGGTCCAGACCAGTTCCAGTGGTTTTCGTGTGGTCGCTATCCGTTCCGGTGACAACACCTCTGGCACGCCCGCGCAGCTTTCGGTTGACGAGAACATGGAGCTCCAAACGTCCGAATAGGATCGGGCCACGGTTCTTTCTCCCTTACTGTTGACGAAACGTTTGCACACGCTCTTTAAGCGCAGGAGTCCCCATCCGGTCCGTAGGTTGCTGAAAGCACACGTCAAATTTGTTGGTCGGGACGGGCAGATTTGAACTGCCGACCCCTCGCACCCCAAGCGAGTGCTCTACCAGGCTGAGCCACGTCCCGACGGAAGGAGACCAACTGTATTTTCCAACGGCAGACGCCAAACCGATGAAAAACAGCGGTAGGGTTGACTCCAGAATTTTACACCAGCCAGCCTGCTTTCGTCCGTTAACATGGACGGACGATCCGAGTCGATGCGCGGCAACCCCAATTTGACCATTGGAGAGATCCTTACCATGAAACCCTCGATCAGAAAGCCATCGCTTTCGGTGACTGCTCAAATGGCCGAGCAATTGCGCCGTGCATTCGACGGCAGCGCATGGCACGGGCCGTCCATGCTCGAGCTGCTCGAGGATGTCGATGCCGAAACTGCAGCCGCCAAACCGATACCCAACGTCCACAGCATATGGGAATTAGTGCTGCACACGGCTGTGTGGGATAGGGCTGTTCGTCGTCGCATCGGGGGCCAGACGACCCAGCCTAAGGGGAAGAAGAATTTTCCCCCAGTTCCGAAAAGCAGTAGCACTGCCAAACAGGCGGCGTGGCGCAAGACAGTCTCATGGCTTACCCGGACGCATGCGGATCTGATTAGAGCCGTCTCGGCACTGCCTGAGGAGCGTCTGCGAGATCATGTCCCGGGCACGCGCTACGACATTTCATTCATGCTGCACGGAGTGCTGCAACATGAGCTCTATCACGCAGGCCAGATCGCGATTCTTAAGAAAGCGCACAGGCGTGCCTCGCGAGTAAAGGATTGTCAACTGGAAATCGAAAGTCTCACCGGTCCTTGTACCTCCGGGCGTGGAACCGCCGCTTCTGCAGTACGGTTTTTCCCGAAGCATCGCTTGCACGGGTTACAATAAAAATAACCCCGTTCGCGGCGGTTTTGCATCCAATCGTTATGGTTTTAGGAAAACGCAGATCGAACTTCAATCTAGTCCCGCGTGGTCAGGTTCAGCATGAATAGAATGTTTCGCATTGTCTTCCTACTCTCTGTTGCCGCAAGTGCAGCCGGTCAAGCCAAGTCCCCTTCGCCGATCGAATCCAAGCCGGCTCAGTCTTCGCCGCGCAAGGTTGATCGGGCAATCTCGTACTATCACTATGCATTAGCGCACATGTACGAAGAACAGGTCACGGTTTATGGCCGTAGTGAGCTGGCCAATAAAGCGATAGAAGAATACCGCCTCGCCATCGAAGCCGACCCTTCTTCCGAATTTCTGACTTCCGGACTCGCCGAGCTCTACGTCAAGACCGGACGTATCCGCGATGCTGTGCTCGAAGCGCAGGACATTATCAAGCGTGATCCCAACAATCTGGAAGCGCACAAGCTGCTGGGCCGTATTTATCTGCGCTCATTGGGCGATATGCCGGGCGGCAACGGATCGGACAACGTCCTCAAATTAGCCATCGAGCAGTACGAACGAATCGTCAAAATCGAACCTAACAATATTGACGATCACTTGCTTCTCGGCAGGCTTTACCGCCTCAACAACGATTTGCAGAAAGCGGAAAACGAACTCAAGACCGCGGTTCAACTCGACCCGAATTCGGAAGAAGCGATCACGACACTGGCCTTGCTTTATAGCGAGGAAGGCGACACCGCTCATGCCTTGCAGGTGTTAAGTTCAGTCCCCGCCACCGGCCGTTCCGCCAAGCTCTATTCCGCATTGGGCACTACCTACGAGCAACGGAAAGATTACAAGAACGCAATTGAGGCCTACAAGAAAGCCGTCCAGCTCGACCGGGACAATCTCGACGCGATCCGCGGCTTGGCTGAAAACTTGCTGAACGATGGCCAGATGGACGCTGCGCTCGACCAATACAAGGTCATCGTTGATGCGAATCCTGAAGACGCGCAAACCTACCTGCGCATAGCCGAAATCTACCGCAAGCAAGAGAAATATGATCTGGCCCTGGAGAGCCTGAAAAAAGCCGAGACCATGGTGCCGGACTCGATGGAAGTGCCCTACAACGTCGCTCTGGTCTATCAGGCACAAGGCCGCAGCGATGAAGCTGCGAAGATTCTGCAGGATCTGCTCAAGAAGACCGAAAAGCCCGACACCAACTACAGTCAGAGCGACCGCAGCAATCGCGCCGTCTTCATTGAACGTTTGGGACGCATTTATCGCGACCAGTCGAACTATTCGGCCGCTGTAGAGACCTTTCGCAAGATGCTCACTCTAGGCGACGAGAGCGCCGAAAGCGGCTATCAGGAAATCATTGATACGTACCGCGAGGCTAAACAGTGGCCACAAGCGACCGCGGCCGCCAGGGAAGGGGTTCAGAAGCTGCCCAACAATCGCGACCTGCGCATGGTGCTCGACGCGCAACTCGCCGACACCGGCGATGCGGACAAGGCTCTGGCCGACGTGCGCTCGCTGCTTAAGGGAACAGCGGAAGATCGCCCGGTATATGTGGCGCTGGCGCAGATGAACACGCGTCTCAAGCGCTGGGCCGACGCCGAAGCGGCACTGAACAAGGCGGAGCAGCTCTCCACCAAGCCGGAGGATAAACAATACGTAGCTTTCCTCCGGGGCTCGACCTACGAGCGCCAGAAAAAATATGACGAAGCCGAGGCCGAGTTCAGGAAGGTGCTTGCGGCTGAGCCGCAGAGCGCTGTCACCCTCAACTACCTGGGATACATGAACGCCGACCGCGGCGTGCGGCTGGAGGAGTCGCTCAATTACATCAAGCAAGCCGTGAGCCTCGAGCCGGGCAACGGCGCCTACCTCGATTCGTTGGGCTGGGCTTATTTCCGGCTGGGCAAATACGACCTGGCCGAGGAAAATCTTAACAAGGCTTCGCAGCACATGGGCTCCGATCCCTCCGTGCAAGAGCACTTGGGTGATCTCTATCAGAAGACGGGACGCCTAAAGCTGGCTGCCGCTCACTGGGAGCGCGCTCTGGAGGAATGGAACAAGACCGTGGCTGCCGAAGTTGACAGCGACGCCCAGGCCAAGGTTCAGCAGAAGCTGGACGCCGCGAGAGTGAGGCTAGCCAAGGAGCAGTTGGAAAAACAGCAGTAGCGAAGAAGGTGAATCAAACCATCAAGAGTCAACGATGCTAGACTCTCCTCATGTTGGCCGGCTGCGCGGTGCACGTGGAACATTCCCGTGGACGCCGCTTTCCTGAGCCGCCGCATCCCTACCGCAACGACTTTCAGCGAGATCGCGACCGTGTTATCCATTCGCGTGCGTTTCGCCGCCTTGAAGCCAAGACTCAAGTGTTCACGCGGCGTTATTCGGACCACTTCCGCAACCGGCTTACGCACACGATTGAGGTTTCACAGATATCCCGCACCATTGCGGGAGCGCTGGGCCTCAACGTGGACCTGGCTGAAGCTCTTGCCTTGGTGCATGACATCGGCCATCCCCCCTTCGGGCACGCGGGAGAGAAGGCGCTCGACGCCGCCATGCGCGCCCAAGGTCTTTTCTTCGACCACAACCTGCACGCGCTGCGCATCGTGGAAGACTTTGAGATACGCTACGCTGCCTTTCGCGGGCTGAATCTCACCTTCGAAGTCCGCGAGGGCATCATTAAGCATTCCAAAGACTACGGCATCGATGAGCATCCGCAGTTAGCGCAGTACTTGCTCAATCAGCGACCGCCGCTCGAAGCCCAACTTATCGATCTCGCCGACGAAATTGCCTACAACACGGCCGACCTCGATGACGGATATGAGGCCCACCTACTCTCACTGGACGAAATCCGAACCGGAGTGCCTGTCTTTGAACGTTGTTACCAGCAAGTGGGGCAAATCTATCCGGACGCCATCGACAGGTTGAAATTTAACGAAGCCCTTAAAGGTATGCTCAATTGCATGGTCAGCGATCTCATCGAAAATACGCGCACGAGAACACAACAGACAGGAATGAGAACTTTGGAAGACGTGCGTCAGTATCCCGAGCGCCTCGCCGCATTCAGCACGGAAGTCGAAGCCGAGCGCCGTGCGGCTAAGCGGTTTCTCTATGAAAACCTGTACCTTAGTCCGACGCTGGAGCCCGAAAAGGATGATGCCGAGCGCATTGTCCGCGAATTGTTTTCTTTTTGGATGCAGAAGCCTGGAGCCCTTCCGCCCGGTTACCAGCAAAAAGCTGAGGAGGAAGCACTGCCGCGTGTGGTTTGCGATTACATTGCCGGCATGACCGACAATTTCATCTACGAGCAGTACGAAAAGTACTGCAGCGGGTAACCAGGGCCGCGGTCGTACCGACAGCAGGAAAAGAATCTTCAGCGCGCTCCCGCCACCGCCGCAACCACATCAAACAAAATCCTGGGCCCCCGCCGCAGTTCCTCCACCCGGATACGCTCATCGTTTCCATGCTCAGTGTGCCCTTCCTCATCCGTCGCCGCATATGGCGAGAAGCCGTAAGCATTGATACCCAGCGGCCGATAGCGCTGGTTCTCGGTATATCCGCTGGTGATATGGGGAACCACCGGCGTCCCCGGAAAATAATGCCTAGAAACTTGACCGATCGCATCGAAGAGCGCCGTCTTGGTGGGCGAGTAGTTGGCGATCCGGAACTCCGCATTCAGCGGCTCGATGGTCACGTTCGGATCGTTCACAACCCGCCGGATCGCCTCCAGAACCGCTTTCGGATCTCCCCCCGGCAGCAGCCGCACATCCAGGTTCGCCCAGGCTTCCGGCGGAATTACATTGGTCTGTTCGGAGCCGCCCATCATGGTGAGTGAGATGGTGTCGCGCAGCAGGAAGTTCAGCGATTCGTCTTTCTCAATTTCGTCCTGAAACTCTTTGTCTTCGAGCGCCTTTTGGATATTGCCGAACTCACGCTTTCGCTGTGGCGGCTCGTAAGGGGCCATGTCGCGCAAGAACTCATCCACCACGGGCAGAACCCTGAACGGGGTATGGTAGGCCAGAATGCGATCAAGTGCCCGCACCAGCCGGTTCGGAGCCGAAGCGGCAATCGGACGCGAACCGTGACCCGGTCGGCCATGCGCCACAACGTGCAGCCAGAAGGTAGTCTTTTCGCCCACATCGACGCCCATATACTTCACCTTTCCAGCTTCGAGCAGATTCTCCCCGCCCTCATTGACCAGGAACTCGGCATTTCCCAATAGTTCGCGCTGGTGTTCGATAAACCAGTCCGTGCCGGTACCGCCCGCCTCTTCATCGGCCACGGCGAGAAAAATCACATCCCGGTCGAGCGCAAGGTGTTCGCGCCTCAGCATAACCATCACAACTAGCTGCGCTAGTCCTTCATCTTTCATGTCCTGAGCGCCGCGGCCCCACAAGTATCCATCTTTGATCTCGCCACTAAACGGAGGAACCTTCCAATGCGCCGAATCGCTGGTCACAACATCCATGTGGTTCAGCAAAATAATAGGTCGTTTCGCCTCTCCTGCGTTGGTACGCGGCAATCGTGCCCAAAGGTCGGCCCGACTGGGCGCGTACTCGAAAACTCGGTTCTCAATCCCCTCCTGGTCGAGGATCTTCTTGAAAAACGCTGCCGCGCGCATTTCATTGCCCGGAGGGTTGGTCGTATCGATTCGTAGATATTCCTGCATCCATTGAAGCGCCAAGTCCGAGTATTGCTGCCAATGTTCGGCTGGAATGCGCGACGATGCCAGCCCAGCGTCTGGCAGCTCGCGCTGGGCTGCTTCGGCGAATCTGCCGGTCGCCCAGGCAGCGCCGCAAAAGACCAGGCAGGCAATCAGCAACGCCCCAAACGACATCCGCAAAATCCCCAAGTTGCAACAACTTGCGCCTCGACCTGACCCAAATGTTCCCAAGATTTCCTCCCGGAATGTCAAAAATCCACGCAGTTTTTATATCAGGTTCGCCAAATTTACCCTGCCATTGCAGTCCCGGCTGTCGCACCCGAGGAAACGGCGTTACAATGTCTATGTATATCAACGGGTTAGCACTTCGACCGTTGCTTTAGATTTGGCATCTAACCTGTAACAGAGAGAGATAGCGCCATTATGTTGGCGCCACGAATTTTAGGCACGCGTAGCGTCAGCGCGAGCCGGCAAATCGACCACCGCTTTGCTTCTCGTCATTTGTGTAGGACGCAATCAAATCAAGCGCCACGCCCATTTGGGCGTGTTGGAGTGGAGTCCCAAGGCTCCACCCTGGAGGAAGTTTAATTATGAATAGCCGCATCCTACTCGCCCTGCCGCTGGCCGCAGTGCTCGCATTTCCGGCCTTTGCGCAGACCACCTCGTCTACCCAGGATCAGTCCACAACCGCTCAAACGCCCCAAAACACCTCTACTGACACGGCCACCGGCAAGCAGCCTCTGCAGCCACCCAGCCGTGAAGGTTTCTGGGGCCGCGTCAATCCCTTTGCTCGCAAGAGATACGTGCAGCGCCAGACCGACCCCATTCGCGACCGCGTTAACGAACTCGATGACCTGACCGCCAGCAACGGCAAGGCGATCAAGGACACCGATGAGCGCGCACAGAAGGGCATCAAACTAGCCTCCGATAAAGCCAACGAAGCCGATCAGCACGCCATGGATGCGGGCAATAAGGCCACCATGGCACAGCAGACCGCGCAGCAGGCTACCACGCGTATCCAGACGGTCGAGCAGGTGGTTGGCAATATCGATCAGTACAAGGCCTCGAATCAGACTGAAATCCGGTTCCGTCCCGGCCAGACTGTGCTGAGCAAGAATGCCAAGGACGCACTCGACCAAATGGCCTCTACCGTGAAGGGCCAGCGCGGCTACATCATCGAAGTCCAGGGTTTCTCCTCCGGACGCGGCCAGACCGCGATTTCGAACTCGCAGAAGATGGCCGAGTCAGTGGTGCGCTACCTCGTGTTGAACCACGAGATCCCGGTCTACCGCATCTATCTCGTGGGCATGGGCAACGCTCCTATTGCGAACGCGGATGAGACTGCGAAGTCGAAGCGCATCAGCGGCGGTCGCGTGGAAATCAGCCTGTTGAAGAACGATCTTGAGCAGCTTGCCTCCAGCGGTTCCTCCGCTCCGGCGACCAGTCAGGATCAACAGCAGCAACCGAAATGAGTGAACTAAGTTTGGGACCGGCCGCCTTGGCCTAAAGTCCCTCCCCCGAAGAAGGCCCCTCGCTCACGCGAGGGGCCTTCTTTTTGTGTGCCGAGCATGTTCGACAGCTCGAGGGTGAAAGTCCCTTTGACAACCGGATGGAGGTGAAGTCATAGCGAAGCGCAAGGGTGAAATAACACTCGCCGCGAGGCGGGGCCTGAAAGAAGCGTGGAGCAAAGGCGCGAGCCGATGAACAAGAACCGGATACGAGGCCTACGGTGGCGGGCGAGCGGGCAAATGACCGCAAAGCCCATATCCATCAAGCTCACTGGTGGTAAATCCGGTGGTTGCGCGTCGAAGGCGGTCGAACTTACCTCGGGAGATCTGCGGCATGTCACAGAATCGTGACTGAGGATGAAGCGATTCATCCTGATCGTGGCGCAGAAGTCAGCAGAGGGCAAAATAGGTCATGCAGTCGGCGAAGCTATTGAGGCACTCCAAAGCCGAAAGGCGGAGAAACAGATAGGCCAGGCCGGGAACGATGATCGAAGGCCCGAACGGTACCCCGCAAGGGGAATAAAGGAAAGGGCAAGTAAGCGGCGCGACTCATGAGCGGACGGCGGCAGAAAAACCGGCCCGAACAAGGGGTGCTGGCCTTTTCGGCGGAAAGTAGGAGTGATGCTCCGAGGGCCGCCGAGCAAGGGACCGAAACGCTTATGGCGAAGCGCCAGTCTGAAAGCCTGGCCGGAACCGAACGACTGATGGAAGAAGTCTGCGAGCTGGAAAACTGCAAGCAGGCGTTACAACGAGTCAAGGCTAATAAAGGGAGTCCGGGGTAGACGGGATGACCGTCGACGAATTACCGGAGTACCTGAAGCAGCATGGGCTGAAAATCGGGGAACAGCTGCGAAACGGAACTTACCAACCGCAACCGGTAAGGCGGGTGGAAATCCCGAAGCCGGATGGCAACGGAGTGCGCAAGTTAGGCATTCCTTGTGTGCTGGATCGCTTTGTCCAGCAGGCGGTGTTGCAGGTTCTACAGAAGCGCTGGGACCCGACGTTCTCCGAACACAGCCACGGGTTTCGACCGGGGCGCAGCGCGCGGCAAGCGGTGCACGAGGCGCAACAGTACATCGCCGAAGGGTGCCGCTGGGTGGTGGATCTCGACTTGGAGAAATTTTTCGATCGAGTCAATCACGACCGTCTGTTAGCGGCGGTTGCCGAGCGCGTGGCCGACAAACGAATGCTCAAGCTGATTCGAGCATTCCTGGAGGCCGGTGTGATGGAGGATGGATTGGTGAGCCCGGTGGATGAGGGCACGCCTCAGGGCGGTCCGCTTTCACCGTTGCTCAGTAATCTGGTGCTGGACGAACTGGACCGGGAGTTGGAGCGGCGTGGTCAT
>Ga0137383_10000422_pt1 | contig 21231 bp, 20 predicted proteins | sample SagtaG_19_FD_104817 | JGI IMG/M metagenome (GOLD analysis project Ga0137383, IMG submission 104817) | Vadose zone soil microbial communities from Sagehorn Ranch, Mendocino, California, USA - Sage2_R_40_16 metaG | ecosystem: Environmental > Terrestrial > Soil > Vadose zone | place: USA... | reverse complement strand
CGCGCGCCGGGTGCTGGCGGCGACACCGCCGCCCCGCCGCCTGGTACTCGCGGAGGCTGCGTGGCGCCTGCTCGCCACGGACGCCGCGCTGCGGCAACAGATTATCTCGGTCGGGTTGCCGATTGTGGCGCCGGACGGCAAGACTCTCTACCGTGGCAGTAGTGTCGTCGTGCCGCCAGAGGCGGGCCGGGGGGGCGGGGGCGGCGGGGGCGGCGGGGGCGGCGGGGCCGGTGATCTGCCGGGTGCCGCGCCGCGCGGGTGGGTCGACCTGCGTCCCGAGCAGTTTGGCGTGTGGATTAAACGGGCGGGCGCGATGGTGCAGCATGCGGACGCGCGCGCCGCCGGACCCCAAAGCTCCGGCAGCGACGTGGAGTGGAACGCGATCGAGCCTGATGATCCGATCGAGCCCTCGCGCTTCGCAACATGGGTGTTTACGGTCGAGGACAAGGGGACGCGTATCAAGCGCTGATGGCGATTGACACGGGAGCAGTGGACCGCGCGCTCGGCGCGATCGGCACGACGTTCCGGCTGACGCGCCTGTATCCGCCGTCGCACCCGGCGGTGCTGGAAGCCATGCGCCAGATCAGCTCCTGCTTGCCGGCGCTCGCCGCGCTCGGGACAGTCGAGTGGAAGATCGGCGCGACGGGACTGCACTGGCACGGCCAACACCTGCTGCCACGCAACACGCAGGTGGCTGAGATCGCGGGACTCTTGTTCGCGCGCGGCGTGCGCGCGATTCAGATCAATCCCGGCGTCACCGCGGAGCAGTGGCTCGGGCTGTTCGGCGTCGCCGTCGGCACCGTCGCGCCTGACGACGCCATCCTGGGCCGCATCGCCGTGTTGTTGGGACGTCGCGCGAGCCAGCGGCTGTCGGCGTCGCGCGTGCTCGGTGAAGCGCCACCAGCCGCAGCTCCACCAGCTGCACCGCCTCCGCAACCTTCCCCCGCACCTCCAGAACCTCCACCAACCGTCGTCCCATCGGCGCCCGTCTTCGTCGCCGCCGCGCCGCCGCCGCGGTCCGAAACGGTGGCACCGGCGCGACAGACCGGGGCGTTCCGGCCGGATGTGCTGCCGGCCGATGTAGAAGCACGGCGTGCGGTTATCGCGTTGCAAGCTGCCTCACGGCCGGAAGATCAGCGCACAATCATCGAGAAACTGCGACGTCTCACCCCGGACGTGATTGCATTACGCGACATTGGTGCGGTAGCGGAAGTCGTTGCCGGACTCGACCGTTCACTTAGCAAGATTCAGGATCCCGAGATTCAGGAAGCCATCGGGGAGGTGGCGGGCGCGCTTGCGGACGAAGCTATTGTGGAGCGTATGGTGGCGCGGCTGGGCGAGCCCCGGGTCCCGCCTGCCGAGCGCGCGCATCTCGTGAACGCGGTCGGCGCGCTGGGCGCCGTCTCCGCCGGTCTCGTGGTGGACGCGTACCTGCACGTGGCGCCGGAGCTGCGGGAAGCGTATCGCGCCGCCGTGCGCGCGGCCGGCGAGCGCAGCATAGAGCTCTTGCAGAGCCGCATTGCGAGCAAAGTTCCCGAGGTGGTCGCGGCGGCGGCGGAGTTCTTAGGGTTGAGCGGGAGCCCGGCGGTCACCGAATCGCTCGTCGGACTGACGCGGCACGCCGATGAGCGCGTGCGCGAAGCGGCGCTGCTTGGTCTGGCCGAGCTGGGAGGGCGGGAGATCGCGCGACCCGCGATGCCCGCGCTGAAAGACGAATCGGTGCTGGTCCGCACCGCCGCGGCGCGCGCGATTGCGGCTGCCGGCGACGTGGGGGCGACGACGGTGCTGGTGCGCCGTTTGGAGCAGGAAAAGGACGAAGGGGTATTGGCTGCGTTGCTGAAGGCGATCGGCCAGCTCGGCGCCAAGGAGGCGCTGGAAGTGCTGGCGAAGTACGCCGAGCCCGGTGGAAGACCACGCCGCACGCCGTTCGTGCGCGCGGCCGCGATCGAAGGACTGGCGCGACTGGATCGAATGGAGGCAAAAGCGTTGCTCGAGCTCTACGCGCGGGACAAGGAACCGACGGTGAAGCGCGCCGCGGAGGCGTCGCTCCGATGACTACACGCACGGCGAAAACGACCGACGCGGTGTTGGCGCAGACTATCACGCGCGAAGTCGCGAAGCGCGTGGTGGGGCAGGAGGTCATGGTGGAGCGGCTGCTGATCGGGCTGCTCACCGGGGGACACATTCTACTCGAGGGCGTGCCGGGTCTGGCCAAGACGCTGGCGGTGCGAACGGTCGCCGAATGCCTGCGCATCAGCTTCTCCCGGATTCAGTTCACGCCCGATCTGCTGCCGGCGGACGTGATCGGCACGATGGTGTTCGATCAGCGCTCGCAGGAGTTCTATCCCAAGAAGGGTCCGCTCTTTGCCAACCTCGTGCTCGCCGACGAAATCAATCGCGCGCCTGCGAAGGTGCAGTCGGCGCTGCTCGAGGCGATGCAGGAGAAACAGGTCACGATCGGCGGCGAGACCTTCTACCTCGGCGAGCCGTTCCTTGTGCTCGCGACGCAAAACCCGATCGAGCACGAAGGGACGTATCCACTCCCGGAAGCGCAGCTCGACCGCTTCATGCTGAAGGTGCGTGTCGGCTATCCGACGCGCGACGCCGAGAAGGAGATCGTCGGCAGGATGGCATCGGGACGGCCCATCGAAGTCCAGCGGATTGCGGAGGCGGAGGAGATCCTCGCGGCGCGGAGCGCGATCGCCGAGCTGTTCATGGATCAGAAGGTGGTCGACTACATCGTGGATGCCGTGCGGGCCACGCGCGAGCCGCAGGCCGTCGGCTTGCCCGAGCTCAAGCCGCTGATCGCGTTCGGGGCGTCGCCGCGCGCCTCCATCTATCTCGCCCAGGCTGCCCGCGCGCACGCCTATCTCCGCGGGCGCGCGTTCGTCGTGCCGGAAGACGTGAAGGCGATGGCCTTCGACGTGCTGCGGCATCGCGTGCTGCTCACCTTCGAGGCCGAAGCGGAAGACATGACCGCCGACCAGGTCATCGCGAAGATCCTGGAGGCCGTGGGAGTGCCGTGACATTCGATGGAAAGGATCTTCGGCGCGGCGGGACTCCAGCCCACCGGGTGCGCCGGCGGGCCGTGACTGCGGAAGTTTTGCGGCACGTCAAGGGGATCGAGCTTCGCGCCCGCAGCCTGGTCAACACGCTGTTCACGGGCGAATACCGGTCGGTCTTCCGTGGTCAGGGCATCGAGTTCGCGGAGGTCCGCGCCTACCAGCAGGGCGACGACTTCCGGGCAATCGACTGGAACGTCTCCGCACGGATGGGACATCCCTTCGTCAAGACGTTCATGGAGGAGCGCGAGCTCACGCTCCTGCTCGTGGTGGACCAGTCCGGTTCGCTGCACTTCGGACGCCCCTACACGAAAGCCGGCCTGGCAGTAGAGGTCGCCGCGGTGTTGGCGCTCGCCGCCGCGCGACACAACGACCGCGTCGGCGCGCTGCTCTTCGCCGACACACCGGAATACGTGGTGCGACCCGCGAAGGGCCGCGCGCACGCGCTCCGGGTCATCCGCGACCTCGTGGCGTTCGCTCCACGCGGCCGGGGCACGAACCTCGGTGGAGCGCTGACGTATGCGGCGAAGTTGCTGCGGCACCGGGCGATCATCGTCGTCCTCTCGGACTTCAGGGCGGCAGAGTGGGAAGTCCCGCTCAGTCAACTCGCCGCGCGCCACGAAGTGGTGGCGATCACCATCGACGATCCGCGCGAGTACGATCTCCCGGACGCGGGGTGGGTCGAGCTCGAAGACGCGGAGACGGGGCAGCGCTTGCTCGTGGACACGAGCCACGCGCCGACGCGGACGCGGATTCGCGTCGCGGCTGAAGCGATGCAGCAGGAGCGCAGCCGGAGGCTCGTGCAGGCCGGGGTGGATCGGGTCTCGCTCTCCACGACCGTCCCGTACGGTGTGCCGCTGCGGCGTGCCTTCGCTGAGCGCGCAAAGCGCTTGAGCCGATGATCGCTCTGACCGTCGTCGTGCTGCTGCTGCAAGGCGATGGCTGGACCGCCTCGCCGAGCCGGACGACGGTCGGTGATACGATCCGGCTCGAGCGCACATTGCCCGCGCCCGCCGGTTGGCGCGTGCGCACGGCCAAGCTCGCCTCCAGCATGGTTGCCGAGCCGCTCGGCGATCCGGTGGTGGTCGCCACGGCTGCCGGCTACTGGGTCGTGCGCTATACGGTGGTGGCGTGGAGGCCGGGCGAGATCACGCTCGACATGCCGCCGATCTGGCGACTGGGTCCTGATGGTACGGCGGACTCCCTGCCGGGCGGTACGGCCGCGTTCCATATCGCGAGTGTGATCCCGGACAGCGTGAAGGCGCCCGCGCCGCAACCCGCCGTCGGACCGCTCCGGCTTGCGCGAACCAGCCCGATTCCCGCTTTTGTGGGGGTGATTGTCGCCGGCGGTGCGCTGCTGCTCCTGATTGTCTGGCGACGCCGCGGCCCACGCGTCATCGCGACCAGTGCCCTAGCGGGGCTCGTGGTCGATGGGGAGGTCCCGGACACGCGCTGGCTCTCTGCCGGTGAGCCGAAGGCGGTGGCGGCGCGCGCGACCCAGCGTCTGCGGCGAGCGGTGGCGCGCGCGATTCCCGATGCGCACGAGGCGCTCAGCACGACGGAATGCTTGGAAGCCGTCGAACGGGCCCGGCCGAACGCGCCGCTGCGCGACCTGCGTGAGCTGCTGCAGGCGCTCGATCAGGTCGCGTTTGCGACGGCCCACGGAGTGGACATCGCGCCACTCGCCGCGCGCGCCCGTGCCCTCGCGCGCGAATTCGGCTCGAACGGATCGTCGGCATGAGCTTCGGGCGACCGCTGCTGCTGTTGCTGCTCGCGGCGCTCCCGCTGTGGTGGTCGTGGCGGCGCCGGCGGCTCGCGAAGCTCGCGGGCGCGCCGATGAGCGATGTCCGGCCGGCGTTCGGACCGGTGGAGCGGTTGTGGATCGCACGCCTGCCGGTCTCGCTGCGATCGCTCTGCCTCGCCGCGTGGATCGTCGCCGCGGCCGGTCTGCGTCTCGGCTCGGCGCGCGCGGAGCTGCGCAGCGAGGGGATCTCGATCGTGCTGGCGGTCGATATCTCCAGCAGCATGCTGGCGGAAGACTTCTCGCCCGCCAACCGGCTCGATGTCGCGCGGCGCACGGCGACCGAATTCGTGCGCGCGCGGTCGTCGGATCGGATCGGGCTCGTCGCTTTTGCCGGGCAGGCGTTGACGCAGGTGCCCATCACGACGGATTACGAGGTGCTGGAGGAAGCGATTCGTCAGCTGCGCGTGGGCATTCTGGAGGATGGGACGGCGATCGGCACCGCGATCGCCACGAGCGCGAACCGGTTACGCCGCGCCCCGGGGAAGAGCAAGGTCGTAGTGCTGCTCACGGATGGGGAGAACAACAAGGGCACGGTCGATCCGCGCACCGCGGCGCAGGCCGCGGCGGCATTCGGCATCAAGATCTACACGATTGGCGTCGGCACGCAGGGTGAGGCGCCCGTGCCGACGGGGCAGGGGCCGCTCGGTCTGCGGTATGAGACGATGCCGGTGAAAATCGACGAGCAGCTGCTCGATGAAGTCGCGCATACGACCGGCGGCCGCTATTTCCGCGCGACCGACGCGGCGTCGCTCTCGAACATTTTCAGCGAGATCAATCGCCTCGAGAAGACGCCGGTGCAGCATCTCGTCTACCATCGCTACGAGGAAGCCTATCGCTGGCCGCTCGGCATTGGGCTGCTGGCGCTTGCGCTCGAGCTGGTGCTCGCCGGCACCTTCGCGGTGCGGGTCCCGTGATCACGTTCGACGCGCCGGTCGTCGTGGCACTCGCCCCCGTGGTCGCCGCCGCGGTGTGGTCGGCGGGGGCGTGGGCGCGCCGCATACGGCTGCGGCGCGCGGCGGCCTGGTCGGAGGCAACGGCCCGCATCGCGCGCTCGGCGGGTCAATTCGGCGCTCCCGCCCTGGGCCTGGCCGCGGGGCTCGCCGCCGTCGCCCTGTCGGGACCACGTTGGGGCGAAGAGCGGATCGTCACCGAGACGCGCGGGCTCAACCTCGTGCTCGCGATCGACATTTCGCGCTCGATGCTGGCGGAAGACGTCAAGCCCAGCCGCTTGCGGCGGGCGCTGCGCGAGGCGCGCCGCCTCGTGCAGGACCTTGACGGCGATCGCCTTGGGCTCTCCGCCTTCGCGGGCACAAGCTACATCCTCTCGCCCCTGTCGGTCGATGGCTCGGCATTGACACTGTATCTCGATGCCCTGGATCCGGATGTCGCGTCCGAAGGCGGGACGTCGCTGGCACCGGCGCTGGCTCAGGGGATCGATCTCCTGCATGCCAGTCCCGAAATCGCCGATCGCGTGCTCGTGCTGTTTACCGATGGCGAAGCGCACGACTCGCTGGAGCAGGCGGTTCAGGAAGCGCGCCGGCTCGCGGGACTCGGCATTCATTTGATCCTGGTGGCGGAAGGCGGAAAGCAGCCGACAAGAATCCCGGTGCGCGACGATCGGGGCACGCTGGTCTCGTGGCAGCAGGACGAATCCGGGAATCAGATCCTCACGAGCCGGCGCGACGATCTGCTGGGTGCGATCGCGGACGCGGCGCAGGGAACGATTGTCGCGGCGGAGCTGCCGGATCAGGCCGGTGCTGTGCGTGATCTCGTCGCCTCGTACAAGCGGGCCACGGCGACTGAGAGTCGCACGCAACACGGCCGGCCGCGCGCCTGGATTCCACTGCTCCTGGCCGGTCTGGTGCTGGCTGCCCAGACGTTCACCCGACGCACCGCCGCGCTGATTGGTCTGTTGCTGTGCGTCGTGCCTGCGCTGCACGCGCAGCGGCCGCGCTCGCCCGCCGAGAAAGCGTGGGACAAGGGGGACTCGCGCGCCGCGGCCGCGGCGTACTTGGCCGAGCTGAAGTCACACGGGGACGATGACACGGCATGGTACAACACCGGCACCGCGGCACTCGCCGCGGGCGATCCGGCGCTGGCGCGCGCGGCGCTTGCCCGCGCGGCCTCCTCACTCGATCCCGACCTGCGGTTCCGGGCGCTGTACAATCTTGGTCTCCTCGGGTTGCGCGAAGCGAAGGCGGACAGCGTCAATCGCGAGGCGCATCTGGCGGACGCCGAGCGTGCCTATCGCGAGGCGTTACTACTGCAGCCGCACCACATCCGCGCCAAATGGAACCTCGAGCTCGTCAATCGGCTGCGTGGCGGCGGCGGACAGAACACGCCCAATCCTCCACCTCCGCCGTCTGGTGGTGGGGGAGGCGGAGCGGCCCAACCGCCGCCACCGCCGCCGAGTGGCGGAAGCGGCATGAGCGAGTCGCAAGCGGATCAGGTGCTGCAGTCGATCGGGCAGGAAGAGCTGCGCACGCGGCGTGATCGCACCGGTCGCACGCGGCGCGCCGCGCCCGCGGGAGTGAAGGACTGGTGACGCTTTCGCTGGTCGCTGTCCTGGCCCTTTTACAAGGGGCCGAAGTCACCGCCAGCGTCGATCGCACGCAGCTGCGCGTCGGCGAAGAACTGACGCTGACGGTGCGCGCGCGCACGCGCTCCGCCGATGCCGTCGAGATCGTGCTTCCTTCAATGAACGGATTCGCAATCGTGGGCTCCCGCGATATGACGGAAGTCGCGATCAACGGCCCCTCCGGATCTACGCGGACGACCGTCCGCGAGCTGCAGCTGCGTGCGCAGCAGCCTGGCGCGCTTCTCATCGGTCCGGTGCGGGCCCGGCAAGGGGGCAGCATCGTATCGACCGATCCGATTCTCGTCACCGTGGACAGTGCTGCCGATCGCACCGCGCTGACGCTGAGCCCGCTGGCCCGCTCGCTGCTCGAAACCACGCGCGCGCCCGTCTCGCGGCGCGCCGATCGCGTCGCGCTCACCATGCTCGTGCCGAGCGACACGGTGTTCGCCGGTCAGCAGGTCGATGTGATTGCCGCCGCCTGGATCCCACGTGACTTGGGTCAGCGCATGCGCCGCCCGCCCTTCCTGACGCTCGTCACGCCGGAAGGCGTATGGGCATATCCGGCCGCCACCTCATCTGGCGTTGCGCTCTCACGACAGGTGAGCGGTCGCTGGCTGGATCTGTTCATTGCACATCAGGTCGTGTTCCCACTTACGCCTGGCCGATTGATTATCCCGCCGGCCTCCGTCGAATACGCGCTTCCCGTGACGTTCTCGTTCTTCAGTCGTGAGGAGCGGTACGCGCTCCGCAGTGATTCAATTGCCATTACGGTCCTGCCGCTGCCCCCTAGCACCCCGGCGACGAACGTCGTCGGCGAACGTCTGAGTCTCGAGCTGCAGGTGGATCCCGCGACGACGCGTGTTGGCGAGCCGGTCGAAGCGTCGGTCACGGTCACCGGCATCGGCAACGTGGCGCTCTGGCCCGAGCCCGCGCTGCGCTGGCCCACCGGGTTTCGTGTCTACCCGGCGCAGACCGAGGTCCGTGTCGCGCCGGTGGCTGGGCGGGTCGCCGGTGGCAAGACATTCCACTTCCTGGCCGTGCCGGATTCCGCCGGCAACTTCAAGTTGCCCGAAGTGCGGTACCCCTACTTCAATGCCACAACCGGGCGCTACGAGACGGCGACATCGTCGCCCCAAGCGCTCGCCGTCGCGCCTGGGGCCGAGCCGCGTGCCGCGCGGGTGCTTCCACCGCTGCTGCCGGCCCGCGGCGAGCTTTCCAGCGAACGCCTGGGCCGGCGCCTCGGGTGGGAAGGCTGGCTACTGGTGCTGTTTGTGCCGCCGCTGTTCGCGTGGATGGTGCGGCGCCGCTCGCGGACGGCAGGCACGCCGTCCATCGCGACGACTGTCGGACCGGAGTTGACGCCGCTGGGTCGCGTTGAGCGTGAGTTTCTTGCGGTGCTCGCGAGTCATGTCTCAGATCCGTTCGCGCGCGATGGGGATGGCTTGGCGCAAGCGTTACGCGCCGCCGGCGTCGATAGCGCCGTTGCCGATCACGTCAAACGGCTGCGCGACCGGCTGCGTGCCGCGCGCTATGGGCCTCGTGGCTTGGGCGACGCGGCCGAGCTCGCGGCCGAGATCCAACAGGTGCTGCGCGTCCTGGGCGCGGACGGACCAACGGGGGGTGGGACCAGGCGACCGCACCCGCTCGTGACTACGGGGCTGCTGCTGCTGCTGGTTTTCGTTCCACGGGTCGAATCGCAGCAGACCGCCAGCGCGGAGGCATTATTCGAGGCCGGGGCCCTGCGGGCCGCGGCCGACTCGTTCGCCGCGCGCGCCACGCGCGACCCGCGTGATCCAGCGCACTGGTACAATCTCGGCGCCACGCTGTATCGCGCGGGGGCGGACGGCAAGGCCACGGCGGCATGGATTCGTGCGGCGCGACTGGCGCCGCGCAATGAGACGATTCGCCGAGCGCTGCGGCTGCTGCCGGCACCGGATCCTGTGACCGAGCAGCTCCTCCGCGTCGGCTGGGCCACACCGATCGAATGGGGATTGCTGGGCGCGGCGAGTTGGGTGGTTCTGTGGCTCGCCGTTGCCGCGGGTGCCCGCCGCCGCGTGCCGCTCGTGCTGATCGGCGCCGTCGCAGCGGCGGCCACGGTCCTCGGGGCGACAGAGTGGCAGCGGCGAAACCGGCCTGTCGCCGTGGTCGCCGTGGACGCGGCGCCGGTCCGAGCAGCGCCGTACGGTGCGGCGAGCGCCGCGGCGACAGTCCCGGCCGGTGGTGCGTTCCTCGTGGACCGGAGCTATGGTCCCTGGCGGGAAGTGTATCGCTCGGACGGAATTCACGGCTGGGTGCTCGGAGAGGAAATCATCGGATTGTGAGCGTCGTCGCCCGCGCGCGCGTCCAGTTGCTGGCAGGGCACGTTGCGGATCAGATCGCGGCTGGCGAAGTCGTCGAGCGCCCCGCATCTGTGGTCAAGGAGCTGGTCGAGAACGCGCTCGATGCCGGCGCGCAGGCGGTGCGCGTGGACCTGGAGGACGGCGGCAAGACGCTGATTCGCGTCAGCGACGACGGCGCGGGCATGGACCGCGAGGACGCGCGGCTCGCGCTGCAGCGCCACGCCACCAGCAAGATCCGAACGGCGACCGATCTGATCGGCGTCGCGACGTTCGGCTTCCGCGGCGAGGCGCTTCCGGCCATCGCCTCCGTCTCGCGCGTCGAGCTGGAAACGAGCAACGACGCCGACGGTGGAGCGACGCGCCTCCGGTTGATCGGCGGCAAGCTGGATGGCGAAGACGAATCCGCGCGCCAGCGGGGCACGACCGTCACGGTCCGCGGCCTGTTCTACAACACACCCGCGCGGCGAAAATTCTTGCGCGCCACCGCGACCGAGACCCGCGCCGCAGTCGAGGCGCTCACCGTGCTCGCCCTGACGCGCCCCGACGTCGCGTACTCGCTGACGAGCGACGGTCGCGTCTTGCTCGACTGTCCACCGGCCACTCGCTTGATCGATCGCGTGCGGGCGTTGTGGGGTGGCGAGCTGGCCGACACGCTGGTGGCGGTCTCGCATCGCGCGGGGCCGCTGGAAGTGACGGGGCTCGTGCAACGACCGGCGCAGGCACGTCCCGCTGGCCGCAAGGGCTACGTCTTCGTGCGCGGCCGGCCGATTCGCGACCCGTTCACCTTGCGGGCGGCGGAAGCAGGCTATCGCTCGACGATTGCGCCGGGTGACCGGCCCTCGCTGCTGCTGTTTCTCGATCTGCCGGGCGACGCGGTGGATGTGAACGTGCATCCCGCAAAGCTCGAGGCCCGGTTTCGGGACAAGTTCTTCGTTGAAAGAGTAGTTGAGGAAGCCGTGAGAGAGGCGCTGGCGCCGCTGGACGCGGCTGCGCCTCTGGGAGTCAGGAGTCAGGAGTCTGGAGTCTGGTCCGGTCTGGAGGGCGTTCTACCGACAGGAGTGCCACTCGAACTGTTCCAATCGGCCCAGGCGCCCGACTCCCGGATCCAGGCTCCTGTCCTCCAGCTCTTCGATACCTACATCGTGTTTCAAGCCGGCCAGGCCGTCAGCATCGTCGACCAGCATTCCGCCCACGAGCGCGTGCTCTACGAAGATGTGATGCGCCAGCTCTCCGGCGACGGCGCGCCGGCGCAGCGCTTGCTCCTCCCCCTGACACTCGACTTTGCGCCCGCGGAGCTCGATGCGATCGAGGCGCATCGCGAGCTGCTCGCGCGCATCGGGTACGAAATCGAGCCGTTCTCCGGCCGCAGCATCGTCGTCCACACGGCGCCGAATCCCCACCCGCGCTTCGAAGCCGCGCGCTGCTTGCAGGAGTTCGTCGCTGATCTCGCCGGCGGCCGGTTTGGCGGCTGGCAGAATCGTTTGGAACGCTTTGCGGCGACATACGCGTGCCGCGCGGCCATCAAAGCGGGCCAGACGCTCGACGCCGACGAGATGCGCCAACTGATCGTCCGGCTGCTTGCGGCGACGCTCCCCGCGCATGACGTGCATGGAAGGCCTTCCATGGTGCAGCTCCCCAAAGAGGAACTGGAACGCAGGTTTGGTCGGTCCTGACTCCCGACTCCTGACTCCTGTCGTTGTCGGCCCCACCGGCGTCGGCAAGACGGCCGTTGCCGTCGCGCTCGCATCGCTCACGCCAATCACCGTCATCTCCGCCGACGCCCGCCAGGTCTATCGCGGCCTCGATATCGGTACCGCGAAGCCCGATCGCGCGACGCGAGCGCGCGTTCCGCACCGCGGACTCGATCTGATACCTCCGGGAGAGCGTTACAGCGCAGGACGATTCGCGCGCGACGCCGCGGGATGGATCGCCGAGGCCCGCGCCGCTGGACGCCGGCCGGTCGTCGTGGGTGGAACTGGCCTGTACATCCGCGCGTTGGCGGACGGGCTGTTCCGCGAGCCCCCGTTCGATCCCGCGTGGCGCGAGCAGCTGCGCCGGTGGACCGAATCGCTCGATGCCGGCGACCTGGCCCGCTGGGCTGGCCGCCTCGATGCCAAGTTTCTCGGCGGGGGCCGCCAGCGGGCGGCGCGCGCCATCGAGGTGGCGCTGCTGACAGGGCACGCGCTCTCGTGGTGGCAACGCGAAGCGCGCGAGAGCGGAACCCTGCATCCCTGGTACATTCACCTCACCGTGCCGCGCGAGGTGCTACACCGCCGGCTGGCGGCGCGGGTGGATGACATGGTGCGAGCCGGTCTTGTGTCCGAGGTGCAGGGCGCGCTTGCCGCGGGCATCGCACAGGATGCGCCGGGACTCGATGGGATCGGGTATCGGGAGGTCGTGGCGATGCTGAATGGTGAGCTGGCCGAGAACGAATTGCGCGACGCGATTCAGGTCTCCACGCGACGGTACGCGAAACGGCAGGAGACGTGGTTTCGAAACCAACTTCGAGGGGACCAGGGACGGGGGAAGGGGGACGGGGTGTGGATGCTGGATGCCACCGAGTCGCCCGACATGTTAGCCACTAAGATTCTCGCGCGTTGGCATACCCTTCCCCCGTCCCCCGTCCCCCTTCCCGGTTTATGAGAATCGGCATCACCTGTTATCCGACGTACGGCGGATCGGGCGCCGTCGCCACCGAGCTGGGGCTCGAGCTCGCGCGACGCGGCCACGACATTCACTTCGTCTCCTACGCGAGCCCATTCCGCCTGCGCGGTTTTGCCGAGCGAGTGACCTTTCATGAAGTCACGCAGCTCGAGTATCCGCTGTTCGAGCAGTCGTCCCCCTATGCGCTAGCACTCGCGGTCAAACAACACGAAGTCGCCAAGCGCGAGCAGCTCGATCTGATGCACGTCCATTATGCGATCCCTCACGCCGCGACCGCCTGGCTCGCGAAACAGATGCTCGAGCACGAAGGCTTGAATCTCAAGATCGTCACGACACTGCACGGCACGGACATCACCCTGGTCGGCCAGGATCCCTCCTACTACACGCTCACCAAATTCTCCATCGAGCAGTCCGACGCCGTGACCGCCGTGTCGGCGTATCTGCGCGAGGAAACGTATCGCGCCTTCGGCTGCGGCGAGTGCGAAGTGCGCGTGATCCCGAACTTCATCTCCGCGGCGGATTACTATCCGCCCGCGGATGATGCGTTCCGGCGCCGTCTCGCGCCCAAGGGGCATCGTGTCGTGGTCCACGTGTCGAACTTCCGGCCCGTGAAGCGAGTGGGTGATGTCGTGAAGATCTTCGCGAGTGTCCGCAAGGAGCTCCCCGCCACCCTGGTCCTCGTGGGCGACGGTCCTGACCGCGATGCCGCGGAGCAACACGTCGATGGCCTCGGGCTGCGCAAGGATGTGCGCTTCCTCGGAAAGGTCGAGAACGTCGGCGATGTGCTGCGCGGTGCGGATTTGTTTCTGCTCCCGTCGGCAACTGAGTCGTTCGGCCTCGCGGCGCTCGAAGCCATGGCGTGCGGCGTGCCGGTGATCGCGAGCGCAGCGGGCGGCATTCCCGAGGTGGTCGAAGATGGGAAGACCGGTTTTCTGGCTCCGCCCGGCGAGGTCACGACCATGGCGGCGCGGGCCGTGCAGGTGCTCCAGAACGCCGACGAACACGCGCGTCTCAAACAACAGGCGGCCGACCGCGCGCTCGATTTCTCCGCCGAGAAGGTGGTGCCGCGCTACGAGGCGCTGTATGAAGAGGTGCTGTCGTAGTGGCGGTCTGGCGGCTGATGCGCGCGGCCAATTTACTGATCGCCGCGGCGGGCGTCCTCGCCGGCGGCTGGATCGCGCTGGCGCACATCGGCGCTCCGAAGGAGCTCCTGTTCGCTGCGTTATCCGGGATCGCGCTCGGGGCGGTCGGCAACACGTGGAACGATATCCGTGACATCGCGGCCGATCGGATCAATCGGCCTGCCGCCCGTCCCCTCGCCGCTGGAGCGCTGTCGCGAGACACCGCGAATTTCCTCGTCTTTCTGGGCACGTTGATCGGGCTCGTTTCCGCGGCGTTGGTGAGCGGCCGCCAAGTCATTGCCGCCTTTGCCGCCCTTGCCGTCATGTTGCTGTACTCACCGTTGCTCAAACCGCGACCGTTCGTGGGGAACCTCGCCGTGGCGCTCGTGGCGGGCTCGCCGCCGTTTTATGGCGCGCTCGCGGTCGGTCTCCCGGCTGCGGGCGTGGTCCCCTGGATCCTCGCGGCGTCGCTGCATTTCGTGCGCGAGGTCGTGAAGGATGTCGAGGATGAGGCCGGCGACCGCGCAATCGGGCGGCGGACCTTGCCGATCGCTGTGGGCCGGCGGCCGGCCTTGGTGGTGGGCGCGGGGGTCGGGTTACTCTTCGTCCCCGCCAGCCTGTTGCTGCCGCGAGCGGCCGGCTACGGCGGCGCGTACTACTTGATCGCGCTGTTCGCGCAGCTGGCGGTGCTCGTGGCAGCTACGTGGATGCTCTTGGGCAAGGTGGAACGAGTGAGTGCGCTCCTCAAAGGCGCCATGGTCATTGGACTCGTCGCGCTCGTCGCGGGAAAGGTCGCATGAATCTCTGGCAAGGAATCCTCCTCGGTCTGATACAGGGCCTCACCGAGTTTCTGCCCGTCTCAAGCTCGGGTCATCTCGCGGTCACGCGCTCCCTCACGGTCATGCCGATGAGCGAAGAGACTTTCGTGTTTGTCGCGGTCACGTTACACGTCGCGACCTTGTGCTCCGTCCTGGTCGTCTACGGTCGCAAGCTGTGGCAGATCGTCGTCGGCACGGTCCGTGGCAATGCCGTCGATCGGCGGTATGCGGTCCTTCTCATCATCGGGACCGTTCCGGGAGCGTTGCTTGGAGCGCTCTTTCATGAGCGCTTCGAGCAGGCGTTCGGCTCACTGCGCTTTATCGGCGTCGCGTTCATCATCACGGGACTCATCCTCTGGTCGACTCGCTGGGCGAAGGTACGGCCTGACCCCCTGACCGTCGGCGGTGCGTTGCAAATCGGCCTCGCTCAGGCGGTCGCGATCTTTCCGGGGGTCTCGCGTTCGGGATCGACCGTCACCGCGGCGCTGTGGCGCGGACTTCCTCCCGTAGAGGCGGCGGAGTTCAGTTTCCTCCTCGCCGTGATCATCATCGCCGGGAGCGGAGTCTTCGAGGCTCGCCACGCAGTCACTGACATCGCATCGGTCGGCGCCCTCCCGCTTGCTGCAAGCTTTGTGGTTGCGTTCGCGAGTGGTATTTGGGCCATCCGGTTTCTCGTGGCGATGCTGCGGCGCGGCCGTTTCTACGCCTTCGCGCCGTATTGCGTTGCGGTCGGTCTGTTCACGCTCGCCTACGCGCTGTGGCACGGCTAGAAATCGACGGCATACCCGCGGCGGTCCTGGCGCGGCGCTGGGGCGTGCCGCAGTGCGGTGTGTTTCGTGCGCTCACCTCCAGCCTCGATGCCATTCATGACCTCGGTGCACAGGGCGCGCCCGCCGGGACCGTGGTCCTCGCCGAGGAGCAGACCGCGGGGCGGGGTCGCGACGGTCGCACGTGGCGCTCGCCGCCGGGCGGCGTCTGGCTCGGCATGCTGCTGCGGCCGCCCGTGCCGGCGGCGGGCGTTTTGTCGGTACGCGTCGGACTGGTGGTCGCCGATATCGTCGAAGCGGTGCTCGGCGTCCGTGCTGCGTCGCTATCGGGTCCACATGCAGGACTCAAATGGCCGAACGATGTGCTCGTGAACGATCGCAAAGTCGCGGGTGTGTTGTGCGAGAGCCGCTGGCAAGGTGACACGCTGCAGTGGCTCGGCGTCGGAGTCGGCATCAACGTGGCCAACGACATCCCGGCCGAGCTTGCCGATCGGGCCGTGGCGCTACGCGAGCTGCGGCCCAGCGTCCGGCGTGTCGACGTCCTGGATCTGCTCGTGCCCGCGCTGGTCCGGCTCACGGCCCACGGGGCGCAGCTGACGGAATTCGAATGCGCGGCCTTCGCGCGTCGTGATTGGCTGCGCGGCCGGCACATCCGCACGCCGCTCGCGGGCCGCGCCGCCGGCATCCGGCCCGATGGCGCGTTGCTCGTGGACACCGGTGCGGGCACGACGATGGTGCAGGGCGGTCACGTCGAGCTATCTTAGCCGCCCCATGCTCCTCGCCTTCGACATCGGCAATACCGAGACGACTGTCGGGCTGTTTGCCGGAGACCGGCTTGAGGCGCACTGGCGGCTGCACTCGACGCCGCGTCGGACACCCGACGAGTGGGCCTACGCCCTCACGGCGCAGCTCACGCAGTCGGGCCACTCGACCCAGGAGATTCGCGCCGCCATCGTCGCGTCAGTTGCCCCGCAGATCACGGAAAACTTGTCCGACGGCGTCGAGGCGGCGACGACGCGCAAGCCCACACGCGTGGACGGGCGGTCGAAGCTGCCCCTCGTCCTCGACGTCGATGAGCCGCTGACGGTCGGCGCCGACCGCATCGTCAACACCCTGGCCGCTGCTGAGCTCTTCAAGCAGGACACGATCGTCGTGGACTTCGGGACGGCGACGACGTTCGACTGCATTACCGTCGATCGAGCGGTGCGCTTCATCGGTGGCGTGATAATGCCAGGATTGCGGACCGCATCCGATGAGCTTGTCCGCAAAACGGCCAAGCTCCCGGCGACGGAGCTCACGCCGCCGACGCGCGCGATCGGTCGGCGCACCGAGGACTGCATTCGGGTCGGCGTGCTCTGGGGCACCGCCGACGCCGTGGACGGGCTCGTTCGTCGCATCAAGGCCGAGTGGCCTTCCAAGACGCGGCCGATGGTGGTGGCGACCGGGGGACTCGCTAGTCTCGTCGTGCCGCTGTGCAAGGAAATCGAATCCGTTCATGCTGATCTTACGCTCATCGGTCTCCGGATCGCGGCATCGGCGCTCGGCCTGAAGTGGTGAGCGGGAGAGACGCCCGCACACTCAACGCCTGGCGGCGATGGGGCTACCGGCTCCTTCCCGGCGAACTCTATTCCTATCTCTTGCACATGCGTCCCGCCGAATGGCCGATCATGGCGGGGCATACGCTGCTGGGGTACATCCTTGCGGTCGGCGTGCGGGGAGCCTGGGGCGGGGAGCACTTGGGTCGCGCGATTCTCGCGCTCGTCATCTGGGTCGTTTTTCTCAACGGCGGTACGCTCGCGATCAATAGCGTCTTCGACAAGGACGAAGGAGACATCGGGTACCTGAACGCGCCGCCGCCGCTGCCACGGTATTTGCTGCATTTCAGTGTTGCACTGCTCGTGATCGGCCAGCTGTTTGCGTTCGCGCTGCCGGTTGGTTTTCAGATCGCGTACGCCATCTGTTTCATCCTGTCCGTCCTCTACTCGGTCCCGCCATTTCGATTCAAGGCGGTCGCCGGTGTGGATTGGGTCATCAACATGTGGGGGTTCGGTACTATCACGCCGTACGCCGCGTGGGCCGCGACTGGGCGACCCCTCGATGCCGGTCACGGCCTCGTGCTCCTGGCATTTTGCCCCCTCTTCGCGGGGCTCTATCCGCTCACCCAGCTGTATCAGTTCGATGAGGACCGGCGGCGCGGCGATCGCACGCTTGCACTGATTCTTGGTATGCGGGCCAGTCTGGTGGTCGCCACACTGTCCACGCTGCTGTCATTTGCGTTGCTCGGATGGGCGCTCGCCGTGCTTGGGGTGGGGATCAAGAGCATGGCGCTGCTGCTGCCACTGACACTCTGGCTGGCGGTGCTCGTGCCGTGGTTGCTCCATCATGCGGCGTGGCGCCCGCAACAGCACCAGCGCGGGATGTACCGGGCGTTAGCCGCGTGGGCTGTGACTGATGTCGCAGTTCTGTATGTGTTTGCGACGTAAGATGGGTCGTTTAGATTAGCTGCCAGAGGGGATTTCACTCACTTCTTCGGGAGACGCATGACCTCCGCGACCATGGATCGCTCTGAATTCCGCCACGTGTTGCTCAGCGGGACGATCGTGGGTGTGGTCACCGCCGCGGCGGTGATCCTCTATCTCCTGGTCGCACGGCTCTTATCTCCCGGAATGGTGACGTCGCTGCTCGAGACCGTCCTGGTGCTCGCCGGCGGCGTCGCCGCGGCGTTCTTGCCGGGTTTCTTTGCGGGCTCACGCACGACGCAGGGCGTCGCGAGTGCCGCGGCCATGGGGCTGTGGGGCACGATCGTGTTCATGGCGATCGATATCATCTTGTTGCGGCCGTTCAAGGCGTACCCGTGGACGTGGGACGCCGTCGGCGGTGGCAGCACCTGGTGGTACCTGCCGGTTTGGTGGATGCTCGGCACCTTCCTCGCCTGGATGGGTGGCGTCGTGACGGCTGGTCGAGCGGCGCACGGCGGAGACGTCTCGATTCCGGCGCTCGCGCTCCCGGTTGTCGTGGGCGCCGCGCTCACCGCTCTCGTGCTCACGCTCGCCCGGCTTCACATCTATCTCCCGGTCGCCGCCGGCGCGGGGTTCCTGCTGGTTCTCACCATCCTCGCCGTTGCCGTCATCGTCCGTAAAGGGTAGGGAATCATGCCGAGGTGGTTAGCGCACTTGCTCGTCGTGGTGGGGTGGCTCCTGACCCCCGCGTGGGCATGGGCGGCGTCGCATGTCGGCTTCTGGCTGGGCGCGCTCGTGGCGCTGCGGTTTGAGAGTCCGGTGCTCATGCTGGTAATCGCAGGGAGCGGAGCTCTGGTGTTCGGATTCGCCGTGCTCTGGACGTGGGTCCGGCTGATGCGGCGTCTGCCACACCTGCTCTCGCATCACATGGCGCCTCGAGCCTCCGAGGAAAATGCCGCGATCGCGGCCGCGGATTGAGCTGCTCCTTTTCATAGCCGGCGTCTCACAACTCCCCGCCCAGGGTCGTGACGTCGATCTCCGATTAGGTCGGTGGTATCAGGGCAATCGATCCACGACGTACGAGCTGCGCACCGACGCACCGCTCGCCGGCATCTTCTCGCAGGGTCTCACCGCACAGGTTCTGATTCACGACAGTCTCGGCCGCCACCACGCCTTTTATGGGGCGGGGTGGCAGCTGCATGCACTGCGACGCCGCTCGACGCTGGGGCCGTACGCCCTGGCGGGCGTCGCGCTCGGTGTGTCGACAGATACCACGTCGCAGGAGCTCGCCGCACTCTGGACGCTCGGGGCGGGCGTGGAGTGGCGTCCGATCTGGTGGGCGGCCGTCGGCAGCGAAATCGTGTACCGACTGCAGGACGTCGGGCCACGCGGGTTCTGGCGCACGTCTTCAAACGCACGTGATGGAGTTGGGGCCTCCATCGGTTTCTCGGTGACGATCGGCAAGGCCGTGGATCGCCGTTGGCCGAGCCGAGGAGGGGGGCGCAACGAGTCGACACCGCCCTTGCTCCTCGTGGCGCCCAGCACCATCACTGGGAATGCTACCGACATCGTCAGGACGGCGCTCGATGCGCTCGGCAGTCCATACCTCTGGGGCGGGACTGCAGAAAACGGGTTTGATTGTTCGGGCCTCGTGCAATGGGCATACGCCCAGCATGGCATTCGACTGCCGCGCATGAGTCGCGATCAAGCCCACTCAGGAACCGAGGTGACCCCCGATGTCGCTGCCTTGCAACCGGGCGACATCTTGCTGTTTGCCGCTCAGCCCGGCGGAGGCGTCACTCATGTGGGGATGTATGTCGGCGACCAGACGTTCATCCACAGCTCGAACACGGGTGTCAAGCTGTCACGTCTCCAGGCGCAGGATCCCGAAGGTGCGTGGTGGGCTGCGCGGTGGGTGGGGGCGCGCCGCATAGTCCCATGATGCGCCGTGCCGTCGTGCCGACATGCATTTTTCTGGTGATCGGCTGTGCCACGAATCAGCTGCCAGCCCAACTTCGCGGCTACTCCATCGTTGTCGAGGAGAAGGATCCGCAAAGCGTTGAACTGGCACGCGCCCTGCGCGCACGTGGGATCAAGGTGCGGCCGAAGTTGCGAGGTGGGAGTGGGCCCACGGCGGAGCTCTTCTACTTTATTTTCAGCGATCCCGGCCCCGGGCAGCCGACCTGGTTTCACATTCGCCTGGCCGATACCCGATCCGGCGCGGTCGTGAGCGCCGCGACCATCCCGCTTGACGCCGCTACCGCCACCCAACGCGCCCGAGCCGTGGCGGCCGTCCGCGCGCTGGCCCCTTGACACGGTTGTGCAGGCTGGAGAGATTCCCCCTGTCGTCAATTAGCACTCACCAGCCGCGAGTGCTAACGGCTAATCAAATCAAAGAGTTACGGAGGCTTCAAGCAATGGCAACGGCAACGAAGGCGAAGTTCAAGGTCTACCCGTTGGCGGATCGCGTCGCGATTCGGCCGATGGAGGAGACCGAGACGATGAAGGGCGGGCTGTACATCCCCGATACCGCCAAAGAGAAGCCGATCCAGGGCGAAGTCATCGCCGTGGGACCGGGCCGGCGGGAGAAGGGTGAGACGATCCCGATGGAGCTGAAGGTGGGGGATCGCGTGGTGTACGGGAAGTACAGCGGCTCGCAGGTCGAATTGGACGGCGAAGAGATCATCCTGATCAAGGAAGCCGACGTCATCGCGAAGCTCGCGTAAGCACCTCAGGGAGGAAGCACAGACATGGCAGCCAAGTTTTTGGAGTTTAGCACCGAGGCCCGGGCCCGCCTGAAGCGTGGCGTGGATCAGCTGGCCGATGCGGTGAAGGTGACGCTCGGCCCCAAGGGCCGGAATGTCGTCATCGACAAGAAGTTCGGCAGCCCGACCGTCACCAAGGACGGCGTGACTGTCGCGAAGGAAGTCGAGCTCGACGACGAGATCGAGAACATGGGCGCGCAGATGGTGAAGGAAGTGGCGACCAAGACCTCCGACCTCGCAGGCGACGGCACCACCACCGCGACGGTACTCGCGCAGGCGATCTATCGTGAGGGCCTCAAGTCCGTCACGGCCGGCGCGAATCCGATGGCGCTGAAGCGCGGCATCGAGAACGCCGTCGAGACCGTCGTCACCGAGCTGAAGAAGATTTCGGTGCCGACCTCGGGCAGGAAGGACATCAAGCAGGTCGCCACGATTTCCGCCAACGGGGACGTGGAGATCGGCGAGAAAATCGCCGACGCGATGGACAAGGTCGGCAAGGACGGCGTCATCACGGTCGAAGAGGCGAAGAGCCTCGAGACCACGCTGGAAACCGTGGACGGGATGCAATTTGACCGCGGATACCTCTCGCCCTACTTCATCACCGATCCCGAGAAGATGGAGTGCACGATCGAGGATGCCTACATCCTCATCTACGACAAGAAAATCTCGACGATGAAGGATCTGCTGCCGGTGCTCGAGAAGGTCGCACAATCAGGCCGGCCCATGCTGATTGTCGCCGAGGACGTCGAGGGTGAGGCGCTCGCGACGCTTGTCGTCAACAAGCTCCGCGGCACGCTGAAGGTCTGCGCCGTCAAGGCGCCGGGCTTTGGCGACCGTCGCAAGGAGATGCTGCG
>Ga0137383_10000419_pt1 | contig 21264 bp, 17 predicted proteins | sample SagtaG_19_FD_104817 | JGI IMG/M metagenome (GOLD analysis project Ga0137383, IMG submission 104817) | Vadose zone soil microbial communities from Sagehorn Ranch, Mendocino, California, USA - Sage2_R_40_16 metaG | ecosystem: Environmental > Terrestrial > Soil > Vadose zone | place: USA... | reverse complement strand
GACCGGGTGCCACCCGGGCCCGTGCCTACTGCTTGACTTTGATCTGAAGCGGCTCGTCCAGGACCACGACGATCGGGGCGTTCGATCGCAGCACCGGCCCGGGCGCCCCCTGCTTGAGCCTGGCCTTGACGGGCGCGCTGGCTCCGGTCGGCGTGTCGATCCGGTCGAACCGCAGCTTCAGCGCTTCCGGGGCCACGTCGCTGACCACCCCGAGGATGTTCGAGCCCGACGGGACCACTACCATCCCGTCGACCAGTACCGCCTCGGTCACCAGCGCCCGGAAGGTATCACCCTTGTGGCTTATCTGCGGGCTGAGCGTGTCGATCATGCTGAGCTTGATCGGCGTGCCCCGCGGCACCGTGCCATCTAACCAGCGGGCCGCCGGCACCGGCTTGGTGTCGGGAATGAACCCGAGCGCACCCTTTGCTGCCTCCGGCTTCGTCGCCGGTCCCGCGGATTGGGAGCATCCTGCCGTGCCGAGGAGCAGCGTCGCAAGCGAAATAATCAACGTGGAGTTTGACCGTCTCTTCACTCGACCATTCTAGCGTCTTGCAGAGTGCGAATCCATATGCTTGAACATTCATGTCCAACGCATTGGATATTGCAAGTTCAAACTGCTGTTTCCACGCGGGACGCTCAGCCTGTGGATATCACCAAAAGCTTCTTAACTTCAATGAGTTGAGCCATGGCTATGGCATAGAGCTCCGATCTGGCAGCGACATTGCAGTACCGTCATCGGCCGTGGTTTTCTGCCTTGTCGCTTTTTGCCCGAACGAAGACAACAACGAAGGAGGTGAAGAAGGGGGAATCGTGCTCGGGGGGTCGCGGCGGACAGGGGGTACCCGTCCCCATGGTTGGGTTCTCAAGCGCCGATCGGCCCGTTGAAGAAAGCATCACACGTCGCAGAATTTTTTTCAGTCCGTCAAACCCTCTCTGGAGGAGGCTCTCGAATGAAGAAACTGCTGTATGTCGCGCTTCTCGCCGTCGGCGTGTTCATCCTGATGACGCCGCCCGCGATGGCGCAGGAAGAGAAGCCGTTCACGCTGCACGGCGAGATCCGGTTCCGCGGTGAATACCAGGCGAACGCTAATGACCTCAACAAGGATACGAATGACAACGCCGACTTCTGGCCGTACAGGGTCCGGATTGCGGCAGAAGGTCGCTTCTCCCACAACATCGGCGCCTGGATCGAGTTTCAGAGCGCCGGCAACGCCGGCGGCACCCTGACCCCAGTCCGTCTTGGCAACGCCGACGTGTTTGCCGGTGAGGGCGTCGAGATGTACCAGGGCAACATCACCTTCAACCAGCTCTGGAGCAAGAACTTCAGCCTCCGCGTCGGCCGGCAGGAGATAGTGGCGGGGAATGAGCTGATGCTCGGTGACCTCGACTTTTATTCCGGTCTCTCGCACGACGGTTTTGTGGCCAATTGGAACCTCAAGAAGGTCAACCTGATGCTCTGGGCCACCCGACCCGCTCAGGTCGGCGTCAACTCCCTCACCTCGAACTTCACGAGCCCTGACAACACTTTCATCGGCGGTGTCGGCGGGACGCAGAACTTCTGGGGGGGCTACGCGACCTGGACTTTCATGAAGGACCAGACCTTTGACGTGTACGCGATGGATCTTGATACCAAGGTTGCCGCCAATGTGCAGACGATCGGTGTCCGTTACGCGCATGATGTCCCCGGGAAGACCGGTTTCTTCTGGGACGCCGAGCTGGCGAAGCAGTTCGGCAAGGCTGCTTACGGCACACCCGACGTGAAGGCCAACGGTAACGCGGACGAGGGCTGGTTCGGGTACAACTGGAGATCCGGGAAGAACAATCACCGCTTCTATGGCCGGATCGAACAGGCTTCAGGTGACAAGACGACGACCGCGGACAAGAACGAGGGCTTCGTCCCGATGTTCGGGGACTTCCACAACCGGACGGGACACGGCGACTGGTTCGTGTTGGCCAACGATCCGAGCAATCTTGGCGGCGGCGGCATCAATGGCGGTACCACTGGTTCTGGTCTCAAAGCCTGGTCGGTCGCCTACACGGGCTACTTCACTGACAAAAACGAGTTCGGCGTGGCCTACTGGAAATACAAGCTGGATCAGAAGAATGTTGCCACCGGCCACACCGACCTCGGCAACTCGACCGACATCTGGTACGGGTACAACTACAGCAAGAACACCACCTTCACCGTCTCCCTGTCTCAGCTCAAGCCGGGCGATGCGTTGAAGGACATTTCGGCTGGCGGCCTCCACGATGACACGGTGACGCGGCTATACGGCCAAGCGCGCCTGCGGTTCTAGGTTAGCACCGGGCAGTCAGCAGTTGACCCCGCAGGGTGCGACCCCTGCGGGGTTTTTCTTTTCACCCGCTTCGGATCCTGCCGCCCGTCAGGAGGTGCCGGATACCAGCCGTTCAAACTGGTCCCAGAATCCGGGATAAGATTTCGAAACGCAGCCGGGGTCGGCGATGACAATTCCGGGGACCCGCAGCCCGGCGACGGCGAACGCCATCGCCATGCGATGGTCGGCATAGGTCTCGATGCGCGCCCCGTGCAGCGGACGCGGCTCGACGGTCAAGCCGTCGGGCGCCGGTGTCGCCGCGCCCCCCAGTCGGCTTACTTCGGCGACGACGGCGGCGATCCGATCGCTCTCCTTGACCTTGAGGTGAGGAACGCCCGAGATCCGGGTGGGGCCGCGGGCGAACAGGGCGACGACGGCGAGGGTCGGCACGATGTCCGGCATGCCGCGGCAGTCGGCGTCGATGCCGAGCAGCGTCTCCGGACCCTCGACGCACACCCAGCCGTCACCCGTTTCCACGCGGCAGCCCATCCACTCCAGCAGACGAAGGAACTGCGCGTCCCCCTGCGATGATTTCGGGTCGAGACGATCGACCCGCACCCGCCCGCCGGTCACGGCCGCCGCGGCGAAGAAGTACGACGCCGACGAGTAGTCCCCTTCGATCTCGAGGTCGCACGCCTTGTACGAGCGGCCGGGTGGCACGACGAAGACGCTCGGCTCCGTCCCGGCGGGAGCGGTCTCCACGTCGGCGCCGAAGCGGCGCATCACGTCGATGGTCAGGCGGACGTACGGTCGCGACACCAGCGGGCCCTCCACCTCGACGCGGACGCCTCCCGGGACGGCGGGCGCGGCCAGCAGGATGGCCGACAGGTACTGGCTGCTGGTGCCTCCACGCAGGCGGGTCGTGCCGCCCCGCCACCCGCTCCCACCGACCCGGACCGGCGGGCAGCCATTGCCGTGCACCGATACGGCCGCGGCGCCGAGTGCCCGCAGGGCCGCCAGGAGATCCTCGATCGGCCGCTGCCGCATCCGCGCATCGCCATCGATGATGTAATCGCCGCGCCCGAGCGCCAGCATGGCCGTCAAGAAGCGCATCGCCGTCCCGGCGTTCCCGACCGAGACCTCGGCCTGCTTCGCCGGGATCTCCCCGCCGCGTCCTTCGACCTCGACCACCGCGGCGTCCCCGGATCCCGCGACGCGCGCGGCGATCCCGACCGCATCCAGGGCGGCGATCAGGTGGCGCGAGTCATCGGACAGGAGCGGATGACGAAGTTGCGATCGCCCGGGCGCCAGGGCCGCGGCGATCAGCGCCCGCTGCGTGGCGCTCTTGGAGGGAGGGGCCGCGACGCGTCCCTGCGCTCTCCGGATGGTCCGTATGGGACGATCGGGCTGCACGTCCTGTCTCCCTGCGCGCTCCGCGCAATGCCCCGCCGGGCGCATCGTACACGAGATCGGGATCGACATCGCGATCGCTTGACGCCGGCGCGCGCTGCCTCTATCTTGTCCTTCCCGTTGCAGCGCAGTCTCTGGAGAGTCGCCGCGTGATCCTCCGCAAGGCTCGTGTCATTCTCGTCGCCGGCTTCGTGGCGTTTGCCGCCTTCTTCTTCGGGCTCGGCACCCTGCTGCACGGCGCCCAGCCGGGGTCGCGGCCGAGGCCGCACCAGCCCCGCGGCGTCGCCCAGCGCAGCGGCGACGACGGCGGCTTCTCCATGACGCTGACCGAGCCGAACGAACCGTACCTGGTCGGCATGACGCGAATCGTCATCGAGCCGACGCTCCCCGCGGGCGACACCGTCGCGGGAGTGGACTTCTTCGTCGACGGCAGGCTGGTGTCGACCGATCGCAAGGCGCCGTACGCCACGGAGATCGACTTCGGCTCGGAGATCAAGCGCCACACCATCGTGGTCACCGCCCTGACCGCGGGGGACCGGCGCGCCAAGGTATCGTTCATCTCGCGCGCCGCCGATCTCGCCGGCGAGTCCGTGGCGCCGCTCGCCGTCGTCCCGGCGATCGTGCGGGACTCCGGCGGCCGCTTCGTCGAAGGCCTGTCGGTGGGAGACTTCATCCTGACGGAGAACGGCGCCCGCCAGCCGATCCTCCATCTGGACAACGAGCCGATTCCCCAGTCGATCGCCGTCGCGGTCCAGGCCACCGCCCCGGAGGATGCGCGCGGGGCCCTCCTGCGCGGCGCCCTGACCTTCACCGACGCGCTCCTGTCGTTCGACTCCCTCGGGCTGGTGAAGATCGGGGCCCTGAACGGGGGTGACGCGGCGGCGCCGGCGGCGGCCGCCCGGGCGGACAGGAAGCCGGAGAAGCCGGACAAGAAGCACAAGGACGCGCCCGCCGCGCCCGCGGTCCCCGCCGGTCCGGCGCTCGAGTTCTCCTACGACCGCGATGCCTTCGAGAAGCGGCTTTCCGACCTGGGCGAGGGGACCGATCGCAATGCGGCGACCCCGGCCGAAGCGCTCCAGGAGGCGACGCGCGGTCTTTGGGGCCGCTCGCGCGGGCGCGTCATCCTGGCGCTGGTATACGGGGGGCCGGCGCTGATCGGGCCCCGCGCTCCCGGCGAGGTGCCGGTCGACGAAGCGCTGGCGGAGGCGCTCGATGACTTGAAGAAGTCGGGCTCCACGCTGAACGTCGTCGTCCTGGGCGCGGCGGATGGATCGCCCCTGCCCCTTTTCCGCAAGGTGACCGAGGAGACCGGCGGAGAGTTCCTGGTGGTCGCGACCGCCGACGAGGTGGAGAGCGCCTGCCGGCGCATCTCCGAGTCCCTGCGGCACCAGTACCTGCTCAGCTACTCTCCGACGACCCCGGAGCATGAGGGGTGGCGGACGGTGGCGCTCGCCCCGCGCGCGCCGGATCTGGTGGTGCAGGCGCGCACGACCTGCTTCGCGACGCCGCCCCCGAAACGCCCGTGAACGGCGGCACCGCCTCCGCGACCGTCGCCGGCGCCAGGAGCACCGAGGTCCGGGTCGCCGCACCGCTGCTGGCCGTGCTCGGCTTCTGGACCGCGCGTCTCGGCTCCGGCGCGCAGACCGGCTGTTCCCTCGACCTCGTCAATCTCGCCTTCCACGAGGCCGGGCACCTGTTTCTCGCGCCGTTCGGGACGACCGTGCACATCCTCGGGGGCACGCTCGGCCAGCTCGCGGTCCCGCTGTCGCTCGCCGGGTACTTCCTGCTCGTCCGTCCGACCCGGCCGCTGGGCGCCGCCTTCTGCGCCTGGTGGCTCGGCGAAAATCTCGCCGACATCTCGGTCTACATGGCCGACGCGCGCGATCTCGCCCTGCCGCTCGTCGGCGGCGGCGACCACGACTGGAACGAGCTGTTCTACCGCTTCGGTCTCCTCGGGGAGGACAGCGTGCGCGCCATCGCGACGGGGACGCACCGCCTGGGCACCCTCGTCATGCTGGTCGGGGTCGCCTGGATCGCCTGCTTCGCTCTCCCGGGCCGCCTGAGACGGACGCTGCGCGCCACCGTGTCCCGGTACGCCCCCGCCATCCAGTTTCTGATCGAGTCGCTCGAGGATTAGAGCAGCCGCCGTCAGGCCGGGGTGGTGTTCGAGCTGTCCCCGCTCTTGGGAGACCTCCGGACGACGACCGGATGGCTCTCGGCCTCCTCCTGCGCCTTCCAGTTGATCGCCCGGCACTCGGCCAGGAGCTCGCAGCGGACGCACTCCTTCATCTTCTTCAGGCTGGCGATGACGGTTCCGAAGCAGTCCTTGGTTATGCGGGGCATCGCTGGATAATCTATTGACTCGGCAAAGGTTGTCAACCCGTCCGCGCATTGAAAATGGCCCGATCCTTGCCATATACTCCTGCGGTCCTGCCCCTTCCCGATCGCTCGGTCCGACCCGGGCCGGCCGTCCGGACGGAAGGCCCGGTGCTCGACGATGGGAAAGAGGCTCCTTCGTGTCACCTGCCTGATCGCCTTGGCCTCGGCCTTTCCGGGAGCCGGCCGGCGTGATAGTTTCAAAGAAGAAATGCGCTTCGGAGCGGAAGCCGCGAAGCAGGGCCTGTGGCACGAGGCGGTGTTCCGCTGGGAGAAGGTCCTCAAGGACCATGCCGACAACGCCCGGCTGCACAACAACCTGGGGGTGGCCTACGAGAGCCTCGGAGAGTTCGAGCGGGCCCGCAAGGAGTACGAGGAGGCCCGTCGTCTCGACCCCGACAACAAGGAGATCCGCGACAACGTCGAGTCGTTCCACGAGCTCTGCAAGACGGTCAAGAACTGCGGCGGAGAGGTGGGCGGGGCCGCGGCGGCCCCCGCCGCCGTCCCGGGCGAATCGCCTTCACCCGAGCCATCGCCTGCTCCCGGGCCGTCTCCCTCCCCGGGGCCCTCGCCTTCTCCGGCGCCGTCACCCGTCCCCGGTGGAGCGTAGGCGCCCGTGCCGGGGGTGACGGGGCGACTCCTCGCCTGCGCGGGCGTCGTGGCCGTCGGCCTCGGCTGGCCCGCCGCGGCGACGGCGGGCTCGGAGCGCGTGACCATCGCCACGCCGATGCCGTCGCGCATCGACATGAGCGGCATGAAGAAGATCCTGGTGACCCGCTTCATCGTGGACAAGGAGCTGCCGGGTGTCGATCTCAACAAGGAAATGGTGAAGTTGCTGCGCCGCGAGCTGCACAAGAAGACCAGCCTGAACATCCTGGACGTCGAGCCGCCGCCGCTCCCGGAGCAGCCTCTGAAGGACCTCCTGGCGAACAACGGGTTCTGGCGGCGCCTGGCGGACACCTACGGGGCCGACCTGATCATCTCGGGCAAGGCCTCCTACGAGGCCGCCGATCGCTCCGGGTTCGTGACCATGGACGAGATCTCGCCGGTGACCGGGCAGCGCGTGCGCCGCACGCGGTTCGCCGAGCGGGAGGGCTTCACGCTCGGCCTCAACCTGTTCTTCATGGAGGGGGCCACGGGGCGGCTCCTGTATGAGGACCAGTTCAGCGGCGACAACACCGTGAACGGCCACGGCACCGATCGATTGACCGCCCTGTACTCCCTGTTCGAGCAGTTCGAGGACGATGTCCTGTCGATCGTCGTGCCGAAGCCGAGGACGGCGCAGCGCTTCATCTTCACCGATTAGGAGAGCTCTTGAGACGTCTGGTCCCGGCCGCCCTCGCTGTCCTGGCGCTCGCGTCGCTGCTCGTTCCCGGCCGGGTCCTGGCGTTCGGCAAGAACAAGATCGCCTACCAGAACTTCGACTGGCGCATCTACAGGTCGCCGCACTTCGACGTCTACTACTACCCCGAAGAGGAATCGCTCTTGCAGGAGGTGGTCTCCGACGCCGAGAGCCAGTACCTGCGGCTGTCGCAGATCCTGGACCACGAGATCAAGTTCCGCATCTCGCTCATCTACTACAAGACGCACGTCGAGTTCGAGCAGACGAACGTCACCCTCGAGTTCATCCCCGAGTTCGTCGGCGCCTTCGCCGAGCCGATCGAGAACCGCATGGTCCTGCCGATGGACGTGCCGCCCGACAAGAAGTACTCGCTGATCGGCCACGAGCTGACGCACGTCTTCCAGTTCAGCATCCTGTACCAGGAGTCGCTGTCGCGCGCCTTCCGCTCCAACGTCCCCTCCTGGATCATGGAGGGGATGGCCAGCCACCTGGGACGGGACGAGGACAACTTCGACAAGATGATCATCCGCGACGCCGTGGTGAACGGTCTCATCCCGCCGATCCACCGGCTGCAGACGCTCAACTTCCTGACCTACCGCTACGGCCAGGCGGCCTTCGACTTCATCGAGGAGCACTACGGCTCGGAGGGGATCCGCAACTTCATGTGGGAGTTCCGCAAGAGCCTGCTGGCGAACAACGTCGCCAAGCCGATCAAGGACGCGTTCGGCCTGGAGGCGGAGGAATTTGACAGACAATTCAAGAAGTTCCTGCAGAAGAGGTACCTGCCGGCGCTGCTCGACAAGAAGGAGGCGGAGGACTACGGCAAGGAGATCGCCGCCAAGAACCGGCGGCCCGATTACGAACAGGAGTACGTCACCTTCTCCCCCGCCCTGTCGCCGTCGGGAGAGCTGATCGCGGCGATGACCACCCGCTACGAGGACCTGGATGTCGTGATCATCTCGGCCAAGGACGGCAAGGTGTTCCGCAATCTCACCAAGGGGTTCACCAACCAGTTCGAGTACCCGGTTTACGGCGCCTTCCAGGGCAAGAAGGACCTGACCTGGTCGCCGGAAGGCGACCGCGTCGCCTTCTTCGCGCGCCGCGAGAACGAGCGCGCGCTCCTGATCTACGACGCCGTGCGCGGCGGTCTGGAGAGGATGATCAGCATCCCGACGGTCGACGACGAGCTCTCCCCCGCCTGGAGCCCGGACGGCAAGACGATCGCCTTCGAGGGGAACCAGGGAGGGCAGGTCGACCTGTTCACCTACGACCTCGACAGCGGCGAGGTCCGCAACCTCACCCAGGACGAGTTCTACGACGGTAATCCGGCCTGGTCGCCCGACGGCACGCAGATCCTGTACAACCGGAGGATCAACTCCTCCGAAAAGGTCTTCATGGTGGACGCGCACGACCCGTCCCGCAAGGTCCAGCTCACCTTCGGCGACAGCAGCGACATCGAGCCGTCCTTCTCGCGCGATGGCAAGAAGGTCTGGTACTCCTCCGACGCCAACGGCGGCATCTTCAACCTGTACTCGATCGATCTGCAGTCCGGCGAGATCCGGCGGCAGACCGACATCCTGGGCGGCGTCTTCACCCCGCTCGAGCTGCCGGACGAGAACGGCAAGACGGCGCTGGTCTACACCTATTACGGCGGCGGGCGGTTCCGACTGTTCCGCACCACGCCCGGGGAGCCCGAGTCGATCATCCGGCCGGCGGAGCAGGCGCGCGAGCCCGCCGAGATCCAGCCGTTCCAGGCGCCGCTGCAGCTCAGCCTCGACGATGACAAGAAGAAGAGGTACGACAAGCTGAAGTTCCACGTCGAGAGCGCGCCGTCTGTCCTGGTCGGCGTGGCCGACGACGGCACCGTCCTGAGCAACGCGCAGATCCTGATGTCCGACCTGCTCGGCGACCATCGGATGTTCTTGAGCTTCCAGTCGGTCTCCACCTTCTCGAACTTCTATTACTCCTACTTCAACCTGAAGCACCGTTGGAACTGGAGCACCTTCGCCACCGACTACCGCGACTTCTACTTCGTCCGGTCGCTGACCACCGGCGCGACCTTCCGCAGCCGGCAGTTCAGCCGCTTCACGGGGGCCGGGGCCGAGATCAGCTACCCGTTCAACCGCTATTACCGGATCGGCACCTCCGTGGGGTATTTCGAGCGCAGCATCGACCGGCCCGCGGGCCTCAACCCCAATACCCTTCAGACAGACTTCGCCTCGCTCTCCGAAAGTTTCCCGCAGGTTGGCTGGAACCTGAGCGGCGACACGACGCGCTACAAGGAGTTCGGGCCGTACCACGGCCAGCGCTTCGAGCTGGATCAGGACTGGTCGCCGACGCTCAGCGCCAGCGGCGACACCAATCTGTTCCACAGCGGCACCTTCGTCAACACCGCGCTCGACTACCGGCTCTACCGGCGCGCCACCTCCCGATCGCTTCTCGCCCTGCGCCTGGTCGGCGTCGTGAGCAGCGGCCGCGGCTACAACATCTACTCGATGGGAGGCCTGAACCAGTTGCGCGGCTATGATTTCCGTGAGTTCTTCGGCAGCCGCATCGCGTTCATGAACCTGGAATACCGCTTCCCCCTGGTGGACGCCGTCGCCTTCCCCTTCGGCGTCATCCGCGATCTGCGCGGCTTCCTGTTCCTGGACGTCGGCTCCGCCTGGTTCGGCGGCGGCGAATTCTACGACCCGCGGCTGGGGTTCCAGTTGAGCGGCTCGGTGAACGGGCAGATCGATCCCGGCGTGGTGATCACCAACCTCCGGCGCCATTTCGAATTCTGGGACTCGAAGAACAACAAGCTGGGCGACGGCCGCGCCTCGTACGGCTTCGGCTGGGGCTTCAACCTCGGGCCGTTCCAGCTCACCTGGTCGTTCGCGAAGCAGTTCCCCAACACGATTGAAGCGTGCGACTCGCCGGTTCCCTTCCCCCCTTCTGGCTCGGTGTCCTGCTCAGACACCCGCGTCGACGACCCCTTCCGCAAGGGCGGCACCGTCACGCAGTTCTACATCGCGCGCGAATTCTGAGCGCAGTCGGACGCCGAGTGCCGGGCTGCTTGCCCGGGCGGCGCGTTCAGCGCTTCGGGCAGTCGAGGACGTCGATCTCGACCAGGCGCACCGGGGTCGACCCGACGTTCGTGATCGAGTGCTTCTCGGGCGGCCGCCAGACGATGTCGCCGTTCTTGAGCGACAGGGTCGAGACTCTTCCGGACACGTCGCGGACTTCGAGCGTGCCGCCCTCGATCACCACCACGATGCGTGGGGACGCGTGCTCGTGCTCCGCGACCGAGGCTCCGGCGGGGTAGTAGTTCGACTGGGCGCGGACCCGCTCGTTCTGCCGCACGACCTTCTTGGTCGCCTCGGTCCCCTCGGCGGCCGCGGTCGAGGGACGCGTCAGGACGGCGAGGGCGAGCCCCCCCGCGACGAGCAGGACGGGCCCCAGGGTGGTCGCGAGGTTTCTCAGAAGACGGCTGCGGTGTCGCGGCATCGGCACACCTCCTTGGGGATCAGAACGTCCCCGCTCTTCTGAGCGACAGGATGGCGGCGACGATCCCGAGCGCCGCGCCGCCGGCGGCCAGGGCCGCCGACGCCTGGGCCGGCAGGAACCGGCCGGCTACGATCGTCATGAACGGGTTGGTCGTGAACACCTCCGTCCGCTCGACCATGCGGTGGGTGACGTACAGGCCGGCCACGGCGATCGCCCCTCCGGCCAGCCCCTGGACGGCGGCGGCCAGCAGGAACGGCCCGCGGATGAAGGCGGCGGTGGCCCCGACCAGTTTCATGATCTCGATCTCCTCGCGGCGGGCCAGCACGGTCAGCTGCACCACGGCGCCCACCGTCACCAGCGCCGCGAACGCCAGCAGGGCGCCGAGACCGTAGCCGCCTCGCCTGGCCAGGGCGACGAGGCCCACCAGGCGCTCCGTCCAGCCGCGGTCGTAGCGCACCTCTTCGACCCCGGGGGCCTTCTGGTACGACTTGGCGATGCGGTCGAGCGCCTCGGGGTTCCGGTCGGCGTCCTGGATCTCGAGGTCGAACGAGGCGGGGAAGGGATTGCCTCCCACGCGCTCGGGCAGGTCGCGGAGCGACGGGAAGTCGCGCTCGAAGCGCAGGCGGGCCTCCGTCTTCGGGACGAAGCGGACGACCTCGATGGCCGGGTCGGACTCGAACTCGGCGCGCAGAGTCTTGAGGTCGGCGGGCGAGGCGTCTTCCTTCAGGTAGACCTGCACCTGCATCTCCTTCCCGAGCGCTTCGACGAAGTGGTTCAGGTTGACCGCCAGCAGGAGGAACAGGCCGAGGACGTAGAGCGAGATGCCGATCGCCGCCGCCGACAGGGCGCTCAGCGCCGGGTTGCGCCACAGGCCGTCCCATGCCTCGCGGGCGCAGTGCCGGAGCGCGCGCAACAGGCGTCCCATGGCTCAGGCGTCTCCGGGCGGAGGGCGCATCAGGCCACCGCCGCGGCGACCACGCGGCCGTGGTCCAGGGCGATCACGCGGCGGCTCATCCGCCGGATGAGGTCGCGGTCGTGCGTGGCGATGATCACGGTCGTGCCGTGCGAGTTGATGTCCTTGAACAGGCCCATGATCTCCTTGGCCAGGTCGGGGTCGAGGTTGCCGGTCGGCTCGTCGGCCAGCAGGATGAGCGGCCGGTTCACCAGGGCGCGGGCGATCGCCATGCGCTGCTGCTCCCCTCCCGACACCTGTTCGGGGTAATTGTGCAGCCGGTGGTTCAGCCCGAGCATCTCGAGCACCTGGAAGGTCCGGATGCGCTGCTCCTTGCGTGACAGGCCGATCACCTGCGTGGCGAAGGCGACGTTCTCGAACACGGTCTTGCGCGGCAGCAGCTTGAAGTCCTGGAACACGACGCCGATCTGGCGGCGCAGGTACGGGATCCGGCGGGCCGGCATGGTCGCCACGTCGTCATTGTGGACGATCACCTGGCCCGACGTCGGCACGTCCTCGCGGAAAATCATCTTGAGGAAGGTCGTCTTGCCGGCGCCGCTCGGGCCGGTGAGGAAGATGAACTCTCCCTTTTCGATGTGCGCGCTCACGTCGGAGAGTGCCTGCGCGCCCTGCTGGTACTTCTTGGTGACGTGAAAGAACTGGATCATGCCGCGGGTCCGCCGGCCGGGCGGGGCGCGCGCCTCAAGATTGATCCAGACGCTCTCTGAGGAGGCGATTCACCAGCGCCGGGTTCGCCTTGCCGCCGGTCGCCTTGAGCGCCTGCCCCACGAAGAAGCCGAGCAGCGCCGTCTTGCCGGCCCGGTACTTGGCGAGCTGATCGGGATTGTCCGCGATCACCCTGTCGATCGCCGCGCGGATCGGGCCCTCGTCGGTCACCTGGCCCAGGCCACGCTCGCGCACCACGTCGGCGGGGTCCTTGCCGGTGGCGTAGATCATCTCGAACACGTCCTTGGCGATCTTGCCCGAGATGGTGCCGTCCTTGATCATGGCGACGAGCTTCCCGAGACGCTCCGGGGCCAGCGGGATGTCCCCCGGCTGCCTGACCTCGATCTTGTCCTCCTTGATCTTCCTGAGGATCTCCGTCTCGACCCAGTTGGCGGCGGCCTGTCCGTCCCCGGCGGCGGCCGCCACCGCCTCGAAGTAGTCGGCGACCGGCCGGCTGGCGGTCAGGACGTGGGCGCTCTGCTCCTTGAGGGCCCACTCCCTGACGAAGCGCTGGCGGCGCGCCGCGGGCAGCTCGGGAAGCCCGCCGCGGACCTCGTCGATCCACGCCGTCTCGACCCGCAGCGGCAGCAGATCGGGCTCGGGGAAGTAGCGGTAGTCGTGCGCCTCCTCCTTCGAGCGCATGGCGTACGTCCGGTCCTCCGCCGGGTCGTACAGGCGGGTCTCCTGCGTGATCTTCTGGCCGCGCGACAGGAGGTCGGTCTGGCGGCCGATCTCGTGCTCCAGGGCGTGCTGCACGAACTTGAACGAGTTCAGGTTCTTCAGCTCGGCCTTGGTGCCCAGCGCGGTCTGGCCGCGCGGGCGCAGCGACACGTTGGCGTCGCAGCGCAGCGATCCCTCCTCCATGTTGCCGTCGGTCACGCCGAGGTAGACCAGGGCGCTGCGCAGGCTGGAGTAGTAGGCGTGCGCCTCCTGGGGCGAACGCAGATCGGGCTCGCTGACGATCTCGATCAGCGGCACGCCGGAGCGGTTGAAGTCGACGTACGACTTGCGATCGGAATCGGGGAAGCCTTCGTGCAGCAGCTTGCCGGCGTCCTCCTCCATGTGGACGCGGGTAATGCCGATGCGCCGGGTCCGTTCGCCCGCTTCGAGGTCGAGGTGTCCGCCGGTCGCCAGCGGCCGGTCGTACATCGAGATCTGGTAGCCCTTCGGGAGGTCGGGGTAGAAATAGTTCTTGCGCGCGAAGATCGACAGCGGCTGGATGTCGCAGCCGAGCGCCAGGGAGGCGCGCAGGGCGAACTCCACGGCGCGCCGGTTCAGCGCCGGCAGCGTGCCGGGCATGCCGAGGCACACCGGACAGACGTTGGTGTTGGGGGGGTTCCCGAAGCGCGTGGAGCAGCCGCAGAAGATCTTCGATTCGGTGAGCAGCTGGCAGTGGACTTCGAGGCCGATGACCGGTTCGTATTCCATGCCGCTCCCCGGGGGCGCCGGCCGCGAATTATAGCATCGCCCCCTATGCTAGAGTACGCGCCGGTCGCGCGGGCCCGGCGCGCCGACGACGCCCGCTCGTGCGCGTGGCGCGGCCATCTCTCGGAGGTCCGCTTGGCGAGCCTGAAGGTCACGATCCTGGGCGCCGGGAACCTCGGGACCACCCTGGGAATCGTCCTGGCGGGCGGCGTGCCGGGAATCCGCGCCGGCAAGAGCCGCGACGTGGTGGCCTGGACGATCGAGACCGAGGTCGCCCGCGAGATCCAGGACCGGCGTCTGAACACGAAGTACCTGCCGGGCGTGCCGCTGCCGCGGGCGCTGCGCGTCACGACCGACCTCGAGGAGGCGCTGGCGGGCGCCGGCGTGATCCTGGTCACCGTCCCCTCGAAGGTGGTGCGCGAGGTGGCCCGCCAGGCCGGGCAGGCGCTCGGAGGCGCGGGCGCCGGCCGCGCTCCGGGGGCGGCGGGCGGCGATCGGCCCGTCGTCGTGAGCGCCTCGAAGGGCCTCGAGAGCGGCACCTACCTGCGCATGACCGAGGTGATCGCCGCGGAGGTCCCGCCCGGCTTCGCGGGACGCATCCTCGCGGTCTCGGGTCCGTCGATCGCGCACGAGCTCAGCCGGGGCATGCCTACGGCTGTCGTGCTGGCCTGCCGCGATCTGCGCCTGGCGCGCGACGTCCGGCGCGATCTCCAGACACCGATCCTGCGCATGCAGGTGAGCCGCGATGTGGCCGGCGTCGAGCTGGGGGGCGTCCTGAAGAACGCCTACGCCCTCGCCTTCGGCCTGTGCGACGGCCTCGGGCTCGGCCTGAACACCAAGGCGGCGCTCCTGGCGCGCGCCCTCCCCGAGCTGGCCCGTCTCGGCGTCTCGCTCGGCGGCCGGCGCGCCACCTTCTACGGTCTCGCCGGCCTGGGCGACCTGGTCGGCACCGGTCTCAGCGGCCACAGCCGCAATCGCCGCATGGGAGAGGAGCTCGCCCGCCGCCGCCCGGCCGACGAGGCGCTGGCCTCGATCCCGGGCGTCGTCGAGGGGATCGGCTCGGTCCGGCTGGCCCGCGACCTGGCGGCACGCCACCGTCTTCGCCTGCCCCTCCTGGAGGGGATCGCCGCCGTGGTCGACCAGTCGGCCGACCCGCTCAAGACCATCGTCGGTCTGATCGCCTGAGGCCGCCCCGGGCGGCCGACCGGCCGCGGACGCCGCGATCGGCGGCCCTCGCCTCCGCGGGCGGTGATAGAATCTCCCTCCATCGGCGGCACCGGCCGCCCCCCGGACCCATTTCGCGGCAGTGTGTGGAGGTTGAGATGTCGACCCCGGTTGCCTCGCTCGCGTGGCGTGGTCTGATCGTTCTCGCACTCGGGGTGATCGCCTCGCAGGCGCCGGGGGCCCTGTCCCCGACGAGCCCGGACGGCGGAGCGCCGGCCGCGCCACCGGTGACCGCGCAAACCGCACCGCTCGGCGCGGTCGGCTTCGACTTCGCCGCCAACCGCGAGGACGTCTTCAAGGCGTTCTACCAGACCGGTCTCGACACCGCCACCGCCTACTCGGTCACCAACCTGGCGATCAAGAAGGACACCATGACCCTCCTGCTGAAACAGGGAACGGTCTTCCTGATGCAGCCGATCGGCGGCGAGGTGACCGGCGCGGCGTTCGTCGGCGACGGCGAGGCCTCCATGACGCCGCCGAACCGGACGCAGCGGTTCATGCTGAACAAGTACTACGGCGCCGAGACGCTGAAGGAGTCGTTCACCGAGGCGATGTTCCGTTTCTGCGACGGCAGCGACAGGACGATCCGCGCGCTGGGCAAGGCCAGCCCGGCGACCGCCGGCGACGCGGACCGCGCCACGCAGAGTTTCCGGGACCGCAACGGGTGGCTCGATGGGAATCGATCATCAGTACTCCCAGTTCATCTTGAAATGCAATTCCTGGAAAACCGCATTTCGGGGCTAAAGAGCCAGGACTTCTTCCTGGCCGATTTTCACACCGCCAAGCACGACTGGTTGACCTATCTGTACAACCCACAAGACATCCACGAAAACCTCATCTACGCCGGCGAGACGCTGGGCGCCAAGGGCCGGCGCTACCTGGTACCGTGGACGCAATGGCACAAGCAGTCGGACCTCGACCCGGCCGGCCACTACGTGATGCTCCCTGAGCACGACGGTCCCCGCGTGATCCGCGTAACACATAACGACATGACGCTGAACATGCCCACGACCAAGGACGTCGAGTGGGAGGCGACGCTCAAAATCGAGCCATTGATGGACAACCTGCGTGCGCTGCGCTTCGATCTGTCCAACAATGCCGACGAAGAGAAACGGTGGTACGACGAGTTCCGGTCGATCCACGTCACTGCACTCACGGACGCAGCCGGCCAGCCCCTGCCCTACACGCACAAGAAGGACCAGCTGCTGGTTCTTCTGCAGCAGGCAGCGCACACGGGAACGCCGCTGACGATCACGGTGAAGGGAACGGCCGAGGTCATCTATCAGCTCACTGCGGAATCCTTCGGCCTAATCGAAGTCCCCTGGTACCCGCAGTACGGCTTTAACGGTGGCCGAGGCTCCTTCCATTGGACGGCGCGCGCGCCCAAGCCGTTCCTGATCACGGGCTCAGGGAAGATCGTGCGGGAGTTCGAGGACAAAGAGAAGGGCCTAAACGCCATCGAGACCGTCTGTGATTTACCCGTCGAATTCCCCTGGATCATTTTCGGTCGCTTCCAGAAAAACGAGGCGTCCTATGTCGGCAACGATTCGAAGAAGACAGTGCCGATGACGATGCACTCCTTTCCGATCATGACGGTGAGCATCACCGACTCCGATGAGCTCGAGAGACTCGGGCTGGACCACCCGGTGACCTATACACTTTCTGCGCCCGTGACGAAGGTCGAGGGGCTCCTCAACGAAGGCAAGGAAATTCTCAAGCTGTACGAGAAGATCTATGGTCCGTATCCCTACGACGAACTCCACATCGCGCAGATGGCACCGCAGCTTGACTTCGGGCAGTCTCCGCAGGGGTTCGTGCAGCTCACCGGTCAGGCCTTTCTGTCGCAGGCCCAGACTCAGAGTGATTTCATCCACGGCTTCCTCTCGCACGAATTCGCTCATCAATGGTGGGGACATGAGGTCGGCTGGGCGTCCCGGGATGATGAGTGGCTGAGCGAATCGTTTGCCGAGTACGCCTCCGGCATCTTCGTGAATGAATACCAGGGGCCGAAACGCTTCCAACGGACCCTGGAGACGTGGAAGAAATTCGTCAAACTCGGCGACCCTCAAGCGCCGATCGCCGCCGCGAATATGCTCAGCGGCCCGAATGCCTTCGACTATCGAACCGATCTGCTGTACAACAAGGGCCCCTATGTGCTGCACATGCTGCGGGTGCAACTCGACGACGAGACTTACACGAAGGTCATGCGCAGCGTCCAGGAAACCTACAAGAACCAGAACATCTCCACGGAGATGCTCCTGCGCGAGGTCAATCGCGTCACGGGTTCCGACTATACCTACTTCTTCGACCAGTGGTTCTGGGACGTCGGCATTCCCAGCTTCCGCTACTCCTGGCGGTCGGAGCGCCAGGCCGACGGCAAGTACCTGATCACGGTGCACATTGCCCAGGCCGACAAGAACCACATCAAGCGCGTTCTCATGCCGATCCACCTGCACTTCAAGGACAAGACGATCCCGCAGTACAAACCGGTCGTGCAGGTCGACCAGGACATCAAGCTTCTCTGCCCCACCGAGCCGAAGGACGTGACCCTCGACGACGACCACACGCTGCTCGCCGACATCTCGAAGGCGAGCTGAAGCCCGGGGTGGGTTGGAACGCCTCGGTCTTCGTGGTCGTGCGGACGGTCCTCGCCGCCGGCGGTGTCGTGGTCGCGGTCGTCCTGGCGCTCCGGATCGCGGTCCTCGTCCTCGAGCCGCGGCTGGCCTTCTATCCGGTGCGCGAGTATTTCGAGACACCGGCCGCGGCCGGGCTGCCGTTCGAAGACGTCTTCCTGCGCACCGGGGACGGTGTGCGCATCCACGGCTGGTTCATCCCCGCCGCGGAGAGGGCGCGCCCGCGACAGCCGCTCACCCTGCTGTTTTTCCACGGCAATGCCGAGAACATCGGCGGATGCCTGGACCTGGCGGCCCTCACCCGGGCGGCCGGGCATAACCTGCTGCTGGTCGACTACCGAGGTTACGGCGAGAGCGACGGCCAGCCGTCGGAGGCCGGCCTGTACCGCGACGCCGAGGCGGCGCTTCAGCACCTGATGTCGCGGCCGGATGTCGATCCGTCGCGGGTCGTGGTGTGGGGGCGATCGGTCGGCGCCGCCGTGGCGGTGTTCCTGGCGGCGGGCGGCGAGGGGCGGGCGCATGGCGGAGCGGTCCTCGACGCCGGCGCACCGTCCCCAGGTCCCGGCGCGCCGCCGCTCGCCGGCCTCATCCTGGAATCGGCCTTCACCTCGGCGCCGGATCTCCTGAAGACGGGAGGCCACTGGCTCCTGTACGCCGCGGCGCGCTTCGGGACCTACCGGTTCGACTCGGCGGCCCGCATGGCGCGGGTGGCCGCTCCGCTCCTGGTGATCCACGGGACCGGGGACGACATCGCGCCGTTCATCCTGGGACGGAGGCTCTACGAGCTGGCCCCGGGAAAGAAGGAATTCGTGGCGATCCGCGACGGCGGGCACAACGATCTCCTGCCGCTGCACGCGGACGAGCTCTGGGGCGCGGTCAGCCGGTTCCTGTCGTCGCTGCCTTGAGGCGATGCGGGAGCCGTCAGCCCGGGAAGGGCTCCGCGACGGCGACGGTGGTGCGCACCCCGCGCGCCTCCAAATCGCGGAAGAAGGCGGCGGCGTCCACCGCCTGCTCGGGCGGCAGGACGCCGGCCTGCCTGACCTGGCCGCGCGCCAGCCAGCGGGCGACGATGGCGGGAGGCGAGGCGACCAGGAGCGTCCCGCCGGAGAGGCCCCACGCCTTGTGCGGCCAGCAGGTGGTCTCGACCCTGCCGGCGACCGTTTTTCCGGCGCGCGTGCCGCGCACTTCGGTGACGATGTCCTTGAATCCGAGGCTGCCGGTCCGCCCGGTCTGGGGGGCCCGCTTCAGCACCTCGATCAGGACGTCGCGCGGGCGGACCCGGGCGCCGCGCACCTCGACCGGGTCGGTGGCGGCCATGCCGATCTGCGCCAGGAACTGGAGCTGGCGCAGCGCCTTCTCCGAGTACCCGAAGAAGGAGATCTTGAAGAAGCACTCCTTGATCCCCTTGGGGCCGTAGGTCAGCGGCAGGGTGGCGACCTCGGAGTGCAGGGACAGGTGCACCTTGGAGACGCCGATCGGGTCCTGGAAGCGGAACAGCTCCTCCTCGCCGAGCGGGGCGGTCTCCTGGAACCTGCCGTCGCGGAACACCACCGGCGGCTGGGTGATCTCGTCGAAGATGGTCTGGATCGAGTAGGCCCAGGCGAGCGAGTCGCCCATGTCGGGCGTCGCGCCGTTGTAGATGCGCACCGACTCGACGCCGTCGAAGCCGTCGGCGAGCGCGCGCGCCTGCACGTTGGCGATGCCTGGGCACGAGCCGAGCCCGGGCACCGCCAGCAGGCCGGCCTTCTTGAAGTCGTTGTGCAGCTCGAGCTGCTTGCGGGTGGTGTGGAACAGTCCGCCGAGATCGACGTAGTGGGTCTTCGCCTCGAGGCAGGCCTTCATGACCGGGAGGTTGAAGTAGTACTGCACCGCGTTGACGACCGCGCCGGCGCCGCGGAGCAGCGCCACCAGCCCGGCGTGATCGGTCACGTCGGCCTTCACGGCGGTCGCGCCGGGCCGCCCGAGGCCCTCCGCCACCTTCCGGGCGCCGTCGAGATCGAGATCGGCGAGGACGATCTCCTTGATCTCCCGGTCGTCCGCCAGATCGCGGGCGATGGCGCGCCCGATGATGCCCGCTCCTCCCAACACCACGATGCGCACGCCCTGCCTCCCCCGTCCCGCCATGGCGCCGCGCCCGGTGAGGGACCGCGTTCATGCTAGCGTTTTCCGGAAAGAGGCGTCAATAAGAGGGGCCCGGCGGCTTCTCACCCTCCGCCGGGCCCTGTCGCTTGGGTGGGTATCCGAAAGCCCCTGGCGTCACGTGGACCGGCCTGCCGGACCGGCTCTCACAAAGCCGGCCCTGGGGGAATCGGCAGGCCCAGGGGCTCGACTGCCTCCATTATCCCACCCGCCCGCCGGTTCGACCAGTCGCCCGCCGCCCCGGGGGCCGGGCGCCGGGGGCCGCCGCCTCACGCGATCAGGTTCTCCCCGTACCCTCCCTGCTCGTAGGCCAGGTCGCTGACGCGCACCAGGTTGGCGTCCTGGTTCTTCTCGACCTGGCTCAGGCGCCGGCGGATGCGCCGCCAGGCGGCGTTGCCGAAGGTGCGCGTCAGCAGGATGTCGCGCTTCGCCCTGGCGGCGCCCTCGTCGCGGATGCGGGTGTTGGCGCGCGACAGGCAGGCGATCAGGGCGTACAGGTCGCCCGCCGCCTCGGCGAGGCGCTCCTGGATGAACTCGCGCTCGATGATCTCCTTGCCGTGCTCGCGCAGGGCGCGCTCGGCGGTGGTGGAGAGCGCCTCCGCGTAGTGCGCGGCCCGCACGGCGGTCTTCTTCAGGAGCGGGTCGATGTCGGGGAACTGCTCGTCGGTGATCGCCTGGCGGATCTTTTTTAGCGCGAAGTCGGAGAGCACGCCGATCTCGGCGATCGGATCGCGCAGGGCCCGGCCGACCTTCTTCAGCTCCTCGCCGAGCATCTGCACGCCGGCCAGGCTGACGAAGACGCGCAGGATCTCGTTGGTGCCTTCGAAGATCATGTTGATGCGGCAGTCGCGCAGGAAGCGCTCGTACGGGTACTCCTTGATGAAGCCGTTGCCGCCCGCGATCTGGACCGCCTGGTTGACGACCCTCCAGGCGTTCTCGGACGAGAAGATCTTGCACAGGGCCGACTCGATCGAATAGTCGACGTCGCCGCGCTCCGCCAGGCCGGTGGTGAGATAGACCATGCTCTCGGCGGCGTAGGTATCAGCCATCATCCGCGCCACCTTGTCGCGGATCATCTCGAACTCCGCGATCGGGCGGCCGAACTGGCGCCGCTGCCGGGCGTACTCGACGGCGCGGTCGATCATCTCCTTGGCGCCCCCCACGGCGCCGGCCGCGAGCGACACCCGCCCGTCGTTCAGGATCTCCATGGCGTACTTGAAGCCGCGGCCCGGCTCGCCGAGCAGGTTGTCCTTCGGCACCGGCACGTTCTCGAGG
>Ga0137383_10000379_pt1 | contig 21921 bp, 16 predicted proteins | sample SagtaG_19_FD_104817 | JGI IMG/M metagenome (GOLD analysis project Ga0137383, IMG submission 104817) | Vadose zone soil microbial communities from Sagehorn Ranch, Mendocino, California, USA - Sage2_R_40_16 metaG | ecosystem: Environmental > Terrestrial > Soil > Vadose zone | place: USA... | reverse complement strand
TCGACCGGCTCCTTTCGCTTGTAGCTCTGCGCTACGTTGGTCTCGCGACCCGCAGCGTAACCTACGCGCTGCGAATCGGAGCCGGTCGTTCCATTCTGACTAGAGAGCCGGAGAGCCGGAAGGGCGAGCGTGGACCGCAGGCGCCGCCCATGCGGCTCTCCCGAGCAGAGCCCAGGACGCTGGGCCGCGGGGCCAAACCGCGCACACTTGGGGACGTCCGGGGAAAACGAAGAGGCGGGCCGCTGTTAACCGCCGGCCCGCCGGTTCGAATTGGATGAGGTCTGGCTCCCCAAGCGACAGTCTCCTCGAACGCACCGACCGCAGGGTTAACAGGCAGAGAGCCAGCAGGACCCCGCTCCGGTCTCGGCTGCCCGGGCATAGGCTGTGGCGACGAACGCGTTCGTTTCTATGTCACTTTCGACCCGGATGGACTTTTCAGTAAGGACAGGCCTTCTACCACAATGGAGATTCAGATCGCACCAGCCACACCTTCTGCGCGACTTGCTCTACCACCCATGTCACCGAGACAGATTATCTATGATTGCATCGCGCGCCGATGGGCCGACAACACGTATTCCTGACTCCCCGATCCGAGAATCATTCGGCTGCCGCCCTGCCGCTGCCAACACCACCGAGGCACTAAGTTGCCCGACCTTCGCCTTATACAACATCATCAATCGTGATTCCTCGACTGGTTTAGAGGCAGACCACTGTTCTCCTCCGAGTAACGGCGTATTGCGGCTCACGATCTCGCTGAGCGTTTCAGCGGACACGAGACTCACCACTTCCGCCCTCCCACCATCAACAACGAACACCTTGATATCCTCCGACTCGCTCTTTAGCGGAATGCTCACAACAGTGCTTTGACCGTTCCCCTGATCGGGCACGTTGAGTTTCAGGACACCCAGATCCAAGAGTGCGACGGGCCTTTGGCCCCGATTTGACACCGTGGCCGTGACGATGATCCGCGGCGGTGCGCTTTTCGTGAGCGTCTCCTCTAGCTCCTTGAGAATTGCAGCGGCCTCAGCAATGTCGGTCTTAAACCTTTGAGCCACGCACGTGAAGGCGGGCACGAGGATATTCGGCTCATACCGCGCGATCGCTCTCCGGTACATATTGTCACGCCGGGCCGCCAATTTCACCGCTACAGCACTACTCGGGCTCCCTGTCTTCTCCAATATCGCTGCCTGGACTGCTTCTTCATTCACTTCGGACAGATCGTAGACGCTGTCCGGTAAGTTGATCTGGTGTAGTGGCCCACCGATTTTTGCGGGTCGGGTCTCTTCCCGGAACGTTCCCCTCATTATAAGGTTACCCTCTCTCGCGCCCCTTCATTCCTGCCATTCTCTGGGAGGCTGCCCATGCCCGGTGTCACAGGTCCTCTTACGCTTCCCAGAGGCTGGCCCAGTCGCGTCCGCTCGGCGGCCGTGCAGGCCGTCTCTCTCGCAGAATTCGCCCTGACCGCCGCCCTCGGCTGGGCCGCTCAGGGCCTCAATCCCCGCCTCCGCCTCCGGGCGGAACTCGAGCGGCTCCAGCGTGAAATTCAGCTGCTGCGCGAAGAGATCCGCATCAAGAATGCTCGCATGCAACAGATCGAGGCCCAGAGACGGCCCCACTATCCACCGACCGAGCGTCTGGCCATCTTGGAACTTCGGGCCGCACGATCATGGTCCCTCGCCCAGACCGCCCGAATATTCCTCGTCACTCCCCTCACCATCGCCTCCTGGATGGGGCGTCTCGACGAGGAAGGACCGGCTGCTCTCGTCCGTCTGCCCGAACCGGTGAACAAGTTCCCCGACTTCGTCGGCTACCTCGTGAGGCGCCTCAAAATTCTCTGCCCCACCCTGGGCAAGGTCAAGATCGCCCAGATCCTCGCCCGCGCGGGTCTCCACCTCGCCCCGACGACGGTGCGCAGAATGTTGCGGGAGACACGACCGCCGAAACCCTGCCCGAGTCTTCAGACGTCCCCTCGCACCGTCACCGCCCGAAAACCGAATGACCTCTGGCACGTCGATCTCACCACCGTGCCCACGGCGCTCGGATTCTGGACTTCGTGGATACCCTTCGCCCTGCCTCAGGTCTGGCCCTTCTGCTGGTGGCTTGCCGTGGCCGTCGATCACTGCTCGCGCCGGGTCATGGGCTTTGCTGTCTTCCCGGGTCAGCCCACTTCGGCCGCTGTGAGGGTGTTTCTGGAGCGCCTGTTCCGGAGCGCCGGGCATCAGCCCCGACACCTCGTCTCAGACCAGGGCAGCCAGTTCATCGCCAGGGAGTTCAAGCGCTGGTGTCGCCGCCGAGGCATCCACCAGCGGTTCGGTGCGATCGGCAGGTACGGCAGCCTCGCCGTGATCGAGCGTTGCATCGGAACCATCAAGCACGAGTGCACCCGGCAACTCCTCACGGTCCCGTACCGTCTCGCCGCCTTCAAGGAGGAACTGGCGCTCTACCTCTCCTGGTACAACGGCAACCGGCCTCACACGCGGCTCGGCGCCGTCACTCCCGACGAGGTCTACCACCATCGGCGACCGGCCTCCCGGGGACCGCGCTTCGAGCCCCGCCCGAGATGGCCCCGACCTTCCCCATGCGCCTCGCCTCAGACTCTCATCCGCGGTCAGCCCGGAGTGGCGCTTCATCTCACGGTTCGCTACCACGGCGGGCGTCGACACCTGCAGATCGTCACGCTCAAGCGCGCTGCGTAGAAGATCTCTTCTCGCCACCATGCCGCGGGTCACCCAGGGACTCGCCTGTCTGTGCCTCCTGCATAACCGCGGTGGCGCGTCGCTCCCTTCGCCTCTTGGCGTCCTCGGGGACCAAGATCGCGACCCTGAAGGGCGTTTCCCTTGCTCGGAATCCCAGCCGGAAGCGCCATCAAGTCTCGGTGGACCACTACACCCGGTCCCATCGTGAGGTGTCCCGAAGTCGGCGGCCTGCATCATCGATACATCCGGGGAGCGTGCCGCCGCTTTCCAAAATCAAGGATAGTCCCGATTCGCGTGGGAAGGTCGCGTCTGCTCTCGGCTCGGTCGATCCCCGGTGGCGCAACTCTTGAGCCGATTCCGCTCGTTTCATCTCGCACGGCGATGGGCTGCGGGCGAGAGCGCGTTCATCTGTATGTCACTCTCGACCCGGATGGACTTTTCAGTAGGGACAGCGGATATGTCGATGCTCCGATGGAGACGATCGTTCGAATCCCTCGGCAATCATTTACAGACCAGCGCGAACTGCGCCCGAATTGGGCGATTCCATTCTCCTAAAGAATACGACCACCGGATCGGAGGCCTTCTCAAACTCGATGCGGTACAACAATTGCTGCCCCGGCCATGATGGATCCTCCGGACTTACCTTAACTACACCTTCATTCGCGTGAACACCTTGACCTTGCACAGACATAAGCAAGCCACGGCGAGCTTCTTTCCCAGGAGCAGTCAGTGCGGCACTCGCCCTGTTCTTAAGATCGAAATCCTTCCTTCCCTCGTCGTACCGCGGGGAGATCGCATATATTTTCTCTCTGACCAGCAGATGAAGCGTGACATCCACGGGGCCATCTCGGTTGTACTGCCGAGGATCAAAGTACAAACCACTCACCGCCTCCTCTGTGCGCTGTCCCTTGTTCCCGTTAATAGAACAGGAAAGCGTCACTCCAGCCCCCTTCTGCACCTCAAACGGAATTGGAATCTTACGAACATCACCGCCACCCCTTCCGATCCTCTCCGAGGCTTCGAGCGGACTCTGATCCGTCGGTATGGGCACCTTCTTGCCATTGCCCGTCGAACCTTGACATTCAATCTTGTATTTTCCGCCACTCAGGTCAGTTGTCCTCGAAGCGACTCTGTGACGGAAATAACATTCTCCCGGAGGACAGCTTTTCCTGGCCGTCATACGGAACACTTCGGTTCCTTTTGGGACATCCGCGTCAGGCCAAGAGAATGCCGTATACTCGTCAACGCTAAAGTCGTCATTCTTAAAGGCAAGTGTCGTTCCCTTCACCACACCTGACCACTGAGCCAACTTCCATGACGACTCATACATTAGACTGGTAAATCTTACCGTATCATCGTCAAGATTAAGACTATCCTTCTCGGGGACGAGCGAACCGAGCTCGCGTCGGAGCATCTTATCGATCGCACTCTCCGCCTCCACTGACGCCAGGTTCGCAGCCGCAACCGTCGCGTCGGCAGTTTGCTTGGCTTGGATGGAGGCCTGGTGGTCTTCTTCGGCAGCTCTCAGGTCACTCTGCGCTGCTTTCTTCCAGCATGTTTCCACTCCCCCCCAGACAGCGAGACCGATGACTACGGGCAGCGCCACGAACCATCGTCCCCAATCGGAACGATCACCCTCACGTTGTCCACGCTGCACGCGTAATAATGGATGTCGAGTAGTTATGCTTTGGGCTTCTCCTGACAGCCCTTGAGTGCCTGTGACATTCTCTCGTGCATGTTGCTCCGAATCTGGTTCAGAGCGTGTAGTCTCCTCACCCGCATCCGTGGAAATCTCATCCATGATTGAGTTCCCTTGGGCCCCAAAGGCCGCCTCCACCGCTGTGCCGATTACCTCTAATTGGTGTCGTGGAACACCCTTGAGACCTTCTCTCAGCGCAGCACGCAAGGCAAGCCCTGTTTTCGTGTCGTTCGACATATCAGCGGCGATTCCCCGCAATATCACTGCTATGTCAGTTGAGCCAGGGCCGAGGAACCTGAGCACCAGTCGAAGATTCCTTAACGCGGCGAGCGGACTAACCTTCCTCAACCCCTGAAAGGCCGCTATGCAATAGAGCGGATCCTCACAAAGAGAAACCCAAAAGGGGCCCAGCTCTTCGCGCGGCACATCCCCTTTCTGGCATTCCGACAGAGCTCTGAGGGCAAGTTTGGCCGCCCGACCGCTGTCGTCGGAACCCTGGAACCTCCGCAGTGATTCGAATACCCTCATGAGCACTGATATATATTCTTGGTGTGGGGCTAGGTAGCAGAATCGAAGGAGCCTAGAAAGTAGGTCAGTGGACGACTTCGCCTGCGAATCGAGCGAAAGGATCTCATGTTCCAGCCGCTCAATCACGAGGCGTCTAAGTTCAACAGGCTGGCCAGATTCTTGATAGAATCTCTCGACGAACGATTCGGGTTCTTCCCGATCCCAAGGTGAATCCGCTGGAGGAGTCTCTCCCTTGACGAGATATCTGTCGAAATTCGTGTCGATCACGTTGGTCATTTTGTGTTCCATGCCGATATCTGTGCACCGGATCTGACGACAATACTGATCGTAGTCTGCGGGTGAATAATCTCTGGCAGACTCGGACAAAGTTCATTACCTATCGTTCGCCCGCAGGTGTCCGTTTCCGGCGTGAATCTGAAGTACGTGTGGTTGGCGGCTGCGATGGAGCAGGGTTTAAAATGGTCAGCGGAAACACTTGAAGAATAAGAGACCTCGATCGTAGGACCTTCATGTGTTCCTAACAGATCAGGGGAGATCGCCTTAAGAATGCTGGCGTCATCGAAGCCCTGTTCTCGCATGTAGGCTAATTCCTCAGTCGGAATAGTCCATACGATAGAGCTTTCCGGGTGACCTAAGGTAGGATCGCTCTTACTTGCCAGAATCGCCTCTACGATCAACTCGCGACTCCCCTCGATTCCCTCAAGAAAATCCCGGATCAAGTCATCAGGATTGAGAGCCTCAGGTGAATCCGCGAGCCAGCGTTTAAGCGTCGAGCTACGGACAAATCGGGACAATCGAGCGCGAGGATGGAGATGTATGGCTCTGTTCTTTGAGATCATCAGAAGCTGGTCAGCACACGCACTGCGCGCGCGGCGCAGCGTATCCACTGGAGAGCGGATTTCATTTGCGACCACGATTGGGACGAGAGTGTTCAGCAAAATCTTGACTTGAGCCGCCTGCGTATTGGGGTCGCGCAGGAGGTTGTGCGCGAGGATTCGTCCTTGGGCTCCATCGTGACGCAGCGCATCGAGAAAGTTCAGGAGTGTCTTCTGTGCCCGCAGTTTCTCCGGTGCATGCGGATGGAGCGAGTTCCATGCTCGAAGGAATCCGCGGGAGCATGGCATTCCTGGCTCCTCACTATCTGCGATAGAGCTTAGGATCTCGCCAAGTAATTTCTTCTGAGTCTCCGAGGGAGAGAGCCCTACCGTCCTATCGTTCGGGCGACAATCACAAGCCGCTGGGACATCCTGAGTCGTAGTGCACTCGACGCCTCGCGGCAAGGGAACCAATCCCTCGACGCGAACCATCGAATTCTTGGGTATGCGCTCATCAACAGCGAGTGAGGTCAACCCCAAACCACCCGGGCTGACATCGAGGACTTCAGCTGGGTAGGATCTTCCTTGGTAATGTAGAGTCACATCCACAACGGTTAGGTGTCGAAATTCCTTACGCTTCTCCTCCTCCCAGTGGCGATTCCATGTGATCATACTGTGAATCGCTCCTCTTCGGTCGGCACTCCAGCATAACGCCAGAAGCCCAGGCTGACCAGAGCTCGCTGGGCGCGGTCGTATGTCCAGGATTCCGGTCCCCAACCCGTGCTTCCGACAAGACCGCGCTCACACCCGCTCTGAGGTCGGGATTCTAGCCTGACGATTCTCGACTGGAGTAAATTGCCTTTCTTCAATGATTTACGATGACTCGTCATGGCTCCGGCGGTTGAGTCGCGTGAAAGGCTACCTGCTTGCTGCGATACCTAATTCATCAAGCGACTGGGCGCTCGCGAGGAACAGCCGCTTGACCAGAGTTTCCACCTTGAGTTTTGGCAAGAATGACCGGCGCGGTTCGGGCCGGGGCGCGCGCACATGAGAGCATGATCGAACTCTGAAGAGCTGTCTGATCGCTTCTCTGAAGTCGGGACACTCGGAAGAAGAGGGGCGGCCCAAGCCAACATGGCCGTCAGCACTGCGGGGTCTAGCATGAGAGAGACCGCATAGCCTATTTTCCCGTGGCCAAGCAGGCACGATCATCCCCCTGGCAAAATCCTCTACGGCTAAAGTAGCAGGACCCTATCTCAGTTCGTCATTTCTCGTCAAGACCTGAAGCCGAAGTGGTTCGAGTCTATCTTCAGCTTGCGAGGGACTAGCCTCTTGCCAACCATGCTGGAGTAAGACTTTGAGAGGCTCCGGCCGCACCAAGTTGCGCACTCTTGTCCCGGCACCGCCGTTCATTTTCTCCGAGCGATCGAACCTCCCCATCTATTCAGAGTAGAGAGCGCAGAACAGGGTCATACCCCGGCGACGACGACCTGGTTTTCGATCCAGTTGTGACGGGAGCCCAGGGCCTGACGATAGTACTCTCCAAGGCTTCCTCGGCCGGTTCATCGTCTTCCGCTCCATCGCTGAAGGTGTCCTCGACGATGTGCACAAAACAGATCACGAGACGCTTAGAATCTGCGCCTGGGCAACACCTCCGTCCCGCTCACTGCGTAAGAAATTACTTTCTGGCGTGGGCAGTGTGAGCGTGTACGAAATCTTGCCCCAGGTGCTGACTTGACAAGACACTCAGCCCTTCAAATCGAGAAGCTTACGCCTTAGGTATACTCGTGCGGTCCGCAATGCAACAGAGGTCAACACCCTAGATGGCATCGGGTCAACTACCGGGGGACAGAGTCTAGAACCTCGCTTCTGGTGCTCCTCGGTTGGGAGACGTGGCCTGCCGCGCCTTCCGAATCGGGGCTACCGGATCGAGGCTGTCCGCGTAGCGGAGAGCCTATTCCATCCACTCCGGAAGGGGAGTCTTCGAGACAGTCCATTTCTCCGGTGCTCGGTCAACTCTCTGGCTCGCTGCTGCTCCTCGTAGCGCCGATCTGTAGCCTCCTGCTCCTTCCGACGGTCCTCCTCCCACTCGGTCCTCTCCCTCTCGCGCTCTTCACGCCAAGCCTTTTTCGCCTTGGCACTCCGCGAGGCCTTCGATGAAGACACGGATCTTGTCTTCGAGGGGCTGGAGCCTCCCGTCCATCACTCAGGAGCCTGAACCTTCCCGCGCCGCGTCGCCGAGTTTCGGCAACAACGGCTTCCTGACCTTGTAGCCGTTCCGGACGCGCGCCCAGTAGCCCCGCGGAGGAACTGGCACCCGCAGCCGCTGGCAGGCTTTCCCCAGGCCTCGACCTGAGATGTCGTACGATTTGGCTACCTGCTGGACCGGCTGGGACCATACCTGTTCGTAGAGGACGGTCCGTTCGAGCCGGCGCCTTGACCTCGTCCCTTCTTCCTTCTGCTTCTCCTGTCCGTTACCAGATTTATCGAGTGGCACCTCAGTGCCAGATCTTCCATTCGATACTTCCGCGATCGAACGCACCGGTTCTTGCGATGGCATCTGTGTTGGCAGGTTGTTAGACTCAGCGCCACCGAAATTCGACTGCGGGTCCGAAACGATTGCAATGGCCGGAGCTGGCTCAAATTTGGCGAGGATACCCTTCGTTGGGTCGAGCCTGTCCCCTTGTTCGGTCGCCCACGCCAGCCACCGACCGAGCGTGCTCTCTGAATCACAGGACATCCCTGAGCTGAGCGCCTTCTCGCGCAGGTGATCCAGGAACTGCTTGACTAGCCGACTTTGCCGCCAGTTTGTGGCCTGTTGGCTCAGCTCACGAATTCGACGCTGCTCATCCTCCAGACGTCGCTGCTCATCAAGTCTCCGCTGCTCCTCAGCTTCTCGCGCCTGCCGTTCCCGCTCGCGCTCTGCTTCGATCTCCTTGGCCTTTGCTGCCGCCTGCCTCATCCCTTCCAGGATAGAATCCAGTTGCTGCTCCAACCGGCCGCGCTTCCCGTCGGCCCACACCGTTCGGACTCCCCAGAATCGCCACCGGTCTATCTCCAGTGTCAGCTGACCTGTGGGACGGAATCCCCATCGTCCAAATGAGCGGTGGGGTTGCTGCTTCGACTCCATTGCTTCTGTCTTGCTGAGCACGTGCTCCCTATGCCGGGAGGACTCCCATAGAGAGAACGGGATCTGCTGGCCGTCGATCAGCGCTACCGTCCGGGGCTTCTCTTCAGCAGTGATTATGATCTTGTGACCGTCATTTTCTATGGCTCTGAGCAGCCTGTTCATGATTCGAAGCGCGCGTGCGATGCTCCCCGGGCTCGCACGGACATTGAGGCAGCTTGCTCTCCGAGCACGGAGCATGCCGTACTCGTCGGGCGTTCGACTCCTGAGAATCTCCTCGGTCTTGATCACGAGGAGATGCCGTAGATTTGTCCGTGTCTTGGCTGCACGCGTCCCGCCGATCCCTCTCCTCCGCCTTTCGTGGCTCTGATTTGCCAGGGTCATGTTCATCGTTGGGCCTCCTGTGAAGTTGGTGATCCGTGTGGTTGGTCGGGGGGCGTGCTCGGTGTGGGTTACCAGTAGCCTGCAGTTGTGTAAGTAGCCGGAAGGCCAGGAGCTCAGAGGCCTTCCTGGTCCAGAATCTGCCGCGCCGTCTCCTCGTCCAAGCCGCCGATGAGGATCATCGCCCGCTTGAGGTCCATGGCCATCCAGGCTTCCTCCGGTCCGCGACATCGACTTAAGGCCCCCTTCAGGGCCGCCAGGATGCCGTCGATGGCTCCGCGCGACTCGTGCCCGCCTGTTAGCGGCACCTGATAGTCGTCCTTGATGGTAAGGCCCAGCTGCTCGAGTTCGGATCGGCTGAGCGTCGCCGCCTTCGGTCCGGGCTCGATGGTCAGGCTGCCGGCATCGGCGCGGAAGGTGTAACCGTCCCTGCTGTAGTGAAGTGGCATGGAGGCCTCCCCGGGTCCGATTCTACGCCCGTGAGGTCGCGTGGGAGACTGCTTGGCAGCGTATAGTGGGAGCGATAGCCACTACGGCACTCACCGGAGACGGGATGTCAAAGGCACGATCCCTCCGCGGGTTCCTAACCCTTGTTGCTCTGCTCGTCTCGCTGGGCGGCTGCAGAGGCCAGGAAGGCAGCAGCGAACAGACCGCCAACCCTGCAGCAACATCCTCACCATCAGCGGTGCCCGTGCCCACCGGCACACCGGCTGTCTCGGCTGTGCCCGGTGACTTCGACGGCTGCCCGCCTGAGGGAACAGCCCTCGGCGAGCACGTTCGGAGGCTCAACGAGTTCAAGAACCGCAGCGCCGCTCCCAGTGAAGCAGACATCGATCACTCGGTCACGTTGGCAGCGCTCCTGGCGCCAGGTGACGACCACAGCCGATGGAATGAGGACAGGGCAGCGGAGATGGTTGGCTACGTGGTCCGCGTGTTGCCTGGAGGGAAGGAGACAACGAACTGCGGCGCGCTGGACCGCCCGCACCGGGACACGCATATCGAGCTGGTACTGAGCCCGAGCGACAGTGCTAAGAATCGCCGCGTCATCGTCGAGGTCACGCCACGATGGCGCACCGCGATGCAGGATCAAGGTGTCGATTGGTCAACCGACCATCTGAAGGTGAGGCTAGAAGGCCAGTGGGTGAAGATACGCGGGTGGCTCTTCTTCGACGCCGAGCACTGGAATCACTCGGAAAACACGGCCTCCGGTAATCCGAGCAACTGGCGCGCGACGGCTTGGGAGATCCATCCGATCACGAGTATCGAGGTCTTACCGGCTCCGTAGGAGTGAGGTAGGTGGTGGTGACGAGTCGGTGCGTCAAGACTGAAGAAGCCGGGGAGGCAGCACTTCGGGGGGCCTTCGCTGAACGACACTGGCAGGTTTGGAAGTTCATCAACGGACAGAGCGTTTTCACCCACTGAGAGCCGATGTCCCTCGGTAGTTTCCTTGCGCCACCCCGACGTCACTTAAGAACTCCGTCTTCGACTAGGGCAGATTCCGCAGTGCAGTGCAAACGCGGCTCAGGACACGATCGAGCTCGAGATGAGTCGGCACCGAGAGCGCAGCGTAGCCGGTCTTTCTCGGATTGGTCTCGTAGGCGATAAGGCCGACACCATCCATCATCTGATTTGCTGCATCAGCGAAGGCGATGGTCTTCCTGAAGTCATTCTGATCGACAACGCGAATGGCCAGAAACAGGAAGCTTGATGGCTTACTCTTGCGGAGCCATGTGATGAGATCGCCAGCTGGTCCGCCTCCCTGTCCAGCCCTACGTGCCCACTCGGCCTTGAGATCGATCGTCTTAAGTCCGGCTTCCTTTATGCGTTTATCCAGGTCTGCGCTTCCCCGTCTACCCATCGGATTCTTTTGTCGAGGGTTTCTGCCAGTTCTTGGGGCCCCCGCTGCCTTGGTCTCGACAAGCACCTCGACTGTACCACTCGGAGGATACGATGCATCCAGAGCATGCTTCTTGAAAATCAATCCGGGGACTGTGCCACGCCCGTAGAGAGCCTTGCCTGAGCAATTCTCCAAGAGCAGCGCAATCAGATCTGTGAAGAAATCTCCCTTGCCGTTCTGGTTGTCACCCTGGTTAGCCACACCAGCCTTGAAGTTCTCGTCGAATCGCCACATCGCGTCCAGGAAGTCTGCTTCGATGTCTGGCCATCGCTTGGGGCCTCCGATTACCGCCCTTTGATAGATCTCATTCAGAGGGCGGCAGCCCGGGCTTGCGGCGACACGCTTGCTCGGACGTCGCGGGCTCGGAGTGGTGGCCATCTGCGGAAGAGAACTCCTGCTTCAGAAACGTCCGATAAACTGGCGGCCCGCCGTGCCTTTTGGCGACTACCCGATCGTGCTGACTACCGAAGGGGGATTCGTGGGCCTGTGGGAACGCATGCTTTTGGCGCGCTGAAGCCGTCTCTCGACAAGTCTCTTCCGCGCCTCTTGGATGTTCCGGACGTCATCGGCGGAAAGGCCGAGCCCACGCTGAAGCACCAGGTCATCGACAGCGGAGATGGTTTCTCGGATCCTGCCGGAACGGCCTTTCCGCAGTTCCCGGTCTAGGACGGTCACTAAGCCTGACAGGTCATCCTTATGCCGCTCCACCACTTCTAACGCGGGAAGAAGCATGCGGTCGGCTTCCCGTGGCTCAAGTTTCAGCACGCCGCCTCCGTAGCTTCTCCCATTCCGTTCGCAGGATAGAAGAGTGGCCGAATTATAGAACGCTCCGACAAAGGCCCTCTGGAGGTGCCGAGGTACTGATTCTATGCGAACCGTGAGGAGCGTGTTCGCAGCTGCAAGCCTCGCTTCATTCAGGCACAAGCGGGGAACCTCATCACTCATGTATGTCAGGAATGCTTCTGGCACCATCACGCCGGGAACGGTGTACCAGGGCACGCGCGTCCTGCACTTGTACCTCTGCTGGATGCGCAGCCGTTTTCCATGTCGGACATAGGCAAGTTCCGAACGGGTGAGTCTTCTCCTAGGCAACCAAAGCAAGCATCGATCATCTGCAACCCGGAGAGCTGAAAAGTCCCTCTGGGTTATGAGTGCTCCAGGTATCTGACGGGCCCGGATCACGCAGGGTCGAAGCGAAGCCTTAGGTAGCCTCCACATAGAAGCATCCGCTGGGCTCAGAACGAAGAGGTCGTTAGCGCCGCTCACAAAGCCAATGTTCGCCTTGCCAGTCTCGCTGAGCGGAACCACCAACCCTTTCTCTTTGAGTTCGTCGAGACATCGGACACCTGCGTTCTCTCCGAAGCCCGGCAGCCACTTTGATGGTTGATGACCAGAATCAAAGACCACCGACCTGGCCAGCAGGTGCTCTAACTCCACAAGGTCCCCGTCGTTGTCCGCCTCGACGAGTCTTAGTCTGCGCTTCGAGGACGAGTCGCGGCCGTCGGCAAGGAGGACAACAACTTCCACTTGAGCGTTCGGGAAGACTGCTTGCCTGAAGGAAATCACATTGACTTCTCTGAAGCATCGGAGGAGGTGTTCGCGAAGCGGCTCCGCATACTGCGCATGGGCTAGCTCGGCAGGAAGGATGAGGGCGAGACGTCCGCCCGGTCTAAGGAAGGAGATCGCGTGAACCACAAAGGGCGCCCACGACGAGGTCAGCTGCGTAAGCCTGACGCCGGCCTGTGCCGCGCTGACAAGGGCCTGAGCACGCATCCCGCCGTTGAAATCCTGATACCGGATGTAGGGAGGATTGCCTACCACGGCATCTACAGCAGCCCATGGGCTGCCCGCCTCGTCAGTGGGCCGAGCAGCGAAGAAGTTTGCCGTCGCGAGGTGCGAACTCCGAAACCCAACGGCTTCTTTGAGCGCGGTTCTCGTCACCGATACCGCCTCCAGGTTCAGGTCCATCCCCGCGACTTGCTGAGAGATACTTCGCCGCTTGGCACCGAGCACCAGGAGCCGCTCCGTCGCTGCTACGAGAAATACACCGTCGCCGCATGAGGGGTCAAGGACGCAATCCCTCCTGTCGCGGATGGCCCAAGAGACCATCGGCTCAACGAGGGTCCTCGGTGAGTAGAACGCGCCTAACTGCTTACGGGTAGTTCGTTCAGCGGGGACGCTGGTCATCGAACCTCGCCTTTGCCACCAGGGGTACAAAACCGGTCGCCCTGCCAGGTGCCGTCGAGTCGGGATTCCAAGAATGGGATACGACCGCTCCAGGATAACTTCATTTGGGCGACTGGCTCAAGACCCTCGATTCACCGGGGAGACCTACTGGCCGGTCTCGATGCTGGATGGCCTCAAGCTGGAAGTCGCTCACAGACGCAGCGAGATCGGTCCAAGGAACGTCCCTTGGCGGAGGCCCTAAACTACGGGATTTCGCTTGACTTGTTCCTCCGGCCAAGCGTCAATCGTTGCCGGAGACTCGGACGATGCCCAGCCTCAGCCCCCCAACCCTGACCCATGCTGGACACCTTGGCCGGAACGAGTGATCAGCTTGCTCTGGAATGGGAGATCGGAGTTGGTTCGAAATACGCAATGCTGCAGAACCGCTACGAATTGCGCGGCCATTCGGCCAGCAATCGCTCGAGGTACCGGTACGTGGGTCCCCGCCGAAGCCGGTGGTGCACGAACTGATTTCGATACGAGCGCACACAACCGTAGCAGCTCTCGTTATCAGCGCATCCACACTGGCCTGCCATTCTCTCATGGGCGAGGGCGATGGACCGCCGCAGGACCGACGCATCAGCAAGCCGTCGAACAAGCCCGGCACCACCCGGCACAGCGTCGTACAACACCAGAGGCGAGGGTCGCCCACCCTCCCTGATTCCGAGTACAACGGCATTCAGATCCGTCGAAGGCACCTCCAGTGTCTCGGCTGCCCCCTCAACGAGCGAGTACGCGATCCCGAGTCCTACCTCTGTTGCATCTGTCCCTGCAAGTTCCTGTGGAATTGGCACCAGCGGCTCGAGGCGGAGGACGTCTGTCTTGATTTCGTGGCCGAGGGCCAACTTTTCTATTTGACCTGAACATTCCGACCCGATCGGTGATCTATGATTTCGGTCAGATGGACGCCTTTGGAAGCCGCGCCCGCACCTCGTACAGATGTGGAACAGCCTGCCCTTCCGGCCATCGCACAACACCACAAGGCGACCCGGTTGCGCAGGCGCAACACGGATGGCTTCGGAGCCAAGGGTTTCAGCGTGATCCACCGCGGATGCATGTTCAAACCCGGCAAAATAGGGACGCGAGCTGAATAGCCGTTCGGGACGCCGCGCCGGCTTCGAGGGTGGCTCATCTCGATCGGTGACGAACCCGAACTGCGGCACGATATAACTGGACTCTGGACTGCGCAGTCCGTCCGGGCAACAATTGAGTGGTTGCGGTGGTTCGCCTGGACCCCACGAGACGAACGCGTGGTGAACCACGCAGCTCCTGTACCCGCGTCGTTCCCACTCTTTCTCCGGGACGCGCTTGAGACCGGCCGACTTCCAGAGCAGTTTGTTCGCTACCAGACGACTGCCCGGAGCATACTCCGCGAGCGCCAATGAAAGATCGCGCTGAAGCACAACGCTTCGATCGGCTCCCGTCGCTCTCCACGTGTCGAGTTCAACAACATCGACCGGGAACCCGTACTTAGGAATGACGACCTTTCGTGAGAGAAAGGAGAGAACATTCTCCTCGCTAATCGTCCGACGCCGCGCTTGAGCCCATTCGGCCTGCCGATACTCGCCGCGCGCAGCCGCCTCTCGTTCGTAGGTCATGGCAGCCACGTAGTCGGCTCGGAGTTCATGCTGAGCCAGTTGCAGGCGACTCTCAGGGCCGGCAACTGCCTCGGCCCAACCTGGAAGCAATTCGTCTCGGAGATTCTCTGGCATCACGTCTCGCAGGACTGCCTCCACCTCAGCCATGCGGCCAGCCAGGAACTCTCGCATATCGCTCACGAGGGATGGTTCCGAAAGGTTTCCTGCGAGATGCTCGACATTTCCGAATCGGTCGCGGTGTTCTCGAAAGAACATGCGAAGCACCGTCGCGGCCATGTGACGCGTCGCGATCAAGCGATTGCCGAGTGAGAGATGAGGAGGACTGCTCCGTCCTGAAATGAGCTGAGTGGGACTGCGGAAGTGGTACAAGTCGTGAGGCGATCGCCCGCAGTAAGTGACGGCCAAGCCGGGCCAGCCCCGCTGTCTCCCAGTACGACCAACGCGTTGGACGTAGTTGAATGGCTCGGGCGGTACGTTTCGGAGAAAAACGACGTCCAAGTCGCCCAAATCCACGCCCAGCTCGAAGGTCGTAGAGCAGCTCAGGACGTGGATTCGCCGTTGCTGAAAATCGCTTTGGTACTCCCTGGCCTTCTTCTTATCGACCTGGGCGGTGTGTTCCTCGACACGGAGACGGTCCGGCCACCGCTCCTCATAGAGGCGTCGGTAGTGGTTTCCAGCCAGCGTCTGAGATGGCTGTCGCTGAAGGCGACCTCCGCATCTTGGCCGTGGGCAATGACCACGAATCCAGACCGGGGAGAGTCGCAGGCAAGTCTGACACCGGTAGATCGGATCGGCCGGCGACACCGCCTCAGCGCGGTAGATGTCTGCTCGAAGGCGGTAGGCTTCCCGCTGGGGTACGGGTGTCAAGATATCTGCCTGCCTCAGTGCGTCCCAGGCTTCGCGAAGAGCTTGGACCGACCCCGCACGGACTTCGGCTTCCGGAATCCCTTGCTCCCGGAGCAGCTGCGTCAAGAGTCCAACTCGGTCCGTACGCTCACCACTCCAGTTCGAAACCCCCTCGCGCCCACGAGGTGGTGCGCTCCCGCGGACTGACCCCGCAGATGGTGACGGCAGGCCGAGGTCGGCCCACCGAAGCGCGACCCCTTCCTCGCGGGGCAATTCTACGGCGCCGTCATGACGCAGAGTGTCCAGAAGCAGGAGGAATAGGTCTCGGGCCTCCTGCCGAGAGAGCCTGAAAGGTGCCTCCGTGAAACACTTCGGGATCTCGAAGTCGGCCGGCCACTCCACCGTCCATCGGACGACGCCGGTCTCTTCGAGCGAAATTCGGCGTTCGTCCGTGAGGAGCTCGCGACAGACCTGCTTCCAAGCCGCCGTGCGGCGCTCAAGGATGTCGGCGTCCTCGTCCGCCATCGCCGAAGGAAGGTTCTCAGCCAAACTCCTCGCCACGGAGCGCAGACGCGGGCGAGGTTCCACCAGGGCGAGGGCGCGTACAGTCCGGGCAAGGAGCTGCCGAGCCCAAATTCGCTCTGCCGTATCGCCAAGGAACCATGCAAAAAACGCTGCGCTCTGCCGGCTGTCCGCGAACGCCAGAACTTTTCTCCTGTCCTCTGGGAGATCCCAGGTAAGCGCAGTGGCCAAGACAGAATGGGGCCCATCGGCTCCGTGAACCACCTCGCGAACGGGATCGGTTCCAAGATATCGGCAGATTCGACACCTTGGGATCCTGTCCTCCTGGTCGTCCGTTTGAGGCTCTCGGAGGAGCGCCAAGACGGTCCCATGTCCGCACGCGTTGGGTCCGTTCCCGGGTGCCAAGTTGCCACACAGAAGGCACAGTGTGCACGGCTGTGCCTCCGTGTCTTCATTTTCGAACCCATCGGGGACAGGCAGGAAAAACGCCGCACCGTGGCCCTCGTCCGAGCGGTCTCGAATCGGCGGTCTCCACGCTCGTCGCTCGAGGCTGTCCCTGGCCGCCACAAGGTAGTGCTGTCCGCATTCGCGGCAGAGGGCCAGTTCGAACGACGGCGCGCCCGACCGCCCGGTTCCCAACGCCACGCGTAGCTCACCATCCCAGGTGACGTACGCGCCTTCTAGTGCTCGAAGGTAGAAGTGGTACCGGACGGCAACGCCGGACCGGCACAACTCCACAGCACTCTCGGCAAGTTCCGCTTCGGCTTCCTCCGACGGTCGTTCAGGGTGAAGCTCGCGCGCAAGGTCGCCGGTTTGCCTTGGTCCCTCCGACAACAGAGCGTGAAGACGAGACGTGTCATCCGTACCGCCCGAGAGTGGTCGAGCCGAAGGAAGGACAACTTCGTTAGGGTCAAACGGCTCACCAAATAAATCGCGGGCGAACGCTGCGACATCGGATCGGTCGCCTTCCCCGCGGGATAACGATGCACTCGTGGCGATACAGCGAAAGGGACCTGTCCGCCCGCCTTCTCGCAGGGCTCGTTTGAGACGCCGCAGCAAAAGCGCCATCTCCGTCCCGCGCGCCCCACGGTACTGGTGTGCCTCATCGAGAACGAGAAACTCCCAATTCTCAGAGCGTCCACCATCGAAGAGTGGGCTGTCGTTCGGTCGGATCAGCAGATACTCGAGCATCGAGAAATTTGTCAGGAGGATGTGGGGCGGTCGCTCGTGCATTTCGGCGCGCGTCGTGGTCTCGCCAGGAAGACGCTCCCCAGGCGGGGGAGCTTCATCTCTCGGTGTATCACCGACATACTGTCCGAACGTGAATCGAAACGGCGAGCCGTCAATCTCGAGCTTTCGGGCTATCTCTCCAAGGCGGCGACGCTGATCGTTCGCCAGGGCATTCATTGGGTAGAGGACGAGGGCTCGAACGCCGGGTCCCAGCGTTCCCTGACGGAACTGAGAATAGAGGCGCAACAGAATCGGGAACAAGAAGCACTCGGTCTTACCACTCCCGGTTCCGGTTGCGACGACAACGTTGCGATTCTCCATCAAGTCCGTAATGGCCTTCGCCTGGTGCTTGTAGAGAGTGCGATGTGCTCCGACCGCGCCGAGAAAGGCTGGATCTGGTGGCTCCGCGAAGAATCTCTGTGCCAGTTGGGAAAGCGTGGGACCGGCGACGAATTCGGACGCGGCTTCGAGGTACGGCCCTGCCGACAACGCTCCGTCAGCGGCGAGTTGTTGCTCGAACGAGGCGCGGAGAGCCGGATCGCGGAAATAGAACGAGGTCTTCAGATACTCGCGATAGCGCGATTCCAAGTTCCGACAGACAGCTGCATAGTTCATCCGCGTTTCCTCTCAATCATGATGCGACGAACGTGGCAGACTTCTTCGCCGGCGCAGGCACGGAGGAGCCACCTACGTGCACGTGCGAATCGACGACTTGAACGGGAGGCACTGACATCCGCGGAACACACCGCCGCGCACATAGCTTCCAGGATCAAATCATCCGCGACCCGTTCACGGGTTCGGCGCCGGTCGGCTGCCCTGCGTAGCTCTCGGTAGACGCGCCCGAGATAGCGCCGAAGGTGGAAGGGGCCCCACCGCCGCGCATCGGCGAGAAGAGAGAGGACATACGCGGCGGGCGGCGGCTTGATGTCAGCCTGCAGTCGCAGGGGCACCAAGCGTAGCACAGCGTGCCCCTCGCCACGGTCGGGAAGCTCCACGTGAAAGCGCGATTCTTCCACAGCAGCGATCGAGGGGTTGTCAGCATATTCGCGAAGCGGGATGCAGATCGCAGGAACTCCGGATAGAGAAGGGTAGGGACGTGCCGGCCAGCCCTCGAAGCCAGCAGAGACCCGACAAGGAGAGAAAGAGCGCGGCAGGCGCAGCCAGAGGGCTTGATCTGATTGCGTCCCGAAATCGCGACGTCGAACTGTGTTGCAGTCCGTCCTCCATTGGCTCTCGCTTGGAAACGCGGACTCGGTGGCCATTGCCCACCACGCCCGATTCGTACGGACCGTAAACTGTACAGGAGGATGGATAGAATCCATTGAGTACGCAACAAAGTCGACGCTGTCGAGCATCGGTTCGGGGAGCAGCGTGATAACCGATCCGGCATACGACCGTGTGACGGAAAGTCGAGAGTTTAGGGGACGCACGGTGAGGTCGGGGCCATGTTCCAGCGAGATCTCGATAGGTGCATGCCCTTGGTCGTTGGGTAGTGACGGGTGAGGAGAGATCGCGAACTTCGTGGCACTTCGCAGAAACTGGAAGTAGGTGGCCGCGACGAGAGTCCAATCTGGATCGTAGATGCGAAGTTCGTAGCGCCCCGCTGATTCGTCTTTCATCGCAGGTTCAAGTCGTAGGTCGGAAGTGTTCGCCCCGATCGGCAATGCTTTGCGCCACAGTTGACCGTCGATGCCCTGGGCAATGAGCACTGCTTCTCCGAGTCGGGACCACGTCGCGCTGACAGGAAAATCCACGACAGGTGGAGTGCCAAGAAAGATGGGCCAGTCCCTATCATCTCCGGGGAGATCGGCCTGTATTCCGGTCAGGGTGATTGGCATGCCTTCTTCAACGTCGACTGTGCCAGTCTGCGTCGTGAATCGGATCGCATCACGAGACTGATCCATGCGAAAGATCCAGGCTCTGAGTCCCGGGACCCACGTCCCTTCGGGCACCGCCACCGCTCGTTCGCGTCCCTTCGATAGCGTCCATTTGCTTGGCACGACAACCAGGTAGGTGCCGGACCGAGAACTCGCCTTTCGCACCCGCCTGCCTGACCGGCCGTTGGGGGTGAGCCTGAAGACAATCGGGGGTTCGAATTCACGCTTCCCAAATACCCGGCGTCCTGTGTCGCTGATCAGATTTAGTTCGCCCACGGGCAGCTCCAGCAGTGCCATCCTCTCGGCATCTCGGCGAACGGCGGGAGCCTCTGGCGACGCCTCAACCTCGACCGAGTCTGTTGTGGGGTCGTGACCAGCGTCTCTCAGCTCAAATCCGATCTCCCACGCGCCCCGTCTCTCCCAACACACTATCTCCGGACGGAACGAGGAACGACGCGCGGTGTCGATCGATTTCCGAGGCGGAGCAGAGCTAGGCTGTCCCGCGGGGCGCCCTGCTCGTTGACGTGGCGGGACCCGTCTCTCTCTCACGCGCTCATTCGATTCCTCGCTGGTTGCGGGCAACTCAACGGTGCGCTCGCTGATTACCTCGGCCGACGGCTGTCCCGGGCCATCCATGCCAGCGCCCAGTGCGGTCGAATGACGTGAAACCGTGCCACGCCCTTCATTGGGCTGACCTAGCTCGCTGACTTCAGGGAAGCGTTGACCTTCGCTTGAGCCCGTGACGCTCGTGCAGCGGGTATCTTGCGGTTGAGGGAGCTGATCGTTGACGTGTACAGGTGCTGGTTCGAGTACCGACGTCCAGTCGGGCGATGGCGTCAGCGGTGTGAGATCGTCGGTCGGAGCGCGGGAGATGTCCCGCGTTGAAGTCGAAGATGTTGGTTGCGGTGCAACCTCATGGGAAGGGTCACCCTGGACATGAACATGGTGATTCGATCGCGGCAGTGAATCGCTGGAATTCTCGGAGTTCTCCTTTTGCAAGTGCCTGTCTTGGACTTCCGCCCCGAGGCTTGGTTTCACCTGGCCTGAGGCACTATCGGTCCTCGAGCCGACCTGGTCTTTCCTGGGATTCTCCGCAAGTGAATCCAACACACCGCCCGGCGACTTAGGATTCTGTCGTACCCAGAGCAAAACCACAGTGATCGCGGCGATGCCAAGCAGGACGGTCGTGAGTATCAGGAGCATCTTCGATTCAGCACGCGGGACTTGCGCTTCGTTCGGCCCCTCGGGAAAAGTGTAAGGAATTCTATCACGCATCCGCCCACCGTAGCGGAGTTCAGGGGTTCGTGGTGATCATCGATCACCGCCCACTGATGACTCCATCCGGACTTCGGATGTTTGCGTTGTTCCCCTTGCCGACCAGCTCCTTGCTTGTCGGTCAGATGCTTGCGGGATGAATGTTTCAGTAGGGAGAATGGGTGTAGATTCGACTTGACTTCCCGCCCCACCCAAGCATGAATTGCTGTGAGGAGGTTACCGCGATGCCCCACCTGTCTCCGCCAACCCTGACCGAGCGAGAACAGAAGGAGATTCTTCGCGCCACGGCCCGCATCCTCCGCGACCACCTGATCTACTCGCTTGCTCTCGGCAAGGGCCTGCGGCTGGCGGAAATCGTAGGCTCGAACGTCGGGGACGTCTACACCCCCGATGGGAGGCCCCGGAACCGTGTCCGCCTTAGACCCGAGATCGCAAAGGGAGGCCGCGCTGGCGATGTGTTCTTGCCAGACGCCCTGGTTGCAAAGTTCCGAAGGTTCTGGGCCCGCAAGCGTAGACAACGGGAGGGCCTGCGTCCTGAAGATCCGCTCTTCTGCTCCCAGGGCGGACGGCGCCGAATTTCACCCCGCCGCGTCCAATTCGCTTTCCGGACGTGGCAGGCGAAGGCCGGGTTCGACAGGCTGTACCCCTTTCATTCGCTTCGTCATTGCGCGATCACGAACGTCTACCGGAAGTCTCGGGACCTGTTCCTGGCCCAGAGGTTTGCGAGGCACGTGTCGCCGCTCACCACAACCGTGTACACGCACCCCAGCGACGAGGAGCTGTTCAGCAGGATCCGTAGTCTTACTTGCTGACGTGTCTAAGTTCGAGTCCCATCCAGATGGGAGTGAAAATCCTTGTTGCGCCTCGCTCCAGTCGGCGGTAAATAAGTACCGATCCAACCTCCCCTATTGCTGGTACGGAACCGGATGCCCGGTTGCCGGTGGTGCCGCCGGCGGCGCTGAGCCGTACTCGGCGTGCCCAGCGCCTCCCTTCATCGCCGAGAGAGGAGACCCAATCATGCGCAAGTCACTTCGATACGCTCTCAGCTTCCTGGTGATCGTGGTTGTGGGGCTACCCCTCTGCCAACTCCTGCATCCCTCCGCTCCGCTGGCCGGCCCCTACGCTTCGTCGCTCGATACGACGACCATCAGCGGGCTTGCGCCGACGCTCATGGCCTGCAACGGAATGGGCTCCACGTCGAACG
>Ga0137383_10000376_pt1 | contig 21936 bp, 20 predicted proteins | sample SagtaG_19_FD_104817 | JGI IMG/M metagenome (GOLD analysis project Ga0137383, IMG submission 104817) | Vadose zone soil microbial communities from Sagehorn Ranch, Mendocino, California, USA - Sage2_R_40_16 metaG | ecosystem: Environmental > Terrestrial > Soil > Vadose zone | place: USA... | reverse complement strand
CTCGGACCCGCCTCCCAGCTGCGACTCGAAGCGCGGGACATCGTCACCAGCCTCGACCGCGTGACCGGTCTCGCCGACGCGAGCCGCGGTACCTTGTATCCGCCGCACGCCGGTCGCAGCCTCCACAGCTTCGCCTTCATCGTGGCGTTCGACGTGATCCTCGAAAAGCGGCGCGGGCGCCGCTACTGAGCATGCGCGCGGCCGTCCTCGCCGGCGGCGCGGCACGTCGCTACGGCGGCCGTCCCAAGGGGCTCGTCCCGCTCGGCGGGCGACGCATCCTCGATCGCGTAGTGGACGCCGTGCAGTCCGTCGCCGGCGAGCCGCCGCTGCTCGTCGCCAACGCGCCCGACGGTCCCACCTGGCGTCCCGACCTCCATACGGTGCCCGACGTGCGTCCGGGGTGCGGCAGCCTGGGTGGGATCTACACGGCGGTCGTGTCGGGCTCCGGCCCGGTACTGTGTGTGGCGTGGGACATGCCGTTCGTCACTGCCGAGCTGTTGCAGGCGCTGCGGGACGGCGCCGCCGGCTGTGACGCGTTCCTCCCGGAGAGCGGCTCGCGCCGCGGGGTCGAGCCGCTGTGCGCCGTGTACGGCCCGGCGTGCGGCCCCGCCATCGAGCGCCAGCTGGCGGGGGGCGATCTGCAGGCAATCGGCTTCCACCGGTCCGTGAAGGTCGGTACACTACCCCTCGAGCGCGTGCGGGCGTGCGGCGACCCGGCCGTGCTGTTCTTCAACGTGAACACGCCGGAAGACCTGGAGCAGGCGGAGGCCCTGTGGCGGCGACGCGCATGATCTCGATCATCGGCCGCAAGAACGCCGGCAAGACCACGCTGCTCGTGGCGCTCGCGGCGGAGCTGGCGCGTCGCAAGTTCCGGGTCATGACCATCAAGCACGGCACCCACCCGGCCGACATGGACCAGCGGGGCAAGGACACCTGGCGGCACTGGCACGAGGGGAAGGCCGAGCGGGTGCTGATGGAGGCCCCCGGCGAGCGCGTGCTGTTCGAGCGCACCCCGCAGGAGTCCGATCCCGTCACGCTCGCGCGACGCTACTTGGACGGCGCGGACATCGTCCTGGTGGAGGGGTTCAAGCGCGCGCCGCTCCCCAAGGTCGAGGTGTACCGACTCGCGGCCGGCCCGGACCCGATCTTCGACGCGCAGGCCCACTACCCGGGGAACTGGGTCGCGATGGTCACGGACCATCCGCGTTACCGTGCCGAGTTTCCCGTGTTCCGCTTCTCGGACACCGCGTGGCTCGTGACGCTGGCCAGCCTGGCGTGGGATCGCGCCAAGATTCTGGCGCCGTGAGATGCTGACCCCGCCCGAAGCGGCGCGCACCATCCTCGAGCACGTCGGGCCGCTCCCCACGGAGCGCCGGCCCCTGAAAGAGGCGCTCGACCTGGTGCTCGCCGAGGATGTCGTCAGCCCGATCGATCTGCCGGGCTGGGACAATTCGGCGATGGACGGCTACGTCACGCGGGCTGCGGACGTCGCCGGCGCCACACCCGAACGCCCGGTCGCGCTCACCGTGGTCGAGACCGTCCCCGCGGGCCGCTTTCCGGCGAAGGCGGTGCGTGCCGGCGAGGCGACCCGGATCTTCACGGGTGCGCCGCTCCCCGCCGGGGCCGACACCGTAATCCGGCAGGAGGACACCGAGCCGCTCGAGGGCGGCCGCGTCGCCGTGCGCGACGGCCGGGACGCCCGCAAGAACATCCGCTACCGCGGCGAGGATATCCGGACGGGCGATGTCGCGCTCGCGGCAGGCACTGCCCTCGGCCCCGCGCAGCTCGGGGTGCTCGCCTCCATCGCTCACGCCGCTCCGCTGGTACATCGCGAGCCGCGGGTCGCCTTCATGGGCTCAGGGGACGAGATCGTGGACCTGGACCACGCCGCCGATATCCTCGCCGGGACGAAGATTGCGACCTCGAACACCTACACGCTGTTTGGAATGATCCGCCGGGCCGGCGGGGTGCCGCTCGACCTCGGCGTGGCTCGCGACACGAAGCAAAGCCTGCGTGACCACCTCGCCGGCGCCCGGGACGCCGACCTGCTCGTCACCACGGCCGGCGTCAGCGTGGGCGAGCACGACCTGGTACGCGACGTGCTCACTGAGCTCGGCTGCGACATGAAGCTGTGGCGGATTCGGATGCGGCCGGGCGCCCCGCTCGGGTTCGGGCTGCTCGACGGCAAGCCGTGGATCGGGCTGCCGGGGAACCCCGTGAGCACGATGGTGACGTTCGAGCTGTTCGTACGCCCGGCGATCCGGAAGATGTCGGGGCACGCTTTGCCGTTCCGGCGCGCCGTGCCGGTGCGCGTCGCGGAGCCGATCACCCTCGGCCCCCGGCTGCGCCATTTCCTGCGGGCCGTGGTCAGCTCCGCGGACGGAGGTGGCGCACTGCTGGCGCGCTTGACGGGTCCTCAGGGTTCCGGCATCCTCACGTCCATGGCCCGCGCGAACGCGCTTCTGATCGTGCCCGAGGACCGTGCGGCGGTGGCGCCGGGCGAGACGCTGCAGGCGTTGCTCCTGGACGATCCGCATCACGTGGCTGAGGCGCCGTTTTAGGTGGCCCTCGCCGCGGACCTGCGCCGCGCCCTCCGCCTCGCAGGCGCTCTGGCGCTCAGCGCGTTGGTGTACTGGGCCAACGTGCGCACGCCGCCCGAGTTCCGCCTGGGCATCCTGTACGTCATACCGGTCCTGCTCGTGGCGTGGCACGACGGCCTGGCGTGGGGCAGCGGGTTCGCCGCCGCGACGGCACTGCTCCGCTTCGTGATCGGGATCGACCAGATGCCGGCGGATACTCCCCTGATCGCGCGGCTCGTGAACGAGCTATCCTATCTCGCCGTCGTGGGCGTCGCGATCGCCGGGCTGTCACAACTGCGACGCACCCAGGCGCAGCTGCAGCAGCTCGCCACGCACGATCCGCTCACCAACGTGCTCAATGCGCGCGCCTTCTCGGCGGAGCTGGCGCAGGAGCTCGGTCGGAACCGCCGCTACGGCCGCCCGCTCGCCCTGATCTACCTGGATCTGGACGACTTCAAGAAGGTGAACGACGTGCACGGCCACGCCACCGGCGATGCCGTGCTGCGGCTCGTGGCCGACGCGACGCGCAGCGCCGTCCGCCAGGCCGACGTGGTGGGCCGCCTCGGGGGCGATGAGTTCGGCGTCTTAATGCCGGAGACCGAGGGCATCGTCGCCCACGCCGCCGCCACGCGGCTCGCCGCCGGCATCCGCACGGTGTTCCGCGGCACGCCGTCCGTCACCGCCAGCATCGGCGTCGTGTCCGTCACAGGCAGCGAGGCGGGAACCGACGAGCTGCTACGCAAGGCCGACCAGGCGATGTACGAAGCGAAGCGGGGAGGAAAGGACCGCGTGGTGCAGGTGGCGCTGTGACGACCGGCTAGCCCCACCGCCCGTACTGGGGCGGCATCGGGACGTCGAAGCTCGGCGGCAGGCGCCATGGCCGGCGCAGCCGCGCCGGCTCGAACCCCTCGAGCGGCTGCGGAGCCACGACCTCGGACCAGAAGGTGTCCCGCCCCGTGCTCTTCGCCCCGTGCAGCAGCTGGTCGGCAGTACCGATCACGGTTTCCAGGCTTTCCGCCGGCTGCAGGCACGTCACCACGCCCCCGCTCACGGTCAGCGGCAGGCCCGTCACCTGCGACGTGTGCCGCAGCGCCTCCTGCAGCTTGCGGATCACCGCGCTCGCGGCGTCGGCGCCGGCCTCCGGCAGCAGTAACGCGAACTGATCGGCCCCCAACCGCGCCACGAGATCGCTGGCGCGAACCGACTCGCGCGCCGTTTCGGCTACCAGGCGGAGTATCCCATCGCCCAGCTGGTGCCCGAACCGATCGCTCACTTCCTTGAAATCGTCGACGTCGAAGTACGCCAGAGTGAAGGGATGGTTGTAGCGCCGCGCACGCTCGAACTCGCGACCGGCGTCCTCATAGAAGGCGCGGCGGTTCTCGACGTGGGTCAGATCGTCGGTGCGGGTGAGCGCGCGCTCTCTGCGATAGACCCGGTAGTGCAGGAATCCGATGTATCCGAGCGCGAGCAGCAGGGCCGCCACAACGGCGATGTTCCAGGCCATGGCGAACGGCGGCCGAGCACTACATTTCTATGCGATGGAAGCCTTCGGGGTCCGAAATGCGGCGCTCCGCTTGGCCACGGCGCTGCGCACCAGAGCGGCGATCGGCACCGCTGCGGCGCTCGAACTGGACGTCGACTGTCTCGCGGCGCCGGTCGCGCACCATACGGCGGCCCCCCAAATTCTGCCGCCGGTCCCAGCGTCGCCGGGGCCGTTCCCCGCGAGCGGGGTCGTTGAGCCTGGTATCGTTTGCCATGTAACCCACCTTCCCACTAAGCCACCTTCCCACCTGACGGGCCCTCGCTGTCCCGGACTTGAATCGCTATTCGCATGGAGCCGCACGAGCCTTTGCTGCAAACCGGATGCACCCGGCCGGAGCGGAACGTCGCTCGGCCCTTCGCCGTCGGCTGCACATTCGGGGCCACCGCCAGTGCACCAGGGCTTGCGGCTATCGAGTTGGTGGGATTGAAGATGCCATGTGACCGTGTTCTCTGGTCAAATGACCCGCACCAATCATGTGCGGGCGCTTCCACTATTGGTGCGGCGATGCCGACGCAGCAGGGTGTTGCGTCGACGCCTACATCCGCTTGTACCTGGGCCCGCTCCCTCCTTCCCTGGGCGTCCAGCGCGGTCCCAGCACGTCGGTCGCCTTGCAATCGATACAGTTCGGCGCGTTCACGCGCAGCTCACCGTCCGCTCGTTCATACACGCCCGCCGGGCACATCCGCGCGTAGAACTCGGCTAGTTCGGGCGTCACTTCCCGACCCACGATGAGGTGGCCGGGGATCGTGTCGCGGGTCGCGTTCCCGGACTTGAACACGCCGTCGACCTTGGAGAAGGTGAGTTTGCCGTCCGGGACCAGGTCCAACCCCGGGCTTGCGCCCGCGGTCAGTCGACGCTCCACCTCCGCGTCGCGCTCGACGGCGATCTTCCTGCCCGGGAGGCGGCCGCCCGTGAGCGTCATCAGTGCAGCCTTGAGCCCGCCCCTGTAGAACCCGTCCTTGAAGGCCAACCGCATGTTCCGCGTGCGGTACAGGTCCCGCACGACAAACGATTCGCTCACCATCCGGTCGTACTCGCCCAGTCGCGCCGGGGAGGCCTCACCCGCCTGCAGCGCACCGAAGATGGCTCGCGCCGCGAGCATGCCCGAATGCACCGCGTAGTGGATCCCTTTGAGTGACGGCACGTCCACGAAGCCGGCCGAGTCGCCGACGATCACGGCACCGGCGCCCGAGCGTCGTGCGGGCAGGGAGTAGTAGCCTCCTTCGGGAATCGTCTTCGCGCCCCACTCGACCATCTCGCCGCCTTCCAGGTAGCGGCGGAACAGTGGGTGCAGCTTCATCCGTTGGAGCAAGCCGTGCACGTCGAGGGCGCCGTCCGTGTAGTCGAGGCCGACCACGAGGCCGAGCGCGACGAGGTTCGGCGCGAGCGGGTACATGAAGCTGCCGCCGAACGCGTCGCTCGGCAGTGGCCACCCCAGCGTGTGGATGATCGTGTCGAGCGGCTGTCGCGTCTCCCACAACTCCTTGACGCCGAGCGCGAAGAGCTGCGGATTCTCGCCCGTCACCTGCTGCCACGTGCACCACGCCTGCGACAGCATCCCGCGCGTCCCCTCGGCGAGTACCGTCACCTTCGCCACGAGGTCATTGGGCGCGAGAGAATTGGCGAGCGGCCGGCTGTCGCGATCGAGGCCGCTCGCCGCCGTGCGCACACCAACCACCCGAGCGCCGTCCACGAGCAAGCTCGCCGCCGGGAACCCCGTGAAGACGTTGACGCCCAGCGCCTCGGCTTGCTCGCCCAGCCAGCGGACGATCTCGCACAGCGAGGCGACGTAGTTGCCGCGGTTGTGCATGGTGGGGGGAGTCGGCAGGCGCCATCGGCTATCAGCCGTCAGCAGGTAGACCGCTTCGTTGCGTACCGGCGCGCGGAACGGGAAGTCCGAATCACGGAGCTCAGGGAACAGCTCGCGGAACGCCCGGGGATTGACCACCGCGCCCGAGAGGCAATGCTCGCCGAGCGCCGCGGCCTTCTCGAGCACGCCGATGTTGAGCTCCGTGCCGTCCCGTTGGGCGAGATGCGCCAGCTCGATCGCCGCTGCGAGGCCCGCGGGCCCGGCTCCGACGATCAGCACGTCCAGCTCCATCCGGTCGCCCGCGCCAGGTGCGCCTACGGAGACGAGGAGCTTGTCCAGCGGCAAGGGCGGCTGGTATTGCGCCGGAATCAACCCTTCCCCCTTCCCCGGCCTCTCACCCATTGAGCTTGCGGATCTCCTCGGTGAGCTTGGGCACGACTTCGAACAAGTCTCCCACCACCCCGTAATCGGCCACCTTGAAGATCGGCGCGTCCTTGTCCTTGTTAATCGCGACGATCACCTTCGAGGTGCGCATGCCGGCGAGGTGCTGGATCGCGCCGGAGATCCCCACCGCGATGTACAGCGTGGGGCTCACCGTCTTCCCGGTCTGGCCCACCTGATCGGCGTGCGGCCGCCAGCCGGCATCCACCACCGCCCGCGAGGCGCCCACCGCGGCGCGGCCACCGAACGCCGCGGCGAGCGCTTCGAGCACCTTGAAGTTGGCCGGCTCTTTCAAGCCGCGACCACCGGAGATAACGATCGACGCTTCGGCCACGTCGAGCGCGCCCGCGGCGGCGGCCTTGACGCCCGTCACCACAACGCGACCCGCTGCCGCGTCCACCGCTACGATCTCTGCGGTCCCGGCCTTGGGACGCTGCACGGGTGTGAACACGTTGGGCCGCAGTGACACGACCGCCGGCGTCGCGGTGAGCTTGAGTTTGAGGAGCGCCTTCCCCGCGTACACCGGGTGGATCACCGTCACGGCGCCGCCCTCGAAGGCGAGGTCGGTGATATCCTGGGCCAGGGCGACGCCCAGGCGGGCCGCCACTCGGGGCGCCAGGTCCCGTCCTCCGGCGCTCGCGGCGAACAGCACCGCGCGATACCCGCCCGCGCGGGCACGGTCCGCGATCACCCGAGCGTATCCTTCGGGCGCGTAGCGTCCGAAGGCGGGATTCGTCAGGGTGATCACCTTGTCCGCGCCGAATCCGCCAAGCTGGTCCGCACCCTGGACCGGGCCCGCGGCGACCACGAGCGCATCGACGCGGGCGGCGAGCGCGTCGGCGAGGCGACGCGCGCCCGTCACCACCTCGCTCGCCACCTTGCGCAGCGCACCGTCGCGCTGCTCGGCGACCGCGAGGACCTCGCTCACAGGACCTTCGCCTCCTCGCGGAGCAGCCGCAGCAGCTCGGGCACGGCGGCGGGTCCCTCGCCCACGACCTTGCCGTCCTTGCGCTGCGGCGGCGGGGTCAAGCCGAGCACCTCGAGCCCGCCCGCTCCGAGTGCTGCGCGTTTGAGCTCGAGCGGCTTCTTTTTCGCCGCCATGATGCCCTTCAGGGCGGGATAGCGCGGCTCGTTGAGTCCCTTGTCGGTGGTGAGCACGGCGGGGAGCGGGAACTCCACGATCTCGACCCCGCCCTCGATTTCCCGCTCGGCGGTGCCTCGCTGCCCCGCGATGTCCAAGTGCGCCACCGCGGTCACGCACGGCAGGTCGAGCAGCTCTGCCACCATCGGTCCGACTTGATGGTTGTAATCGTCGATCGCCATCTTGCCGAACAGGATGAGATCATAGCCGCCGTGCTTGAGCTCGGCGGCGAGCGCTTTGGCGACCTCCAGCCCGTCGACGGGCACACGGTCGGCCTCCAGCAGGACGCCCCGGTCCGCGCCCATGGCGAGCGCGGTGCGGATCGTCTCCTGCGCGGCGGCGGGTCCGAGCGACACGACCACGACGTCGCCCGTGCCCGCCTGCTCCTTGCGGCGCAGCGCCTCTTCCACGGCGAACTCGTCGTACGGATTGAGGATGAACTTGACGCCCGCCTCGTCCAAGGACTTCCCGTCGGAGGCGATCTTGACGCGGGTCTCGGAGTCGGGGACGCGTTTCACGCAAACGGCGATCTTCACTGAGTCCTCACGTGGTACGACGCTACGACGCTAGGTTGTACGAAAAGGCGTGGGGAAAAGAAACCTGACGACGTCTGGCTGGCAACCTTATACAACGTAGCGTCGTACAACGCCTTCAGAACTCCGTGCTCACGCTCACCTGCAGATGCCGCGGCAATCCCGGCGTGAGAAACCGCTGCACCGGTGTGCCCGGCGCGAGTGGATTCTCCGCAAAAGTCCCGAAGCTCGCGTACCGCCGATCGAAGACGTTGCGCACCATGCAGCGTAGCTCGAACCGCTTCCACTCCACCAGGAGCGACGCGTCGGCCGCCGCGTAATCGGAGAGCCGGTGCGTCGCGTTGGCTTCGTCGCCCCTGAGCCACTGGCGGCCGACGTAGCGGGCGTCGAGGCCGACGCGCAGCGCTAGACCCGCAGTGCCGCCCGCCGCGACCGGGGCAGAGATCCCTGCGTTGGCTCGGTTGTCGGGAACCAGGGGCAGCACGTCCCCCGGGAGGACCGTCTCGCCGGCCGGGTCACGCGGTGTCGCCAGCCGCGCCGCGCTCCGAAACGTCGCGGCGGTGTACCCGTAGTTCGCGTACAGGCGTACCCCCCCTCGCTCCCACTGACCCGCCAGCTCGATTCCCGCGCGCCGCGTCGCCCCGATGTTCTGGAAATAGCCCGCCGTGAGGGTCGAGGCGACGAAGAAGATGTCGTCCGAGACGTCCGTCCAGAACGCGTCGGCGCTCAGATCCACGTGACCCCCGGGGCCGCGAAAGTGCCACCCGCTCTCGTATGTAGTCGCGATCACCGGTCGCAGCGCGGGATCGGGCCCGAGGGCGAACGGCAGCGGGCACGCCGCCGCCGGATCCGCGCACCCGATCTCGACGAGCGCCGGAGCCCGAAACCCGCGGCTCACCGACCAGAACAGCTCGTGGCCCGACCCCGCGCTCCAGGTGAGGCCCACGCGGGGGCTCAGCCGTCGAAAGATGTTGAGCCCGCTTTGGCCCGGATCGAGCAGGTCCTCGAACGGGACGCGGATGTAGTCGTAGCGTCCCGCCACCGTCGCGGTCAGCGCGGGCGCGAGCGGCCAGTTGGCGCCGACGAAGGCGCCTAGGTCGACTTCGTTCGTCAGAACCGACTCGGTGAGCGAGTCCGGGGCGGTCGAGCGCGCGGCGTAGAGCCGCACCGCCGTGTGCTGATAAGCGCCGTCCATCCCCGCGAGCCAGCGCAGCGGCCGCCCGGCCAGGGCCACGGTCCCCGAGAGCTGCACCGCGCCTCCGCCGATGCGCTCGCGATTGCGCTCGCGGGTGTCGGGTGGGCTCGCGTTGCGGTTGAACTGATCGGTGGTGAGCGCCCGGCCGAAGCCGTTGACCGCGAGCTGCATCCCACCCAGGACGCGGTGCGCGTTCAGGGTGACGAGGTGGGCCTGCGGGGCGAAATAGTCCCCCGGCGTGAAGTTCACGCGCGGGGCTGCGGCGTAGACGCTGTCGGGCAGACTCCCTGCCTGGAAGATGCGGTTGTCGGCTCCCGCGTAGCTCAGCGTCGCATCCCACGTGCCGGTATTGACGCCGAGCTTACCGAACAGCGTGGCAGTGCGGCTCGGGGTCGCGGCGCGCCAGCCGTCCTCGTGCTCATAGCGCGTCCCCACGTAGTAGTCCCACATCCCGCGGCGATCCCCAGCGCGCGCCTTCAGCTCGTAGCGCCCGAAGCTGCCGCCGGAGGCCTCGACTTCGCGCTCGGCCGGCACAGAGCCGCGCCGCGTCACGAGGTTCACCGCCGCGCCCAGCGAGTTCCGGCCCAGCAGCACCGAGGGACCGTAGGTCACGTCCACGTGGTCCACGTCCTCGAGCGGCAACAGGTCGAAGTTCACCTCGTGGGCGTCGGGCTCGTTCACCCGCACGCCATCCAGGTACACCGTCACCCCCTGGGGCAGGCCGATGGTCGGCGAGACCTGAAATCCCCGGAGCGTCACGTCCAGCTGGCCCGGCGCGCCGAGCTCGTCCGACGTCGTGACGCCCGGCAGCTGCTCGAGCGCGTCTGCGAGCGAGCGCACCCCGCGCGCATCGAGGTCTGCCGCGTGCAGCGTGGCGGTGCGGCCGGCGAGCCCGCGCGCCAACTCGCGCGCCGTGGGGAGCCGGACGCCGGTGACGACGACCGGGGAGAGGGTGTCGGTGGGGAGGGAGTCGGGCTGCTGCGCGCGGGCGACCGAAGGCAGCAGGGCAAGCACGAGTGTGCGAGCGAACAATTGCGGATTGCGGATTGGCGATTGCGGATTGGAAGGACGGGCGTCCAATCCGCAATCCGCAATCGCCAATCCGCAATCAATTGAACGCATTCACCCCCGTAATCTCCTGCCCCAAGATGAGCGTGTGAATGTCGTGCGTCCCCTCGTACGTGTAGACCGACTCGAGGTTCGCGAGGTGGCGCATCGCCTGATATTCGGCGAGGATGCCGTTCGCCCCGAGCAGCCGCCGCGTCTCGCGCGCGATCTCGGTCGCCATGCTGACGTTGTTGCGCTTGGCGAGGGACACCTGCTGCGGCGTGACCTTCCCCTGATCCTTGAGGCGGCCGAGCTGGAGGGAGAGCAGCTGCGCCTTGGTGATCTCGGTGAGCATCTCGGCGAGCCGCGCCTGCTGCAGCTGAAAGCCGCCGATCGGCTTGCCGAACATCACCCGCGCCTTCGCGTAGCTCACCGCTTCGTCGTAACACGCCAACGCCGCGCCCACCGCTCCCCACGCGATGCCGTAGCGCGCCTGCGTGAGACACATGAGCGGTGCCTTCAAGCCGGCGGCCTTCGGCAACACGGCGTCCTTCGCCACGCACACATCCTGTAAGACCAGCTCGCTCGTGTCGCTGGCGCGCAGGGAGAGTTTGCCTTTCTGGTCCTTCGCCGAGAAGCCCTGCGTGTCGGTGGGGACGATGAAGCCGCGGATCGATTCCACGTCGTCGGGCTGGCCGGTCTTCGCCCAGATGATCGCCGCGTGCGCGGTCGAGCCGTTGGTGATCCACATCTTGGCGCCGTTCAGGATCCAGCCGCTCTTCGTCTCCTTGGCGACCGTGATCATCCCGGCGGGGTTCGACCCGTAATCGGGCTCCGTCAGCCCGAAGCACCCGATCACCTCGCCCGCCGCCATCTTCGGGAGCCAGTGCCGCTTTTGCTCCTCCGAGCCGAACGCGAAGATCGGGTACATCACGAGGGCGCCCTGGACCGAGGCGAACGAGCGCACGCCCGAGTCGCCGCGCTCGAGCTCCTGCATGATGAGCCCGTAGGCGACGTGGTTGAGCCCGGCGCAGCCGTACTCCTCGGGGAGGTTGGCGCCGAACAATCCCAGCTCCGCCATCTGAGGGACCAGGTGCTTCGGGAACCGCCCCTCGAGGTAGTGCTCGGCGATGACGGGCATGAGGTTGTCGTCCACCCAGCCGCGCACCGTGTCGCGCACGGCACGCTCTTCCTCGGACAAGAGCGCGTCGACGTCGTAGAAGTCGACGCCCTGGAATTTCGGTGCCATAAACCCTCAACTGGGTGTGAGAAACCCCGGGGCGCCGCCCCGGGGTCAGCCGCTCGAAATTGGTCGCGGCGCGGCTGACCCCGGCCGGTGGCCCGGGGTCCCAAAGCTACCCCGCCTGCCCCACCGGCAGGGAGTCCTTGCTCGGGGCCGCAGCCCGCCCGGCTCTGGCGAATGCCAGCGTATCCGACGCGCGGAACTTCCCGCGCTCCGCCTCCCAGCGGAAAATCGTCACCTGCACCGCCGACGGCTCGATGGTGACGAAGTTGAAGCTCGACGGCCGGCCGCCCCGGGTGCGGGTGGAGAGCGTCCCCGCCGTGGAGACCACCACGCGCCCCTGCAGCTGCTCCGCGCCCTCCTGGTGGTCGTGCCCGCACAGCACCAACTCCGCCCCCGTCTCGACGATGCGCCGTTGCGCCCGGCGCCAGCGGGCGAGCCCCATGCGGCGCGAGATTTCCCCGCGCAGCACGTTGTGGTGCAGCACCAGGATGCGCGCTTGCTCCGGAGCCGCGGCCGCGAAGACTTGTTTCACGCGCGCCGCCTCGCGCTTCGGCAAATGCCCTTTCACCGCGAGGTCCCGCAACCGCAGCGTGAGCGAGCCCCAGGCCACGCCGTGCGACGTCAGCGCTCCCGCGATCACCGCGCCCCGCACGGTGAGTGTGGGCGCCAGGTCGGCGCCGAAATAGCGCACGTACTTGCGGTACAGCGCGTCCTTGCCGAACGGGATGAGGGGCCGGGTCCACCACTGCGCGTCGTGGTTCCCCGGGATCACGTGCACCGGGGCGGTTTCGGCCGCGAGGTTCGCGAACGCCCGGGCCCGCTGCAGCTCGCCGTGGCGGGCGCGTTGCGAGAGGTCCCCGGCGATTACGGTGGCATCGGGGCGGAGGTCGGGAATCATTTTCTCGAGCGCCTCGATCTTCCGGATGTCGGCGAGGGCGCCGAAGTGCAGATCGGCGAGGTGCAGCAGCTGGACGGTCACGATTCCGCCTGCACCGTATACGTGAGCGTCGCCGTGCCGCCCGCGGCCACGGGCATGCGAAAGCGCACTTCCGTCGCCGAGAGCTTCTCGGCGGGGACGCTGCTTTCCACGATCTGCCACATTCCGTAGCGCGCTTCGCGCACGTCCACCGTGACGGCCTCCGGCTTCGCGTTGCTGATCGTCACCCGGTACGCCGCGGTGACGCGCTGCCGTGGCGGCAGCCCGCGGCGCGGCGGTGCCAACTGCTCCTGATTGTAATCAGTCTGCACCCGCTCGGCAGTCACGTCGAAGGCCTCGCCCGACTGCACCCGCAGGTCTCGCCCGGGTGCGGTGTGGTCGCTTCGCGCCTCCCCCACCAGCTGTACCCGGCCCGCGGAGTCCGTCTGATAGAGCTGCAGCGTGCCTGCGGGCAACGGACGATCGCCGAACGCCGACCCCCGGGAGCGCTTCAGCGTGTACCAGACCTGCACGGGCACGCGATTGGGCTCGGCGGGAGACTGTGCCAAGAAGCCGCGCCACGGCAGCGCGCCGGGCACGATCAGCTCCTGCGTATACGGCACGCCGGCGCGCGGGAACAGGGCGGTGGTCACAGCCATCCCGGGCTCTAACGAGACCCTGCCGGAGAGCTGATAGACGTGCGTTTCACCGACGGCCTCCTCCGCAGCGCCGGCGAGAACCGGGGGCGACCCTACCACCATCCGCTCGACCCGAGCGGCTTCGAAGACCGGAGCAGGGCCCCGAGCCCGGCCGATCGACCCCGCCACGAGCTGCACCTCCGCGCTGTCGGCGGTGAGCGATTGGGAGGTGATCGTCGCCGCCCCCGACACCTGGCACCGGACACCCGTCAGTATTACCTGGTAGACTGCCTCCCAGCTGGCCCCTCGGGTGAGCCAGGCGAGGTCCGTGCGCGACCGTGCCCGCGCTGCCTCGAGCACTACCGTCGCTTCGGGCGTCGTGTGGACCAGCTCCGCGGGAAACAGCGGCTCACCCGGCTCCGACAGGAGGAAGCGCCCGTCGGAGAGTCGGTATTGCGAAGGGCTGGCGCGCACCACGGTCGCCCGCACGGTATCGCTGCGGCCGTCCTCCCGCCGCCGCACGAAGCCGAGCGTCTGCCCCGCTGCCCGTCGCAGCGCGGCGTCCCGATCCGTGGGCGGCCGCGCGATCGCCGATAGGAGCGCGACGCCGGTGTCCGGAGAGAAGAGGGTGGCCGGGTCCAACTCTTCGACCTTCAGCGTGAGGGTGTTCCGGCCTTTCTCGAGCGCCTGTGCCAGCGTGCGGCGCACCACCACCCGGCCGTCCGTGTAGATCGAGAGGGATGTCTGACCCGAGAGCGGCCCCGCGAGGAGCACCAGCAACGCCGAGAGCCGACCGCTGACCCTTGACCACTTCATTTCAACCATTCGAGCGCGATCCTTTGCACGATGCGATACGTCAGCAGGTACCACGCGACCACGGCACCTGCTCCCACGGTCCGGGCGGTCGCCTGCCAGTTGGGGGGGACGGAGCGCAGTGTGATCATCACGTACACCGCGAGCAACAGTGTAGTTACGATTGCCACGAGACGCCCCAGACGCGACGCCTTTTGCGTGACGTCTTTCGAGCATCTGGGACACAGGTCCCCCACCGCAATGCCCGCGGTGGTTGTTCCGCAGCGCGCGCAGGGGTGGCTAGAGCCGCCGGACCACGGCGCGGGCGAACTCGGTGGTCGAAGCACTGCCTCCCAGGTCTTTCGTGCGGACGTTGTCCTTGACGATGGCGGTCTCGAGCGCCCGGCGCAGCCGGTCTCCCGCCTCGAGCTCGCCGATGTGGTCGAGCATCATCGCGGCCGCGAGCATCTGCGCCGACGGGTTCGCGATCCCCTGCCCCGCGATATCGGGCGCGGAGCCGTGCACCGCCTCGAAGATCGCGGCCGTTTCCCCGATGTTCGCCCCGGGCGCGAGTCCCAGGCCGCCTACCAGGCCCGACGCCTCGTCCGACAGGATGTCGCCGAACAGGTTGGTGGTCACGATGACGTCGAATTGTGCCGGGTTGATCACGAGCTGCATGGCGGCGTTGTCCACGATCTTGTCGTCCGAGGCGATTTGCCCCTCGTACTCTTGCGCGATCTGCCGGGCCGTTTCGAGGAACAACCCCGATGTCGCCTTGAGGATGTTCGCCTTGTGGACCACCGTCACCTTCTTGCGGCCGTGTCGCTTGGCATACTCGAAGGCGTAGCGCACGATCCGCCGGCAGCCGTCGCGCGTCATCACCGACGTGGCCTGCGCCAGCGCTTTGGGATCGCCCCCGACCTTGAACGTGCGATCCATCCCGACGTACAGCCCCTCGGTGTTCTCGCGGACGATCACGAGGTCGACGTTCTGGTAGCGGCCGCCCGGCACGATGGACTTCACCGGTCGCACGTTGGCGTACAGCTCGAACTCCTGCCGCAGCGCCACGGTGACCGACCGGTATCCGCCGCCCACCGGCGTCGTGAGCGGGCCCTTGAGCGCGAGCCCGGTGCGGCGGATCGAGTCGAGGGTGGCGTTGGGGAGCGGGGTGCCGGCCTTCTCGATGGCGCTCATCCCGCCATACTCCTCGTCCCACGTGATCTGCACTCCCAAACCGTCCAGCACCTGCAGCGTCGCCTGCGTGATCTCGGGTCCGATTCCGTCGCCAGCGATCAGCGTCGCCTCGCGCGTCACGGCAGGCCCGGCGTGAGGTTCTTCACCGCTCGGGTGAGCGCCGACCAGGGATCGTCGCCATCGCCGCGCGCCGTGGTCCGGAACCCCACCCGCCCGGTGCGCGCGTCGACCATCACGACGGTCAATTCGGCCGTGGCCAATGGGTGGTCCGGCGGCCCGGCGGCCGCGGACGGGCGGTCCGGCGGGCGGGCGGCCGGTCGTGCCGCCGCCCCTCCCGGCCGCCCGTCCGCCGGGCTGCCCGCCCGCCGGTACACCAGCGCCGCCGGCACGAGCGCGAACCGGCCGCCGTTGCCGCCCAGCGCCACCAGGGTGCGCAGCTCGCCGCGCAGCGGATCGGGCACAATCTCGAGGTTCGGCGCCCGCAGCACCGCGCTGCCCATCTGGTCCGGATCGGGAGCGATCCCGGGCGCGCGACGAGCCGCCCTCCGCAACGCGGCCGGGAGCACCCAACTCACCTCCGGCGCGCGCGCTGTGAGCAGCGTGCCGATCACACTGTCGGCCCGGGCCAGTGCCGCCCGCCGGTCCGCGAACTGGGCCTGCCAGTTCAGCGAGTCTTCTGCCGCCAGCAGTGTGAGCGGCAGCACACTGACCTGTTGGGCGGCCAGCCCGGCGGTGGGGAGTGGCTGAGTGGGCGCGGGCGTCTCGGCGTGCTGCTTGCCGCCACAGCCGGCGAGCAGGGCGACGGCAACTAAGTTTTTGATTTGTAAGGGATTAGTCACGGCGCCAATATCGTGACCGCGCCCGGGTTTTTCAAGAAGCGAGCGTCAACCCACCGTCCACCACGATCACCTGCCCGGTGATGTGGCGCGCCGCCTCGCTGCACAGAAACACGATGACCCGCGCCACGTCCTCCGGCTCCGCCACCCGCCCCAGTACCGACTCGTGCTCCGCCCGCTCGAGCACTTCGCGCGGCAGCTTGGAGAGCAGCTCGGTCTTGACGAACCCGGGGGCGACCGCGTTGACGTTGACATTGGAGGGGCCCAAGTCGACGGCCGCCGACTTGGTGAGCCCGATCAGTCCTGCCTTGCTGGCCGCGTAGTTCGCGATCCCGAACCCGGGCCGGAACGCCTGATGGCTCGCGACGTTGACGATCTTGCCGAAGCGCTGGGCGCGCATCGGCTGAGCCACGGCCTGGATACAGTTGAAGGCGCCGGTGACGTTCGTGTCCAGCACCTCCTGCCAGGCGTCCGGCTCGAGCCGCCACAGGGCGCCGTCGTGGGCCACGCCGGCATTGTTGACCAGGTAGTGCACGCCGCCCAACCGCTCGCGCACCGTGCCGACGAACTTGGCGACTTCAGCATGATTGCGGACGTCGCAGCGGGCGCAGTAGACCGGCACCCCCAAGCCGCGGATCGCAGTCTCGGTGAGCAGCGCCTGGGCGCCCACGTCGCGCTCGGGGAGATCGACGTAATTGATGGCTACCGCCGTGCCGCGTTGCGCGAACTCGATCGCGGTAGCCCGACCCAGGCCGGTCGCGCCACCGGTGACGATTGCCACCCGGCCCTGCACGGTTTCGGCCAGGCGGAGCGGATCAGGGCGCGTCTCCGTCGCCGGAGCACCGACGGCCGACGCCCCGCGGGACGCGAGCACCCACGACGCTTGAGTCGTCAAGATTTCGAACCTATGTTCGAAATTGAACATCGGCAAGGCACGGCGTAACTTGGGCCCCATGAACCGGATCGGCGTGCTGCTCGTGTGGGGCGGGATCTCCGCTCTGGGCGCCGCCGCCTTCGGGGTGCTCGCGCTGTCCCGCGGGGAGACCATCAACGCCGCCTGGCTGCTCACCGCCGCCGTCTGCACCTACGCGGTCGGCTACCGCTTCTATTCCCGGTTCCTCGCGAGCAGCGTCTTCGGACTGGACGACCGTCGCGCCACTCCGGCGGAACGGTTCAACAACGGACGGGACTTCGTCCCGACCAATCGGTGGGTACTGTACGGGCATCACTTCGCGGCGATCGCCGGAGCGGGGCCGCTCGTGGGGCCCGTCCTCGCCGCGCAGTTCGGCTTTCTGCCGGGTACCCTGTGGCTCGTTATCGGCGTCGTGCTGGGGGGCGCGGTGCAGGATTTCACGATCCTGTTCTGCTCGCTGCGGCGGGACGGCAAGTCCCTGGGCCAAATGGCGAAGGAGGAGATCAACCGGTCGGCCGGAATCACGGGGATGCTGGCCGTCCTGTTCATCATGATCATCCTGCTCGCCGTGCTGGCGCTGATCGTGGTGAACGCGCTCAAGGCGTCGCCCTGGGGGTTGTTCACGATCGCGTGCACCATCCCGATCGCGCTGTTGATGGGGTGGTGGATGAAGCGCTGGCGCCCGGGTAAGGTGGGGGAGGCCTCGGCGGTGGGCGCCGTCCTGCTCCTGGGGGCGCTGGTGGCGGGGGGATGGGTGGCCGCGCAGCCGCAGCTTGCTCCCGTTTTCACGCACTCCGCCACGGCGATCACCTGGATGATGGTCGCCTACGGATTCGTCGCCTCGGTGCTCCCGGTGTGGATGCTGCTCTGCCCGCGGGATTACCTGTCCACCTTCCTCAAGATCACGACAATTCTCGTACTGGCGCTCGCCATCCTGGTGCTCCTGCCCCCGCTCAGGATGCCCGCGCTCACGCCGTTCGCGCGGTTGGGGGAGGGACCGGTGTTCGCGGGCAAGCTGTTCCCGTTCGCCTTCATCACCATCGCGTGCGGGGCGATCTCCGGGTTTCACGCGCTCGTCGCCTCGGGCACGACGCCCAAGATGATCGCCCGGGAGTCGGACGCCCGGTTGATCGGCTATGGCGGGATGCTGATGGAGTCGTTCGTCGGGGTGATGGCGATGATCGCGGCCTGCACGCTCGACCCGGGCGTGTATTTCGCGATGAATACGACCCCCGCCGGCCTGGCGCAAGCGTCGCAGGTGCTCTCCCAGGCGGGATTCGTCGTCACGCCGGACGTCATGCACCAGCTGGCGACCCAGATGGGGGAGCAGACGCTGATCGCGCGCTCGGGCGGTGCGCCCTCACTCGCCGTCGGCATGGCCCAGATCTTCGCCGGCGTGACCTCGGCGCTGGGCGGCCGGACGCTCGTAGCGCTGTGGTACCACTTCGCCATCATGTTCGAGGCGTTGTTCATCCTCACGACGATCGACACCGGCACGCGCGTCGGCCGGTTCATGCTCCAGGAGATCGTGGGACACATCTGGCCCCGATTTGGGCAGACGTCGTGGTATCCCAGCGTGCTGGCCTCGAGCGCGGTGATCGTCGCGGGGTGGGGGTACTTCCTCTATCAGGGCGTGGTGGACCCGCTGGGCGGGATCAACTCGCTGTGGCCGCTGTTCGGCATCTCGAACCAGCTGCTCGCCGCGGTGGCGCTGTGCGTCGGCACGACGATCCTCATCAAGATGGGCCGGCAGCGGTTCGCCTGGGTCACGCTCGCGCCGCTCGCGTGGCTCGTGACCGTGACGATGACGGCGGGGTGGCAGAAGGTGTTCTCGCCCGATCCGCGGCTCGGCTTCCTCGCCCATGCCGCGTCACTCGCGGGGTCGCCCAACCCCGATGCCGCGCGACTGATCTTTAACGACCGCCTGAACACCTTCGTGGCGCTGCTGTTCATGACGGTGGTCGCGACACTGATCGTCACGTCGTTGCGCGAGTGGTGGCTGGTGCTGTCGCGCCGCAAGCCCGCCCTGGTGCACGAGGCGCCGTTCGTGGAGAGTGCATATGCGACAGGGGACTGACGGCGGTCGAGGGCGGTCAGGGGCGGTCAAAGGCGGGCAAGGTTGGCTGCGCGTGCTCCGTCGCGTCCTAGGCGCCCCGGACTATGTCGCGTACCTCGAGCATTGCCGTGCGGCCGGGCACGAGCCCGTATTGAGCGAACGAGAGTACGTGGCGCAGTTCTTCGAGGCGAAGGGAAAGGGAGTGCGCTGCTGCTAGGGCCCCGAGCCGGGCGCGAGTAATCCAGGGCGGGGCGTCCGTTCCACGGGGACATGAGCTTAGCGAGGGCGCTCAAAATCCTTTTGAGCGTCGCGGCCACCGCAGCAACATTGGGGTGCCACGACTCGACTGCGCCTGCCACGCTCACCGTCTCTGCCGTGAGCCCCGATGTTGGGCCCGTACTCGGCGGGACCAGCGTCACGATCATTGGCGTCAACTTCATCGACGTGACCAGCGTGACGATTGGTGGCATCGAGCTCACCGGTCGCACGGTGGTGGGTACCACCCAGATTGCCGGCACTACGCCGGTTGGGGATGCCTTCGGTCCCGCCGACATAATCGTGACCTCCGGCAGCCACGGCAGCGGTACCTGCAGCGGCTGCTTTAGTTACGTGCCCGGCGTCTCCCCACAGACCATCGCCGCCGGCATCTGGCATACCTGCGGTCTCACCACCCGGGGGACGGCGTACTGCTGGGGCGACAACTCCGTCGGCCAGCTCGGTGACGGCTCGAGCAGGGGGAGCTCAACGCCTGTCGCCGTTTCCGGGGGTCTCAGCTTCAGCTCACTCGCCACGAATGGCACACCACCGTCTGCCGGGCCGCCCCCGGAGTTCGTGAACGATCACACCTGCGGGCTGACCAGCTCCGGGGCGGCCTATTGCTGGGGCGACAACTCCGCCGGCCAACTGGGCAACGGCTCGACCACGGGGAGCTCAACGCCCGTCGCCGTCTCCGGGGGCCTCAGCTTCACCGCCCTCGCCACGGGCGGCGTTCATACCTGCGGGCTCACGAGCGCCGGGGTGGCATACTGCTGGGGGGCCAACTACGCCGGCCAGCTCGGCGTCGGGACGACGACCGGTCCTCAAACGTGTGCCGTCACGGTCAGCGGACTTGGATATTTCGAGTTGACTTGCAGCACCGTGCCGGTGGCCGTTTCCGGCGGCTTCAGCTTCAGGGACCTCGCCGCGGGCGGCATTCACACTTGCGGGCTCACCAGCGCCGGCGCGGCCTACTGCTGGGGGCTCAGCGTTGGCGCGAGTAACAGCACCGTCCCAGCGCCGGTTGCGACCGGGCTTCGCTGGGCCTCGATCACCGCCCGCGGGCACTACACCTGCGGCGTCACGCTGGGCGAGTCGGCGTACTGCTGGGGAGAGAACTCCGCCGGCCAGCTCGGCACAGGCTCCACGACATCCAGTTCAACGCCGGTTGCAATCTCCGGCGGCTTGAGCTTCAGCGCCATCGCCCCAGGCGGCGATCACACCTGCGGGCTCACAACTTCAGGAGCGGCCTACTGCTGGGGCGACAACTCCTCCGGTCAGCTCGGCAACGGTTCGACCTCGAGCAGCTCAGTGCCGGTCGCCGTCTCCGGGGACCTCAGCTTCAGCGCCTTGGCCACGAGCCGCCGTCATCACACCTGTGGGCTCACCACCTCTGGTGCGGTGTACTGCTGGGGCGACAACTACAGCGGCCAGCTCGGCAACGGCACCACGACCAGCAGCAGCGTGCCCGTCAAGGTCGCGGGACCGCCGTAGCGCCATGAAGATCTCTGGACTCCGCGTCGCACAGACGATCGCCCTTGCGCTCCTGGGCGCGCTCGGGTGGCTCGGCGGCTGTAATGATGTCACCCCTCCAGCCCTCCAAGTCACCGTTACAGCCGTGAGCCCCGCGAACGACCTGCTGGGCGGGGGGAGCAGCCTAACGATCACGGGCATCAACTTTATCAGCGTGACCAGCGTGACCATCGGCGGCAACGAGCTCGGCGGCCGCACGGTGGTAAGCCCCACCCAGATCACCGGTACCACGCCGGCAGCGACCAGCCCCGGGGTCACGGATGTGGTCGTGACCTCCTCGAGCCACGGCAGCGGTAGTTGTCGCGGCTGCTTCAGCTACGAGTCGCTCGTGCTTCAAACGCAGCCGCTCGCCGCTGGCGACTATCATACCTGCGCGCTCAACAGCTCCGGGGCCGCCTACTGTTGGGGTCACATCGATCCGTTCACCGATATCATCACGGTGACCGCGATTCCGGAGGCAGTCTCAGGAGGGTGGAGTTTCAGCGCGATCGTCGCAAGCGGCTTTCACACCTGCGCGCTCGCCAGCTCCGGAGCGGCCTACTGCTGGGGCGCCAATCACACTGGCCAGCTCGGCAACGGCTCAACCACCAGTAGCGTAGCGCCGGTCGCTGTCTCCGGGGGCCTGAGCTTCAGCGCCCTCGCGACGGGCGGCACGCTGTTCCCGACTCACGGGCCGGCCGCTTTCTACACACTTGCTCACACGTGCGGGCTCACCAGGGCCGGCGCAGCCTATTGCTGGGGCGACAACTCCTACGGCCAGCTCGGCACTGGCTCGACCACGTCTAGCACAACCCCGGCTACCGTTTCCGGGCGCCTCAGCTTCAGAGCCCTCGCCGCCGGCACTGGGTACACCTGCGCGCTCACCAGCACCGGGGCTGCTTATTGCTGGGGAGCTGGCTACGGGACAGCACCGGTCGCGGTGTCAGGAGGCCTCAGCTTCAGCGCCCTGGCCGCAGGCAGCTCTCACACCTGCGGGCTCACCGGCGCCGCGGCCGCCTACTGCTGGGGCGACAACTTCACTGGCCAGCTCGGCAACGGCTCAACCACGGGTAGCGCAGCGCCGGTCGCCGTCTCGGGAGGCTTGAACTTCGGCGCCCTGGCCGCGGGCGGCGGTCGCAATGGCAGCGGCCACACTTGTGGCCTTACGATCGCTGGGGCGGTCTACTGCTGGGGCGACAACTCCCACGGCCAGCTCGGCGACGGCTCTACAACAAACCGTTCAACGCCGGTCGCCGTCTCTGGGGGCTTGACCTTCACTGCCGTCGTCG
>Ga0137383_10000369_pt1 | contig 22090 bp, 17 predicted proteins | sample SagtaG_19_FD_104817 | JGI IMG/M metagenome (GOLD analysis project Ga0137383, IMG submission 104817) | Vadose zone soil microbial communities from Sagehorn Ranch, Mendocino, California, USA - Sage2_R_40_16 metaG | ecosystem: Environmental > Terrestrial > Soil > Vadose zone | place: USA... | reverse complement strand
CGCGCCCCCCGCTACAGCCTGCTGTTCGCGCTGCCGCTGCTGGTGTTTTATCAGGTCCTCGCCGTGTGGCTCGCCGCCGGTCCGCGCTCGGTCCGCAACGGAGCCGACGTGATCTTGCAGAGCCTGTTCACCGCCGTGGCCGGGACCTGGGGCCCGCTGCTGTTCATGCTCTGCCTCATCGGCGGCGGCCTGTGGCTCGTGGCGCGCGACATGCGCGCCCACGGCTCGCGTTTCAAGCGCTGGGTGTTCTTGGGCATGCTCGCCGAGTCGCTGCTGCTCGCGCTGGCGTTCGGGATCGTGGTCGGCGGCGTCACGTCCGGCCTGCTCGGGCTGTTGCAGACGCTCGCGCTGGCGCCGGCCGTCGGCCTCGATTGGTGGACCCGCTTGATGGTCTCGCTCGGCGCCGGCATCTACGAGGAGCTGCTGTTTCGCGTGCTGCTCGTCACCGGGCTCGCGGCCGCCGCACGAACGCTACTCGGCTGGACACCCTTCGCGGCGGGGAGCGCCGCGACGCTGCTCGGCGCCGCCATCTTCTCGGCCTTTCATTATCTCGGGCCGTACGGCGACCGCTGGCAGCTCTATTCGTTCCTGTTTCGCATGATCGCTGGGCTGTTCTTCTCAGGCCTGTACCTGCTGCGCGGGTTCGGGGTCACGGCATGGACCCACGCTCTCTACGACGTGTCGCTGCTACTGCTGTCGTGACCGGAGCGTCTGTACAGCTGTTTCCCGTAGCCTAAAGCGTTGGATCTTTCCCGTCGCCGTCTTCGGCAGCTCGTTAACGAACACGATCCAGCGCGGGTATTTGTACGCGGCGAGCCGCTGCTTCACGAAGGCCTGCAATTCCTCCTCCAGCGCCGGCGACGCGACGTGGCCGGCGGCCAGCACGACGAACGCGAGTGGCTTGACGAGCTCGTCCGCATCGGCGGCGCCCACCACGCCCGCCTCCACCACCGCCGGATGCTCGGCCAGGGCGCTCTCGACCTCGGCCGGCGACACCCACATGCCACCCGCCTTGATCATGTCGTCGGAGCGGCCGGCGTACCAGAAACAGCCGGCCGCGTCCTGCCGGTACTTGTCTCCAGTGCGGACCCACTCGCCCACGAAGGTCTGCTGCGAACGCTCGTGCTGGTTCCAGTAGCCGGCGCACGCGCTGTCCCCCTTGACGAGCAAATTGCCGATTTCGCCCGGCGGGACCGCGCGGCCGGCCTCGTCCACGATCATCGCGTCGTACCCGGGTACCAGGGTGCCGCTCGAGCCCGGGCAGACCTTGCCGCGCCGGTTCGCAATGAACGTATGGCACATCTCGGTCGACCCGATGCCGTCGAGAATCTCGAGCCCGAACCGCTCGAGCCAGCGGTCGTAGATCGACTTCGGCAGCGGCTCACCCGCGGACAGGCAGAGTCGCACCGACCGGAGGTCGTACAGCCGTTCGGCGTCCGCGACCTGGAGCATCGCGGCGAAGGCGGTCGGTACCGCGAAGAACAAGGTCGGCCGCTCGCGCGTGAGAATCTCGAACACCTTTGCCGGCTCGGGGCGCCGGGGGTCGAGCACGGTCGCGGCGCCCACGTGGAACGGGAAATACAGGGCGTTGCCGAGCCCGTAGGCGAAGAACAGCCGGGCCACGGAGAAGCAGCGGTCGTCCGGGCCGATCTCCAGTACGTGCCGCCCGAACGCCTCGCAGCAGACGACCATGTCGTGGTGCAGGTGCACCGCGGCCTTGGGCGTACCCGTCGTACCGGACGTGTACAGCCAGAAGGCGACGTCGTCCTTGGTCGTGTCCGCCGGGTCGAGCTCGTCCGACTCCGCGGTCACGAGCTCGGCCAACCCGACCTGCCCCGGCCCGGGCCGGCCCGCCACCACGAGCTGCCGCAAGAACCTGAGATGCGGCCGGACCGTTTCGATCGCCGGTGCCAAGTCCTCGCCGGCGATGACGACCGCGGCGCGGCTGTCGTTCAGGATGTACTCGTAATCGCGCGGCTTGAGGAGCGTGTTCGTCGGCACCGCCACGGCGCCGATCTTCAACGCACCCCAAAACGCGTACACGAACTCGGGGCCGTCGGCCAGCAGCAGCAGCACGCGTTGCTCCATGCCGACGCCGAGCCGTCGCAGCGCGTTGCCGCAGCGGTTGGCGCCGGCCCGCACCGCGCCGTACGTGATATCCCGGCCGCCGCAGCGAATGGCGAGCCGGCCGGCGCGGCCTTCCGCGATGTGGCGGTCGACGAACCAGGTGGCGGCGTTGCAGGCGCGGGGGATGTCCATGGCTCCTGCTAGCGCGGCGCCGTGAGCCAGCGCTCGATCTTGTCGCGCAGCAGCGGGAGGGGTACCGCGCCGTCCTCCAGCACCCGGTCGTGGAAGGTCTTGATATCGAACTTCGCGCCCAGCGTCTGCTCCGCCAGCGCGCGCAGCCGCCGGATCTCGAGGCGACCGAGTGCGTACGACAGGCCCTGCGCCGGCCACACCGGATAGCGATCCACCGGCACCTCGGCGCGTATCTGGGGCACCCGCGTGTGCGCCTCGAGGAACTGGATCCCGTCGTCACGGGTCCAGCCGAACGCGTTGATCCCCGTATCGACGACGAGCAACGCCGCGGAGAGGGTGAGGTCGGCGAGCGCGCCGAGGCGGGCAGTGTCCGACGAGTAGACGGCCATCTCGTCCGCGAGCTGCTCGGCGTACTCGGCCCACCCCTCGCCGAACCCCGGCGACCAGAAGTACCGCGCGATCGCCGGGATGGCCGCGCCCCGCTCCAACGCGATCGACCCCTGGAGGTGGTGTCCGGGAATCGTCTCGTGGAACGTCAGCGCCTCGACGTCGGCCCGGGATTTGTGCTTCGGATCGTAGGTGCTCAGGTAAAAGACGGCGGGGCGGCTGCCGTCTTCGGCCGGCGGGTCCCATTCGCCGACGCTCTCCCGCTCGCGAAACGTGGGATAGGGGCGGATGACGATACCGGCCCGCGGCAAGAGGCCGAACCAGCGCGGCATGGCGGTCGCGGCGCGCTCTAGCGCGGACTGCGCGTACGCCAGCATCGCCTCCCGCGTGCGGAAGCTGAACTTGGAGTCACCGCGCAGCCGCTTCAGCACCGGAGTGACGTCCCGCGACCCGAAGTTCCGCTCGGTGATGCCGCGCATCTCCGCTTCCAGCTCGGAGACCGTGGCGCGACCGAGCCGGTGGATCGAGTCGGGCGACAGCGTGAGCCCGGTCGTCGCGAGAATCGCCCCCTTGTAGCACGCCGCGCCGTTGGGATTGGCCGAGACGCCGATCGTCTTGCGCGCGCGCGGCAGGTACTCCTTGTCGAGGAATTGCCGATACTGACGGATCGTCGGGAGGATGGCGTTCTCGATGAAGCGGCGCAGCGCGTCGCGAAACGCCGGCGTGGAATCGCGCAGCGCCGGGGCGTACAGGGGCGATCGATCGAGCCGCTCGTCCAGCACCTGGTCCAGCTGCTTGATCACGATGCGCACGTTGCTCTGCGGCGCCGTATAGCCCAGCCGCAGCCCCTCGCGCTGATTCGCCATCTCGCTCGCGATGTAGAGGGGAATCGCCTGCCACCGGGCGAGGGCTTGCGCGCGCGACTCGTCCGAGCCGACGGGCTGAACGGCCGCGAGCGACGTGACGATGGGCAGCCAGCCCAGGTTCACGTGACTCACGTTCCACAGCTCGTAGTGGCACGGCCGGATCGCGACCCTTCCCTCGAGCGATGCGCGCATCACACCGTACGCCGTCCATTCGGGCCGCCCGGCGAGCGGCGCGGGATCGATGCGTCGCAGCTCCGCGAGCCACCGGTCCTCACGCGCCTGCCAGCGCCCTCGCGTGATCGGCGAGTTGTCGGGGAGGCGGTCGTGCCGCACCCCGGCCACGCCGTCGAGCGTGGCCTCGTCCGGATGGCGCTCGAAGTAGCCGGCGACATAGGCGTCGGCGAGCCGGTGAACCCGCGCGGCGAGGGAGTCGGCGTCGCCCTGCGCGGCCACGCTCCGGCCGGCGGCGACGATCAGGACCGCGACCGCTGCGGCGCGCCTCATCCTTTGAGGTACAACCGGTCGGGGTCGAGCACGTCCCGGAGCAGTCCCAGCTCCGTCGCGTCCGGCGGCGCGAGGCGTCCCAGCCGGGGGCGGCACTCGAGCGGCCATCCCACGCGCGCCTGCACATCGGACGCCTCCACACCGGGATAGAGCGCGGCCAGCACGAGCTCCCCGGTCGCCTCGTCCACCTCGAGCACCGCTTGGTCCGTGATCACCTTGACCGGCCCCGCGCCCGGCATGCCGCGCTGCCGGCGGGAAGCGCCCCCCCCGGCGCCATGTCCGGGGCTCGTGATGAAGTCGACACGCTCCGGAAACGCGCGCGGCGACAGCTGCGCGACGACGAGCGTGCGGCCCGCGTGAATCGCGATTTCCGCCGCCCCGCCGCTGCCCGGCAGCCGGACCGCCGGCCGCTCATAGGGACCGATCACCGTCGTGTTGATGTTCCCGTAGCGGTCGATCTGCGCGCCCCCCAGGAAACCGACGGCGATCCGGCCGTTTTGCAACATGAGTTGGAACACGTCCGCCATGCCGCACACCATGAGGGACCCCGTCACCAGCGCCGGGTCGCCGATGGACACGGGCAATCGAGCAGGCTGAGCGCCCACGGCCCCCGATTCGTAAATCAGCACGAGGTGCGGCGCATGGGTGGCGCGAGCCAGATTGCACGCCAGGTTGGGGAGGCCGATCCCCACGAATACGACCTCCCCGTCGACCAGCTCGCGCGCCGCGACGCTCGCCATCATCTCGTCGGGAGTGCAGGCGCCCTCAGAACCCGTAATTCACCCCGGCACAATATCGGGCTTTCGCCGTGAGCCTTGCGACCAGCTCCGGACGTTTTTCCAGGTACCCCGCCCGATCCGACACGCCGCGTACGAAGTCGTCGAGGTAGCGCTCGAGTGCGTCGCGATCGCGCGAGATCCCTTCCCACGCAACGTAGAAATCGTTGTCGCGGTCGTAGTACCCTTGTGCGTACGACGGGTGCGCGCCCCACGGCTCGACCACCACCGCATCCACGATCATGGCGGGGATGACCGTGCGGTTGGGATCGGCGCGGATCACCGCTTCGTCCACCAGCTCCTCGACCACCACGATCACGTGCCCCGACGCGAAGGCCGCCTCCTTTTGCACGCCGAGCAGGCCCCAGATCTGGGTGTTGCCCCGGGCGTCGGCGCGCTGCGCGTGGATGATGCTCACGTCGGGGTTCAGCGCCGGGACGGTGGCGAGCATCTCGCCCGTGTAGGGACAGGTCACGTGTCGGATGCGCGGATTCACGCGCGGCAGGTCGGTCCCCATGTAGTTGCGCAGCGGCCAGAAGGGTAGCCGGGCGGCGCCCGCTGCGAAGCGCGCGACCATGCCGAAGTGCGAGTACTCCTCGATCTCGAGCGGCGGCGCGCCCTTCCCCTCCACGGCCCGGCGGAACGCATGCAGCGAGCCCACACCCGGGTTGCCGGCCCAGGAGAACACCAGCTTGCGCGCGCACCCCGCAGCGATCATCTGGTCATAGATCAGATCGGGCGTCAGGCGGCACAGCGTCAGGTCGCGCCGGCCCTGGCGGATGATCTCGTGGCCCGCGGCGAAGCAGATGAGGTGGGTGAACCCTTCGATGACGACGGTGTCGCCGTCGTGCACGAACCGGGCGACGGCGTCGCGCATCGACGTCACCTTGCTCAATCGATCATCTCGGCCAGGCACTGATCGATGATCGCCAGCGCCGTGTCCACGTCCTGCTCGTCCACCACGAGCGGCGGCGCGAGACGCAACGTGCTCTTCCCCGCCCCGAGCAGCAGCAGCCCCTTGCGGAACGCCCGCGCCGTCAGGTCGTGCGGGATCTCCGGCGCCGGCTCGCGCGTAGCGCGGTCCTTCACGAACTCCACTCCGACCATCAACCCGCGCCCCCGCACCTCGCCGATCGCGGCGTGTTTTGCTTCGAGGCGACGCGCCCCCGCGAGCAGCCGCTCGCCCAGCTTCGGGACCCTGGGCAGCAGCTCGTGCTCCACCACGTCGAGCGTCGCGAGCGCGGCGGCGCAGCACACCGGGTTGCCACCGAACGTCGAGCCGTGCGCGCCGGGACGCCACTTCATGATCGACTCCTTGGCGATGATCGCCCCGATCGGCATACCGCTGCCCAGGCCTTTGGCCGATAGCAGGATGTCGGGCTCGACCCCTTCGTGCTCGCAGGCGAACATCTTCCCGGTGCGCCCGACTCCGCTCTGCACCTCGTCGCAGACCAGCAGGATGCCGTGCCGGTCGCACAGCTCCCGCAGCGCGGTCAAGTAGCCCGGCGGCGGAACCACGTAGCCCCCTTCGCCCTGAATCGGCTCCACGAAGATCGCCGCGACGCTCTGGGGATCGACCTTCTTGGCGAACAGCTCGTCCTCGATGACGCTCACGCAGCGCATCGTACACGCCGGCTCGCCCCGACAGTAGTCGCAGCGATACCGGTAGCCGTATGGGACGTGGTGTACCTCCGGCAGGAACGGGGCGAACCCGGCGCGGTGGATCACCTTGCTCGCGGTGAGGCTCAAACCGCCGTAGCTGCGCCCGTGGAACGCGCCCAGGAAGGCGATCACCGCCGGCCGTCCGGTCGAGTGGCGCGCCAGCTTGATCGCGCCCTCGACGGCTTCGGTCCCCGAGTTCGACAGGAACACGCGTTTCTTGCTCGATCCCGGCGCCAGCGTGGCGAGCCGCTCGCACAGGGCCGCGAAGCTCTCGAAGTAGAAGTCGCTGCCGCAGATGTGGAGGAACTTCGCGGCCGCGTCCTGAATGGCGCGGATCACCTTGGGGTGGCCGTAGCCGGTCGACGCGACCGCGATGCCGGCCATGAAGTCCAGGTAGCGGTTCCCGTCCACGTCCTCGACCATGGCCCCCTCGCCCCGCGCAATCACGAGGGGGTATTCCTTGGGGTACGAGGTGGACGCCCAGCGATCCTGGCGCGCGACGATCTGCCGCGCCTTCGGCCCGGGAGGCGCGACCACGATCCGCGGATAGTCCCTCACGCCTCGATCACCGTGCGGCTCGCCGATAGCTGACCGCGCTGCAGCGTCATTTCCAGTGCTTCCGCCAATCGGCGCACGATCTCGTCGATCTCCGGCTCCGTCACGACGAACGGCGGCGCGATCATCACGAGGTCGCCGTTCGTCCCGTCGGCGTGCCCGACGTTGGGCCACACGACGAGCCCCGCCTGCTGCGCGGCCTCGGTGAACGCCTCGGCGAAACGCGCGGGGCGTGGCAACGGCGTGCGCGTTGTCTTGTCCTCGACGAACTCGACTCCCGCGAGCAGCCCGCGCCCGCGTACGTCACCCACGTGCGGCAGCTCCCGCAGCGCCCCCAGCCGCTCCTGCAGCACGGCGCCCAGCGCGGCACACCGCTCCACCAGCCCGTGCCGCTTCAGGTAGCGGACGGCGGCGAGTCCGGCGGCGCACGCCACCGGGTGGTGCGAGAACGTCTGCGCGTGCAGGAAGCTTCCGGAGCCGTCGGCGATCACGTCGATGATCCGCTCGGGCGCCGCCACCGCCGACAGCGCCGCGTACCCGCCCGAGATCCCCTTGCCGAGCGTCATGATGTCCGGCGCCGCGCCGTACGGCTCGATCGCCCACCATGTCCCCGTCCGGCCCGCGCCGCACAGGATCTCGTCCGCGATGAAGAGCACCTGGTAGCGGTCGCAGATCTCCCGCACCCGCCGGAAGTATTCGGGGCGAGGCGTGGATCCGCCGGTAGAGGAGCCACCCACCGGCTCGGCGATGAACGCCGCCACCCGGCTGGCACCGATCCGCGCGATCGCCTGTTCCAGCACCGCACCGCTGCACGCCGGACAATCCGCATCCCGGCCCCCGCACGGACAGCGGTACGGATAGGGCGCGGGGAGACGGTGCACGTCCACCAGCCACTCGCGGAACGGCGTCCGGTATTGCTCGCGCGCCGAGGCGGAGAGCGCGAGCAGCGTGTTCCCATGATAGGCGGGCGCGAGCGCGATGATCTCGTGCTTCTCGGGTCTCCCCCGCTCCACCCAGTACTGGCGCGCCAGCTTCAACGCCGCTTCCACTGCCTCGGACCCGCTCGACAGGAAGTACAGCTTGTCGAGGTCGCCGGGAAGGGTGGCGGCGAGCTCCTGGGCCAGCTCCTCGACCGGGCCGTGGGTGAAGGCCGTCCCCGAGAGATAGCCGAACTGCCGCGCCTGCTGCGCCATGGCGTCCGCGATGTCGGGGTTCGAGTGGCCGAGGTTGGCAACGTAGGCGCCGCCGACGGCGTCGAGGTAGCGCTTGCCGCCCTCGTCGATGAGCCAGCACCCCTCGCCGCGCACGATGCGCGGGAAGGCGCGCCCCAGCTTGCGGTAGAACACGTGGCTGTCGGGATAGCGGTAGGCCGTCACCTTCACTCCAGGCGTTACGACTCGCGGAAAGTTACGACGCGGGCGCGCCGTCGGCGAGCCGGACTGGCCCCGTCTCCGACGGACGCTAGCTTACGCCCAGGATGACCAAGCTGCTGCGCCTGTTGCTCGTCGCCCCGCTCGTCGGCGGCGCTCCGTTGCTCGCCCAAACCGTCCCCCCCGGTGACAATCTCGTGACCGACGGCGTGCCGCCCGTTCCGGCGTCCATCGCGGAAGCCGCGCGCCGCTACAGCGAGTTCCGCTCGGCGGCGTTCTGGGACTGGCATCCGACGCGCCGCGAAATGCTGGTCGGCACGCGCTTCGGCGATGCCCAACAGCTGCACCGGGTGCGGCTCCCGGGGGGCGCGCGCACCCAGCTCACCTTCTTCGCAGACCCCGTCTCCGGGGCGTCGTATCAGCCGGGCGAGGGCCGCTACATCGTACTCAGCAAGGACGTGGGCGGCGGCGAGTTCTTCCAGAAGTACCGCTACGACGTCGCGACCGGCGACGTCACGCTGCTGACGGACGGCAAGTCGCGCAACGTGGGTGGGGTCTGGTCGCACGCGGGCAACCGCTACGCCTACATGTCCACGCGGCGCAATGGCCGGGACCTGGACCTCTGGGTGATGGACCCCGCCGATCCCCGCACCGACCGCCTGGTAGTGGAGCTCACGGGCGGCGGGTTCGCGCCGCTCGACTGGTCACCCGACGATCGCACCCTCCTGCTGCACCAGGCGATCTCGGTGAACGAGAGCTACCTCTGGTTGGCGGACGTCGCGACCGGGGTGAAGACGCTGCTCACCAGGCCGGGCACCGACACGGTCGCCTACGGCGGCGGCGGTGCGCAGTTCAGCCGCGACGGCAAAGGGATCTATCTCACGACCGACCAGGGCTCGGAGGTGCGGCGACTCGCGTATCTCGAATTGCTCGGCAAGCGCTACCGCTTCCTGAGCGACCGTCTCCCCTGGGACGTGGACGAGTTCGCCCTGTCCCCCGACGGGCGGTGGATCGCCCTCGTGACCAACGAAGACGGCGTCGGCGTGCTGCACGTGCTGAGCGCCGCGACCGGCGCGGAGCGGCGCCTCCCGAAATTGCCGACGGGGCTGGTCGGGAACGTCACTTGGCGCCGCAGCGGCGCCGAGCTCGGCTTTTCGTTCGGCTCGGCCCGATCGCCCGAGGACGCCTATTCGCTCGACCTGCCGACCGGGCGGCTGACGCGCTGGACCGAAAGCGAGAGCGGCGGGCTCGATCCGGCCGACTTCGCCGAGCCGGAGCTGATTCACTGGCCGAGTGGCGACGGCCGCTCGATCTCCGGCTTCCTCTATCTGCCCCCGGCCCGCTTCCGGGGCCGGCGGCCCGTCATCATCAACATCCACGGCGGCCCGGAAGGGCAGTCACGTCCGGGGTTCCTGGGCCGCAACAACTATTACGTGAACGAGCTCGGCGTCGCGCTGATCTTCCCCAACGTCCGGGGCTCGACGGGCCACGGAAAGACCTTCGCGAAGCTCGACAACGGGACCTTGCGGGACGGCGCCTACCGGGACATCGGCGCGCTGCTCGACTGGATCCGCACCCGCGCCGATCTCGACGCCGACCACGTGCTCGTCACCGGCGGGAGCTATGGCGGCCATATGACGCTCGTGAGCGCGACGCTCTACAACGACCGGATCTGCTGCTCGGTGGACGTGGTCGGCATCTCGAGCCTCGCTACCTTCCTCAAAAACACCTCCGGGTACCGCCAGGATCTGCGGCGCGTCGAGTACGGCGACGAGCGCGACTCCACCCAGCGGGCGTGGATGGAGCGCACCGCGCCGCTTAACAACGTCGACAAGATCACGAAGCCGCTGTTCATCGTCGCTGGTCTCAATGATCCGCGGGTGCCGCACAGCGAGGCCGACCAGATGGTCGCCGCGTTGAAGCAGCGGAGCGTGCCGGTCTGGTATCTGTCGGCGAAGGACGAAGGGCACGGGTTCCGGAAGAAGACCAACCAGGACTTCCAGTTCTACGCGACGATCCTGTTCACCCAGCGCTACCTGCTCGGCCAGGAGGTCTCGAAGGTCAGCCCCTAGACGTTCACCGCCCGCATCCCGGCGTCGGTGTAGCGGCCTCCCGCCGCCGCGCCGATCGGCGCGACCGCGTCGATGCGCTTGAGCTCGTCGGACGTGAGCCGGATCTCCAGCGCCCGCACGTTCTCCTCCAGCCGGGCGCGCTGCTTCGTCCCCGGAATCGGGACGATGTCGTTCCCCCGGCTGAGCAGCCAGGCGAGCGCCAGCTGCGCCGGCGTACAGGCCTTCGCTCGCGCCATCTCCTCGATCCTCCGCACCAGCTCGAGGTTCCGCTGGAAGTTCTCGCCCTGAAACCGCGGATTGTTGCGCCGCCAATCGTCCGCCGGCAGGTCTTCCACTCTGCGAAATCGGCCGGTGAGAAACCCCCGCCCGAGCGGGCTGTAGGCCACGAAGCCGATCCCCAGCTCCCGGCACGTCGGCAGGATGTCGGCTTCGGGGTCGCGACTCCACAGGGAATACTCGGTCTGGAGTGCGCTGATCGGGTGCACCTGGTGGGCACGCCGCACGGTCGCGGGCGACGCCTCGGAGAGCCCGAGGTACCGCACCTTCCCGTCCCGCACCAGCGCGGCCATGGCGCCCACGGTCTCCTCGATCGGCACGCTGCGGTCGACGCGGTGCTGGTAATACAGATCGATCGTGTCCACGCCGAGCCGCTTGAGCGACGCGTCGCAGGCTGCGCGCACATACTCCGGCCGGCCGTTCACTCCTCGGAAGCTGCCGTCGGGACCGCGCACGTTTCCGAACTTCGTCGCCAGGATCACCTGCGCGCGCCGGCCCGCGATGGCGCGGCCTACGAGCTGCTCGTTGGTGAACGGGCCGTACATGTCCGCCGTGTCGAGGAACGTGATTCCCAGGTCGAGCGCCCGATGAATCGTGGCGATCGACTCGGTGTCGTTGCGGCCGCCGTAAAACTCCGACATTCCCATGCATCCCAAGCCGAGGGCCGACACCGTGAGGCCCTGCCTGCCAAGCGTGCCTTGCTGCATACGACGACTCCCTCTCGGCCGATGGTATCCGGCTTGGTTTAACCGCGCAGGGCGGCACCAGGTTCCGGCGCGTCGCCGGCGCGACGTTGCGGCCCTCCGGCCACACCCGCCGTCACGACTCGTTGCGGTCCACCACGTACACGTTCCGCTGCGCCGTGGGGACGATGACCATGTCGAGGATGTTCACGTGCTCGGGCAGGTTGACGACGTACGCGATCGCGTCCGCGATGTCGTCGGGCGTGAGCGGCTGGAACCCGCGGTACACCGCCTTGGCGCGCGCCGCGTCGCCGTGGAACCGAACCTCGGAGAACTCCGTCTCCGCGAACCCCGGATCGACGCTCGAGACGCGAATCGGTGTCCCTGCCACGTCCAGGTTCATCCCCTCCGAGAGCGCGCGCACGCCGTATTTCGTCGCGTTGTAGACGTTTCCCTGCGGGTACGTCATGTGCCCGGCGGTCGACCCGAGATTCACTACGTGGCCGCGCCGCCGCGCCACCATGTGCGGCAGAATGGCGCGGGTCACGTTGAGCAACCCCTTCAGGTTCGTGTCGATCATGCGATCCCAATCCTCGGGGTCGCCCTCGTGGATCTTGGACATCCCGCTCGCGAGACCGGCGTTGTTGATGAGAACATCCGGGATGTGCCCGCCAGCCACGAGGCTCGCGGCGGCCCCGTTCACCGCCGCCCGATCGCGCACGTCCACCTGCGCGAGCAACACCGACGTTCCGTGGCCCTCGCGCAGCTCGGCGCTGAGCCGCTCGAGTCGATCGACGCGGCGCGCCCACAGCACGAGCTTCGCGCCCTCCGCGGCGAAGCGGCGTGCGCACGCCGCGCCGATCCCCGAGCTCGCGCCGGTGACGAGTATCAGCTTCCCCTCGATCCGATTGATGCGATTCATGACGGCCGTGGGCTCCCGAGTCGCTGAGATGGTGAAGCCTGTGTGCCAACTTGACAAGGTGCACGCGCCGCCTGTGCCAACCGTCGCGCACTGCAACCTATCTGAGCAGCGCGATCGCGGCACCCGAGAATCGCCGAGCCCGGGGTGGTGAGCGCTAGAGCTTGAGCGCCAACTGACCCCGGGCGCGAGCCCGGGGTGGTGACCCCCGGGCGCAAGCCCGGGGTGGTGACCCTCGGGCGCAAGCCCGGGGTGGTGACCCCCGGGCGCAAGCCCGGGGTGGTGACCCTCGGGCGCAAGCCCGGGGTGGTGAGTCTCGACGCTAGAGCTTGAGTGCCAACTGACCCCGGGCGCGAGCCCGGGGTGGTGAGTCTCGACGCTAGAGCTTGAGTGCCAACTGACCCCGGGCGCGAGCCCGGGGTGGTGACCCCCGGGCGCAAGCCCGGGGTGGTGAGTCTGGGCGCTCACCGCATGTTCCCCGTGTGCCCCAGCGAGTAGCGCCCGGGCTGCGGCCACACGCACAAGCCATGCGGCTCCCGCCCGACCGCGATACGGTGTGTGAGCCGGCCCGTCTGGGCGTCGAAGACGTACACCTCGCTGTCGTAGCGCCCCGAGAGCCACAGCTCCCGCCCATCGGCGGTCACGTTCCCCATGTCCGGGCTCCCGCCGCCCGGCACCGGCCAGGTGGCGACGATCCGCTGCGTCGTGGGATCGAGCACGGTGATGCTCCCCGGTCCGTGGCGACCGCCCGCGGTGGTGTTCCATCCCCGGTTGCTGATGTACATCCGGCGCCCGTCCCGGCTGGGATAGATGCCGTGCGTGCCCTTGCCGGTCGCGACGAACCCGACACGCCGGAACGCGTCCGGGTCCACCAGGTAGACGCCGTTCGCCATCATGTCGGCCACGTAGAACACATGCCCGTCGGGCGACGCGCGGATGTCCTGCGGCATCGCGCGTGCGCCCAGCCCGTCGGGGTCGAGCAGCAGATACCCGACGACCCGACGGCTCGAGAGCTCGAGCTTGAGCAGCTCGCCCGAGAACTCGCACGTCGCGATCGCGTAGCGCCCGTCGGCGGTGAATTCCATGTGGTCCACCCCCTTGCACGCGACGGGCACCGATTCCACGAGCGCCATCGTGTGCGCGTCCCGGAAGTCGAGCCGCCGCAGCCGCTCGGCCACGACGATGGCCCAATGGCCGTCGGGGGTGAAATACAGGTTGTACGGATCGGCGACCGGCACGCTCGGCCCTTCGCGCCCGTTGGCTGGATCGATCGGGGTGAGCGTGTTGCCCAGGTTGTTCGCCACCCACAGCGTCAGCAGATCGTACGACGGCACCACGTGTTGTGGCAGGGCGCCCGTCGCAAAGGTGCGTAGGACGTGGTAGGTCAACGGGTCGATCACCGTGACCGTACCGTCTTTGCTGTTCGGCACGTACACGAACGGCACGGCACGCCGCGCCGCCGGGCTGAGCATCCCGGCGCCGGCCGCTGCGTATAGGCCTGGCGGCACGCTGTCCCCGGGGGCCGGCGTTTGAGCGGCACCCGGCCTCGCGGCGGCGGCCGCCAGCAGCGCGAGTACGGTGTTGCGGATACGCATCACGACGAGAGTCATCCAGCCTGGCACGGTGACCATCCACAGATAGTTTACTGCACGCCCCGTCCGAATTGCGAGTCCTCCATATGCCGAGAATCCCCGTCTTGCTCGTCGCGGCAGCGCTGGTCGCGCGGCCGGCCCCGGCGCAGCACCGCGTCACGACGCCGCGCCAAGCCCTCGGCTTCGACGTCGGCGCGGACTATCACCTCGCGACCTACACGCAGCTCGAGGCCTACTGGCGGACGCTCGCCCGTGAGTCGCCGCGTATGGTGCTGCGCGAGATCGGCAAGACCGCCGAAGGGCGGCCCCAGCTCATGGCGATCATCACCGCGCCCGAGAACCACAAGCGCCTCGCGCGTTACGAAGATATTGCGCGGCGCCTGGCGCTCGCGCAGGGGCTCACCGACGAGCAGGCGCACGCCCTGGCCCGCGAAGGGAAGGCGGTCGTGTGGATCGACGGTGGCTTGCACGCCACCGAGGTGCTGGGCGCGCATCAGCTGCTGGAGCTCGTCTATCAAATGGTGAGCCGGGACGACCCGGAAACCCGCCGTATCCTCGACGACGTCATCCTGCTCGCGGTGCATGCCAACCCCGACGGCATGGAGCTGGTGTCGAGCTGGTACATGCGCGAGCCGGACTCGCTCAAGCGCTCGACGGCGGGCGTCCCGCGGCTGTACCAGAAGTACATCGGGCACGACAACAACCGCGACTTCTACATGGTGACCCAGCCCGAGACCGAGAACATGGCCCGGGTCATGTTCCGGGAATGGTTCCCGCAAATCGTCTACAACCACCACCAGACGGGCCCGGCCGGCGCCGTGCTGTTCGCGCCGCCGTTTCGCGATCCGTTCAATTACTACTTCGACCCGCTCGTGCCGATCGGCATCGACATGGTCGCGGCAGCGATGCACCAGCGCTTCCTCGCGGAGGGGAAACCCGGGGCCACGATGCGCTCGGGCGCGCCGTACTCGACGTGGTGGAACGGCGGGCTTCGGACCACCGCCTACTTCCACAACATGATCGGGCTCCTGACCGAGGCGATCGGCAACCCGACGCCCATCGATATCCCGTTCGTCCCCGACCGCGCGCTGCCCAAGGGCGACATGCCCGCGCCCGTCGAGCCGCAACGGTGGCACTTCCGGCAGTCGGTCGACTACTCGATCACCGCCAACCGCGCGATCCTCGATTACGCCTCGCGCTATCGCGAGACGCTGCTCTACAACATCTATCGCATGGGAGAGAATGCGATCGAGCGCGGCGGCGCGGATCACTGGACGGTGCACCCCCAGCTCATCGAGACCGTCAAGGCGGCGGCGCTGAAGGACAGCGCGCTCGACACCATCCGGACCACGCGCACGCGGGACGGCCGCGTGCCGACGAAATACTTTGCGCTGCTGCACGATCCGGCGCAGCGCGACCCGCGCGGCTACATTCTCCCGTCCGACCAGGCGGACTTCCCGACCGCCACCAAGTTCGTGAATACCCTCATCAAGAACGGCGTGACGGTGCTGCGGGCGACGCGGGACTTCGACCTGACGGGCCGGCACTATCCCGCGCAGTCCTACGTCGTGCAGGCCGCCCAGGCGTTCCGGCCGCACGTCCTCGACATGTTCGAGCCGCAGGACCATCCCAACGACTTCCAGTACCCCGGCGGCCCGCCGATCCCACCGTACGACAACGCGGGCTGGACCCTGGCCTATCAGATGGGCGTCAGCTTCGATCGCATCCTGGACCGATTCGACGGACCGTTCGAGCCGGTGCGAGACACCGCGACACCGCCCGCGGGGACGGTCAGCCACGCGGACGGGGCCGCCGGTTTCCTGCTGAGTCATCGCCTGAACGACGCCGCGATCGCCACCAATCGACTGCTCGCCAAGGGGGAGGAAGTCGACTGGCTCGCGCAGCCGGTCGCCGCGAACGGCCGCGAGTACCCGGCCGGCACGATCTTCATTCCGGCCACGCCCGCGAGCGTCCCACTGGTGCGGCGGCTCGCGACGGACCTGGGCCTGAGCTTCGACGGGCTCGCGACGCGCCCGGCTCCCGCGCTGCGCGTGCGCCCCGTGCGCATCGGACTGTGGGACCGCTACGGCGGGTCGATTCCGTCCGGCTGGACCCGGTGGCTGCTCGAGCGGTTCGAGTTTCCGTTCGAGGTCGTGTATCCGCCGACGCTTGACGCCGGCAAGCTCGCCGACCGCTACGACGTGCTCGTCTTCCCCGACGGCGCGATCCCCCAGAACGACCGGGACCAGCCGGACGACTTCTTCGGGCCGCCGCCGCCGCCGGAAACGATTCCCGCGGAGTTCAGGAACCGGCTCGGGCGCGTCAGCGTGCAGAAGACCGTGCCGCTGCTGCGCCAGTTCCTCGCCGACGGCGGCACCATCATCGCGATCGGCAGCTCGACCGGCCTGGGCCAGCACATCGGTCTCCCGCTGGCGAGTCACCTGGTGCTGGACGGCAAGCCCCTTCCCCGCTCCAAATTCTACGTGCCGGGCTCGCTGCTCCAGGCACGCATCGACACGACACGTGCCGTCGCATACGGCATCCCAGGACGGGTGGATGTGTTCTTCGACAACAGTCCGGTGTTCGACCTCCGCCCCGATGCGGCGGCCGCCGGCGTGCGCCCGGTCGCGTGGTTCGAGTCGGACCACCCGCTGCGCAGTGGCTGGGCGTGGGGCCAACAGTATCTCAAGGACGGCGTCGCTGCCGTCGAGGCGCCGATCGGCGACAAGGGCGGAAAGCTGCTGCTGTTCGGGCCGGAGATCCTGAATCGCGGCCAGCCGCACGGAACCTTCAAGCTCTTCTTCAACGCCGTCTACCTCGCCCGCGCCACGCCGGCGCCGCAGGCCGCGGCGGGAACGGGATCCCGTTGACCGGCCGCACCGGTTACCGCCAATCGATGACGATCTTACCCGTGTTCGCGTTGTCGCGCATCCGCTGAAACGCTGCGACCGCGCGCGCCGGCGGGAACACCGAGTCGACCGTCACCCGCAGGGCCTCGCTGTCGAACGCCGGCAGGATGTCCCGGCGGAACTGCGCGACCAGCGCGGCTTTCTCCGTGCGGCTGCGAGCCCGCAGCATCGAGCCGATCAGGCGCGCCCGCTTTCGCATGAGCAGCGACAAATCGAGGGGGGCCGTGGCCCCGCCCAGCGTCGCGATGCTGACGATCCGGCCCCCCGGAGCCAGTACCGCGAGATCACCCGGCAGCGTCGCGGCGCCGATCGGATCCAGCACGACCGCCACGCTGTCCGGGCCCCAGCGCTGCTCGATCTCCGAGACGGCGTGGGGGCCGAGCAGCGCCAGGTCGGCACCCGCCGCGGTGAGCGCGGCAAGCTTGTCCGCCGTGCGCGTCGTGGCGGCCACCTTGGCCCCGACGAGCTTCCCCATCTGGATCGCGGCCAGCCCCACGCCCGAGGCGCCCGCGTGGATGAGCACGGCGTCGCCGGCCGAGAGGCCGCCTTCCACCACGAGATTGACGAAGGCGGTGAGGAACGCTTCGGGGATGCCCGCCGCGGGCACGAGATCGAGCGCGGCCGGCGCGGGGAACACCTGCCCGCGCGGCGCGGCGACGTACTCGGCGTGACCTCCGCCCGCGAGCAGCGCGCACACCCGCTCGCCAGAGCTCGGCAGCGTCCCCGCGACCTCGAGCCCGAGGATCTCCGGTTCTCCGGGCGGGGGGGGATAGCGGCCCGCAATCTGCGACAGGTCGGCGCGGTTGAGCCCCGACGCCGCCACCTGCACGAGTACTTCGTCCGCCCGGGGCCGCGGCACCGCCGCCTCCCGCAGCTCGCTGAGATAGCGGCCGTCGCGCTCTGTCACATGCAGGTATTTCATGACGCCTTCGCGTGACGCCTTTCGTGCTACGCCGTCGTGCTACGCCGTTCGCCTCGCGTTATCTTAACCGCCCTATGACGCGACGCTGTTGGGCAGGAACCGACGATCCGCTGATGCTCGCCTACCACGACCGCGAATGGGGCGTCCCCTTACACGGTGACCGCGACCTGTTCGCGAAGCTCGTGTTGGACGGCTTCCAGGCGGGCCTGTCGTGGGCGGTGATCCTGCACAAGCGGGCGCGGTTCCTGGAGGCGTTCGACGGGTTCGACCCGGAGCGCATGGCGCGCTACGACGCGCACAAGATCGCGCAGCTGCTCCGCGATCCCGGGATCGTGCGCAACCGGCAAAAGGTACGGGCCGCCGTGTCGAACGCGCGCGCGTTTCTCGCGTTCGTCGAGCACGACGGCTCGTTCGATGCGTTCCTGTGGAGCTTCGTGGGGGCCGCGCCCAGGCAATTCCACCGCCGCAGCCTGCGCGACCTCCCGGCCCGGTCCCGCGAATCGGATCGCATGAGCGCCGCGCTCGTCCAGCGCGACTTCCGGTTCGTCGGCCCGACGATCTGCTACGCGTTCATGCAAGCGGTGGGAATGGTCAACGATCATCTCGTGAAGTGCTTCCGCCACGCCGAGGTGCGTCGGCTCGCGGCGGCCGTCACCACACCCAAGGAGTGATCCGATGGCACCGGTTTCGCTGGAACGCTTCATCAAGCAGCTGGACGCGCTGAAACAGGAGATGGACGCGGGACAGCTGAAAACGAGCGAGTACGATCAACGTCTCGCCCGGGCGATCCGGGAGCTGCGGGAGCAGAAGCTGGACGCCGACCGCGGCGCCGTCGCACAAGCCCTCACCGACGCGTTGCAGCGCGGCATCATCACGCCCACCGTCAAAGGACACATCGAAAAGCGCTTGGGACTGGCGTAGGGCGTTACGCCGTCATTTTCTCCAGCTCCGCCTCCACCCGTCTGCGGTCGGCGGCGTCGCCGACGCTGCCATAGAGCTCCCGGGCGCGCTCCAGGTACGCGCGGGCCTCTTCGCGCTGGCCCAGGCGCTCGCGGAACAAGCCGTATTCGACGTATACCTGGGCTTCGGTCGTAGGGGAGGGCTCGAGCATGCGACTCAGCTCGATCGCCTGCTCGAAGAAGACGAACCCCGTCTCGTCGAGCTGCCGGCCCCGCAACTTCCCCATCAGCGTGTAGATCTGCGCCAGCCGCCCGGGGAGGTTGCCCGCGATCGCCACCTGCTCGGCGCGGCGCATCTCCTCCTCGCCGTCCAGGAACCGCCCCGCCTCCAGGTGCAGCTCGGCGAGGTTCAAACGAATCGTGACTTCGAGCCCGGCGTCACGCGGCGCGCGTTGCAACCACGCGAGCGCCTCCCGGTACGCCCCCGAAGCCGCCTGGGGACGGCCCAGCTGCGCTTCGAGCTGCCCCTGCGTGTTCAGGAGCCCGGCCATTTCCTCGGCGGCATCGCCGGACTCGAAACACTCGCGTGCCCGGCGCAGGTGCTCGCCCGCGACGGTCAGCTCCCCTTGATGGCGCGCCAGCACGCCGAGGTCCCGTTCGAGGCGCCCGATCTGCCGCTGGTCGCCGCCGGCAGTGGCGAGTCGCAGTCCGCGGGCGTACCACGCCTGGGCGCCCGTCCATTGGCTCTGGGCGAGCGCCGCTTCACCCAAGCCCTCGCACGCCGCGATCGCGCCCGTCTGATCGAACTCGGCTTCCGCGATCGCCAGCGCCCGCTGGAAATGACGGGCCCCCTCCGCGTATTGACCCAACCGCAGAAACAACTCCCCGAGCGAGCGGAGCGACTCCACCTCGGGGCGACGGTCCTGCAGCGCCTGGGAGACGCGCAGCGCAACGTCGTACCAAGCCCGTGCCTGACTGAGCCGGCCGACGCGCTCTTCGCCGTGGCCGGCGCGCACCAGTGCCGCGACCGCCCCGGTCCCGTCTGCCCGCTGCTGGCATTCGAGGGCCTCGACGTACGCCCGGTACAGCGTCTGGAGGTGCTCCGAGATCACGTGGAACGCCTGCGGCATGCGGCGCCGCAGCTCTTCCGGCTGCACGCCGCGCTTCCCGAGAGTGAGATACGGACCGGAGCTCGACCACAACGAGCGCTCGTCGGGCCGCGAGATCGAGACGAGCAGGGCCCGCAGGGGCCCGAGCGCTTCGATCTCGGGTAGCAGCGCGAGGGCCTTCTCGACGCGCACCGGAGGCAACGGGGGCGTCACAGGCCGTACTCCTTCATCTTCCGCGTCAACGTATTACGGTGGATCCCGAGGATCTCCGCCGCCGCGCCGATCTGGTGGTTGGTGTGCGCGAGCACGCGCGTGATGTGGCGCGCCTCGACTTCCGCCAGCGTGAGCAGCGCCCCCTCCGGCCGGTCGGGGAGCGTCGCTTCTTCGCCGCGGAACTCTTCGGGGAGGTGCTCGGCGCGCAGCACCTCGTCCGTGGCCACGATCACCGCCCGCTCAATGACGTTGCGCAGCTCGCGGACGTTCCCGACCCAGGCGTGGTTGCGCAACAGCTCGAGTGCCCGATCCGAGATCGCGTGGATCTGCTTCCCGTATCGCGCCGCGAACTGGTGCACGAAGTAAGCGGTGAGGAGGAGCAGGTCGTCCCCGCGCTCCCCCAGGCGCGGCAGGCGGATCAGCACGACGGCCAGCCGATAGTACAGGTCCTCGCGAAACCGCCCCTGCTTGATCGCGTCCTTCAAGTCGCGGTTCGTCGCCGCGATCAGCCGGACGTCGACGGGAATCGTGTCCGTCCCGCCCACACGCTCGATCTCCCGCTCCTGGACCGCCCGCAGGATCTTGGCCTGCAGCGCCAGACTCATATCCGCGATCTCGTCGAGGAACAACGTGCCGCCACCGGCCTGCTCGAACCGGCCGATCTTGCGCATGACCGCCCCGGTGAACGCACCCTTCTCGTGCCCGAACAGCTCGCTTTCGAGCAGGTTCTCGGGGATGGCGGCGCAGTTGACGGCGACGAACCGCCCGGACGACACCGGCCCGTTGATGTGGATCGCACGGGCGACCACTTCCTTACCTGTCCCCGACTCGCCTTGCACCAGCACGGTCGCCGTGCTCGGGGCCACCCGGGCGACCAGTCGGTACACGTCGAGCATCGCCGCGCTCTGGCCCACCAGCGCGTACTGTCCGACGGCATGGGGCTCGACGACCGGCAGCGTGACCGCGGCTTCGGTGATGGGGCGCGCGCGGCGCAGCGCGCGCAGGAAATCCTCTCGCCGCACCGGGAGCGAGAGTACGTCGAGCACACCCAGCTTTTCGGCACGCAACACCAGACCCATCGACGGGCCGGCCGCCACGGCGATCAGCCGCGGCGCGGCGGTCGCGCCGCGCAGCGTGTCCACCCACCAAGCGAGATCGTCGTCCGCGTGATCGCCCAGCACGGCGACCACGACGTGCCACCGCCCGGTGCCAAGCTGCCGCACGGCGCGCGGCAGGTCCGGAGCGGCCTCGATTTCGACGCCGCCCTCACCGACCCACTGGCGGATGCCGTGAAGCAGCCCCCCGCTGCCGCCGCCCTCCGCGCCCACCGCGAGAATCCGCAGCACCTGCGTCTCCTCCTTGAGCGGTGCGGCGGGTGGGCTAGCGGGAGACCCGTTCGGTACCACTCTGCTCATGTCCTGCCCGGCCCGCCCCCCGCGTAGCGCGCGACCAGGACCAGCGCATCGTCCGTGCCCTTGCCATACCGGGCGAGGATCTGGTCGGCGAGTTGTTGTGGGGTCGCGTCGCTGGGGAGGCCCTCGGCGAATCCGCCGCGGATGCCGTCGGTGGCGAAGATGAGGAGATCCCCGGGCGCGACCGGCACCACGTCGGTCCGCAGCTCCGGGAGCGCGGCGCCGCCGACGATACCGCCGCGCGTCACGAGCGAGCTGCGCGCGGGGCGCGCGGGGCGCGCGGGGCGCGCGGGGCGCGCGGGGCGCGCCGCGTACAGCACCACCCCCTCGACGTTCCCCACGCCCAGCCAGGTGAGCGACGGCTGAACCCCGCCGAGGTAGGCCAGGCTCATCACGACGCCGCGCGAGCCGGCGAGCGCCTCGTGACAACGTCGCACCAGGGGCGGCAGGGACTCCTCTGCGTAGCGGTCGAGCGCCGCCACGGCCGCACGGGCGGCGGCGGCCGCCTCCGCACCGTGCCCCAGCCCGTCCACCGCGGCGACCAGCGTGCCACGCCCCACCCGCTTGACCAGATGGAGATCACCCGATTCCGTCTCGCCGGCGAGCGCCCGCGTGGCCACCCCCCAGTCGATCACGGGAGGAGCGTGCACCGACGCCTCACGCATGCCGCCGGCGCCATTTCTTCATCGTCACGGTGGTCCCCTT
>Ga0137383_10000362_pt1 | contig 22133 bp, 23 predicted proteins | sample SagtaG_19_FD_104817 | JGI IMG/M metagenome (GOLD analysis project Ga0137383, IMG submission 104817) | Vadose zone soil microbial communities from Sagehorn Ranch, Mendocino, California, USA - Sage2_R_40_16 metaG | ecosystem: Environmental > Terrestrial > Soil > Vadose zone | place: USA... | reverse complement strand
AGCGGCTCGTTTGCCCTTCCAGACAATGCAGTCACTGGATGGAAAGGAACACGAACGGAATGTGGCCAGTGTCTGTGAGAGAACAAGAACTGACGGATGGTGGTGTGGCGCGTGAACGTGCCATGTGTCTCTGACTATCCTCGCCGTCCCTGAGCGATTTCCAGACGATACCCATCGGGATCATTGGTAAACATTTGTCGCTCCCAAGAGCGATCAACAGGAGGACTGGCGAAATGCACCCCCTGAGCTTCCAACTGCTCAAAGAGCGCATCGAGGTTCTCCGTACTCAATTCGATATGGATGGCTCCGCGCGGCGCGTTGGGCCACTTCGACAAATCCATTTTGAGCAATCCGATGGTTCCTTCTCCCAAGCGGAGTAAGGCAAAGTTCGCATTTTGGACCTGGAGCTCAAAACCGAACTGTTGATAGAATGCGACGGAGCGTTCGACGTCACTCACGGGCAGGCTAATTCCTTCAAAACGAATGGTTTCTGTCATGGGTGTTCTTCTTTCTGTGTGAAGGCTATCTCGCGGATGACCGTTCAGTAAGTGAGATGAAGAGTTTGACAAGCAGCCGATGCAGCGTTTCCTGTTCGTTGTTGTCCAGACCAGCAAAGAATGCTTCATCCACCTCCTCTCTCGCTTGTCGAATCTGCTGCAATTCCACGTGCCCAACTGCTGTCAGTTTCACGACGTGACGTCGTCGGTCGAGTGGATCAGCCTGTCTTTCAATGAACCCTCGCTGTTGGAGAACATCGAGGAGTGCCACCATGTTGGCACGATCAATCGTCAGGATCTGCGCCAGGTGTTGTTGGGATGCTTGGCCAATGGCTTCAAGAAGAAGCAGAATCCCATAGTGAGAGGGATGCAGTTCCCAAGCACTGAGGACCTGTGTAAACTGACGACGAGCTTCTCGTCCCAGACGGCCCAACACGTAGGCTCGATCGGTGAGAAGGCGCTCTGGTAAGGCATGAACAATGCCTGTATTCAACGGTTCTTGATCATGTAGAGACGCTGGATGGTTTCCAGGGTGTTTGCTTGCATGAGCCGTCGATGCGTCTCCTTTTGCTCTCGTCATGATCCTGCCCTCTTCAAGCAGAGGCTCTGATCGGAGGAAAGCATACGCAAAACCCTCCTATACTGTTGGTAAGTACAATGATTGTACTTACCAACAGTATACACGAGTCGTTTGCACTTGTCAAGGATGAGAGTTGAAGGGGGATGATGGGTCAGGGTAAAGTCTCCACAGAGGTTCTTATATGATTTGTTTCATGGAAACCTTTCTCTTTCAATCTCGTTGCACATCCCGTGGGCCAAACGGGTCCGAGAACCAAGAAATGTGGCACTCATTGTTCGTGGACACCGCCGGCTTCCCATCGCTCACCACTTTGAAGCGGCGCTTCGGGGGGCAAGGAATGACTCATCCCCTGCCCCTCTTGTTTAGCAGACCGAGTGTTCCTCCATCCGCTGGGTAGGCTTCGAGGGAGGCTCTCTCCCCGACGCATCAACGCGCCAGCGCCTGAGCAATCCCCCTGACGCCTTCGCGATAGGTTGGCACGCCTGGCGTCCATCCTAGCTCCTGCCTGGCCTTGGCGTTGGAGGCTCGCAGGGAGGTGGCGCACAGAAAGGTATAGGCATACGGTGCCGCCAGCCGAAGAAGGAAGCCTGGAATGGAGCGTGGCGCTCTCGCTCCAACCGCTTGAGCCAGTGCGGTCAGAAAGTCGCGCAACGTCACGGGCTCGTCATCCACAATGTTGTAGGCCTCCCCTGCCTTGCCTCGTTCAAGGGCTGACACCAGTGCGGCGGCGGCATCCTCGATGTAAATCCAGGACATGATCGCGTGTCCGTCTCCCGGCAGTGGCATCCGCTGGTTCTGGAGTTGCTTGACGATCTGGTCGGTGGCTCCCGGCCCATAGAAGGCTCCAAATCGCAACGAGATGCCCTCGATCCGGCCGGCGCGTGTGGCCTCGAAGATCTGCTGCTCCATCGAGCGGAAGGCTGCCAGATGCCGTTCTAGTGCCCGCGTTCGTCCTGGCGGGGCAAAGGGCTGCTTTTCGGTGAGCACGATCTTTCCCCAGTCGCCATAGCCGTAGCCGAGGTGCATGGACTCCACCAGGATCTTGCGGGCACCGACCTTTCGTGCTGCAGTCAGCAGGTTGGTGGTGCCAACGTCGCGCAGGGCATCGGTCGGGTACATATCACGGTGATGCAAGGGGCCACTCTTTGGAAGGGCCGTCAGCACATGCATGATGGCATCGGCCTGCCTTCCCTCTACGGCTCGGAGCAGGCCGTCGCGGTCCATCACGTCAGCGATAATGGGCTGCGCCCCCAGTGTGGCGAGCCTGCTGGATTTTTCGGGGGTTCTGCTGAGACCAAGGACCTCGTGACCGCCTGCGATGAGGGCACGGACCAGTGGGATACCAAGAGCGCCGGTCGCGCCGGCGATGAGCACCTTCATGCCTGTCCCTCCATGATGAGCGTCTTCATGCCTGTCCCTCCAGCGTGACGCCTGCACCAGGCAAAAGCGCGTGCAGGGAGCAGAGCATTCCCTCGCGCGATACTTGCTCTTCTAATCATAGCTTCTTCCTTTCTGCTGGCCAGCAACCCTCTTCAAATGGACCCCCATGATGGGCAGAGCAGCAGAGCAAAGAAGATGCTTCCTGCTTGCCGCTTTCAGGCCTAGTGTGAGTTTGAAGCCGGGCCAGTCTCTGTGTCAGAATCTGTTTTCTCTAAAGGAGACGAATGAGGCAACGCGAATGTGAGAAGAGGAACACGTCAGAGAGATCGCCGCGCCTGTCGCTGAATATAGACAAGTTTGTCCGGATTGACCACTTCATAGAGACTGGAGATGTGCTTGTCTGTCACCTCACAGCTGACAACAGACAACAGGGTCTCTTTGCTCCAGACGAGGATGCCTGCTGTTCCATTGACCACAGCTGACGTGAGATGCAGATCAGGATACCAGGAGGGAGATTTACGCAAGAGTCCGCTCCAGAGGCGCAGGACCTGCTCTCGGCCATGCAGCGGATAGGGCGCAGCGTACACTTTGCCACCCCCATCGGCCCACCAGGTCACGTCCTGTGCCAGGACATCGACCAGCGCTTGCATCTCACCGTGTTGGCTGGCCGTCAGGAACCGTTCGACCAGGTGCTGCTGGGCTTCTTTCGAAGGTAGGGTGAAACGGGCACGGCTCTCACCCAGGTGCGCTTTCGCTTGATGAAAGATCTGCCGGCAATAGGTGGCGCTCTTGCCCACAATCTCGGCAATCTCTTGATAGCTATAGGAGAAGACTTCGCGCAGGAGAAAGACGGCCCGTTCATACGGCGTCAGGCGCTCCAGGAGAAGGAGAGGGGAACTCTTCTCTGGGCTTCTACTCTCCTGGTTGGCTTGGAAAGAGGACAGGCAGATTGCGTCCCAGGCGCATCCATTGCCCCCATTGATAGCGCTGATGGATGCCAACACTTACCAGGAATGCTACAACTCCCACACTGGTACAGACCCACAAGGGCAAGGTGAACAGGACAAGCAGGACACCCACAAAGGCTCCTACCAACACACTGTTGATCACGGCGATCATGCCAGCCATCGTGAAGAAGATCTGCAACCAGGAGGTGCTCATCGACTCCTGGCGCAATGTCTCTGCCGCATCATCATGTTTTGTATCAAATCAGTCGATGGGCCTGCAGGTCGAGTGTGAAGGTATCGACCAGTTGAGCCGGAGCACGCCAGGATTCCTGGGGACGCGGCACGGAAAAATAGGAGCCTTTGAGCGCCTGGGCACTCACTTCCATCAGCAGGTAGCCATGACGATCGTCGCAATACTTTTCCAGGGTTACACCCATGTCCGGGAAAGTGTACGGCGTCTGGATTGGCGCGCCCTGAACTTTGAGCATGTAATGGAGATGCCAGTAGCCCCCAGCTCCGGCCACAATGTAGGGGACAGCGCGCTCGTTGAGCGTGCGCGTGAAACGCTGGTAGTTATGCACGTGGCCTGCGACGACTGCATCGGGGGTCCGCCCGCTGTGCTCGATGGCTTGATCGAGAATCTGCCCCATGTACGCGCTGCCGCTATGGTACGTATCAGCGGAGTAGATCGGATGGTGCATCGCCACGATGAGGGCCTTGTCCTGCGGCGCGTTGGCCAGTTCTGTCTCGAACCAGGCAACCTGGTTGTTATCCAGCCAGCCGCCTTCGGGCACATTCGTGTACAGGCCGATGAAGGTAACGAACGGGGTATCCAGCGTCCAGTAGGCGTTGGGCTGTGTCATGGCATCACGCCCCGAATCTCCTGCTTCCGAGGTGAGATGCGGTTCTGGCGCACAGAAATTTTCCACAAAGGCGGCCAGCGAGGGTACTGAGTGATCGAGGATGTCGCCATCGTGATTGCCGGGGATGGCAAGAATCGGCGCGACATACTGGACGTTTGGTTCGTAGAACTGCCCATAATATTCGCTGGCTTGCCCGTAATAGTACACCACATCCCCCAGGTGATAGAAGAAGGCCGGGGGCGCAGCCGGATCGGGCACGGCAAAATCGCTCTCCATATGCATCATTACGATCTCCTGGGATTGGGGCGCTTTCACACCACCTGTATCACCAACGAGGTGAAAGACCAGTTTTCCCGATGCGCGGATCGCCTGCATGCTCGCTGCAAGCAACACGTTATCCAACGAGAGGTGATAGGGAGGTTGGCCGGTAGGTGCAGGTAATGGTTGCGGTGGTTGATTAGAGAGAGGCACAGGTGTTCGACGAATGATCAGACCATCCGTGGGAGAGAATGAGCGGGAAAATCGGCGTCCGCTAGAGCCACCAGGCTGCGGCTGATCCATGGTAGTCTCCTTCATCCGGCAAAAGTGGTATTTTTAGCTCAACTGCCTGTTCCAGTATAGCACACTCGCCTAGCGTGGTAGACACTTCTCAAGAAATCGATACTTCGGGAATTGGATATTCTTTTCCAGTACGTGTATACCAAAAGTGAGAAGCCTGTCTCATCTGCTCTTGAAGTAACGATTCAAGACTCCCCGACGCCTGCGGCGTCTCGTTTTTCTGCTGGGTGCGCATTGAGCAGCAGGCTGCTGCTCAATGCGCACCCAGCAGAAAAACCTTCTTGCGAAGCGCCATAGGCGCTGAGGAGTCGAGAAGAGCGGAGACCTAAACTCTTGAAAGAAAAATTGCAATATGTTATAATCAATGGCAGATAACCATAGGCCGGAAGGATAAAAAGATGCAACTCATTGGCGCACTTATATTGATTGGCATCCTGGTGTTGCTGCTGGGTGCAGCTTTGTACTTCGCCAGGAGCCAGAAGACTAAAAACGAGTCTTATAGATCGTGGTCGCAGGTGCTGGGCCCGCCGTTTAGAGGATCCGCTTTTGATGTGGGCGAGAAATTGAACGAAGAGATCGAGAAGGGGCAGCAGCAAGCACGCCGCTCGCGCCGTGCCAATCGCTCGCGCAACAAGTAGAAGACCTGTCGCCTGAAATCATCTTGAAACGACTATTTACAACTCTGGCCCAATATGTTATGATCTACGTTGCCAGGGGATGTAGCTCAGCTGGGAGAGCGCGACAATCGCACTGTCGAGGTCAGGGGTTCGAGCCCCCTCATCTCCACTGCATAATAGCCGAAAATGATTTGCGATCAATCGTAGACGAGAAGCAGTGAGCAGGAGTAGTAGGTCAATTTCTTTCAGAGAGTAGCCGGGTGGTGCAAGGCTATAAATTCAGACCGAACTCGCCTGTGAGCAGCAAGTGTGAAGCCTGTTTGCGGTTCAAGGCATTGAATCAAAGAGTCCTAGCACTTGCCGGAATGCCCGTTACCGCATATAATAAGTGTAGATCGAATTCACTCTCAGGAACTTACTATGGGCCTGTAGCGCAGCTGGAAGAGCGCATCCATGGCATGGATGAGGTCAGGGGTTCGAGCCCCCTCAGGTCCACCATCTTACTTGAAATTGAATTGATCTAAATCAGGGTGGTACCACGGAAAGTCTTTCGTCCCGCGAGGATGAAAGACTTTTTTGTTATTGTTTTAAATTGTGGGTAGATCGAGCCGGTATTATTCAACCTTTTTTGCTTATATGAAGAGCGGGGAGGAGCATTTTATGATTACGCGCACAAAGTACAATCCTAAAGAAATCGAGGCGAAGTGGCGAACCCAGTGGGAGGCTGAACAACTGTATCACGCTCCCGATGATGCGCCCAAACCAAAGTTTTATAACCTGGTGATGTTACCCTATCCGTCCGGTGACCTGCACATCGGTCACTGGTATAACTTTGCACCCGCCGACGCCTATGGCCGCTTCTTGCGCATGCAGGGTTATAACGTGATGCAGCCAATAGGTTTTGATGCCTTTGGGCTGCCCGCCGAGAATGCTGCTATCCAACGCGGCGTACAGGCACGAACCTGGACACTGGCAAATGTCAATACAATGCGCAAACAACTGCGCATAATGGGTGCAGCGTGGGATTGGCAGCGCGAAATAGTCTCCTGCCTGCCCGACTACTATAAGTGGACGCAGTGGCTGTTCCTGCAATTCTATAAGCATGGGCTGGCTTATCGTACCAAGGCTCCGGCCAACTGGTGTCCAGGCTGCAATACGACGCTGGCCAATGAACAGGTGCTGCCTGATGGTACCTGCGAACGCTGTGGCAGTAAGGTGATTCGCAAGGAGATTGACCAGTGGCTGCTGAAGATTACCGACTATGCTGAAGAGCTGCTGGACTTCTCCAAGATCGAGTGGCCCGAGAAGACGGTGATTATGCAGCGCAACTGGATCGGGCGCAGCGTGGGGGCGGAGATTCGTTTCTTCGCCGAAATCGATGGACAACGTGAAGAGATTCCTGTCTTTACTACGCGGCCGGACACTATCTACGGCGTCACGTTCTTTGTGCTGGCACCCGAACATCCGCTGGTCGAGCAGATTACCACGCCCGAGCACAGGGCGGAAGTCGAGGCTTATGTGGAACAGGCCCGGCATATGACCGAGATCGAGCGCATGAGCACGGAGAAGGAGAAGACGGGTGTTTTTACAGGCGGCTACGTCACCAACCCTATCAACGGCGAGCAAGTTCCAGTCTGGATCGCCGATTATGTGCTGATGGGCTACGGTTCAGGCGCCATCATGGGCGTACCTGGGCATGACCAGCGCGACTTTGAGTTTGCGCGTAAGTTCGGTATCCCCATACGCGAAGTGATTCGCCCCGAGGAAGAAGCACCAAGCGATCCTGCGACCTGGACAGAGGCGAGAGAACACCTGGGGGTAATGGTCAACTCAGGTCCGTTCGATGGTACACCTGCGGATAAAGCGATTGCCAGCATAACCAGGTACCTGGAGGAACGCCATACCGGCAAGTTCATGGTGTCCTATCGCCTGCGCGATTGGCTGATCAGCAGGCAGCGCTACTGGGGTGCGCCTATCCCGATCATCTACTGTCCCAAAGACGGTATGGTTCCGGTACCAGAGGAGCAACTGCCCGTCTACCTGCCGGAGCATGTTAAGTTTAAGCCAACCGGCGAGTCGCCGCTGCGCTACGAGCCGGAGTTTGTGAACACTACGTGCCCGGTATGCGGAGGGCCGGCTACACGCGAGACCGATACGATGGATACTTTCATCGACTCATCCTGGTACTTCCTGCGCTATGCCGATCCACACAACAGCGAGCAGGCATGGAGCCAGGAGGCGATGGAACGCTGGCTGCCTGTCGATCAATATATCGGAGGCGCAGAACACGCAGTCTTGCACCTGCTGTACGCGCGCTTCTTCATCAAGGCGCTGCGCGACATGGGTTCCCTGCACTTCGACGAACCGTTCACGCGGCTGTATCACCAGGGTATTGTACTGGGACCTGATGGGCAGAAGATGTCCAAGTCACGTGGCAATGTTGTGGCTCCTGACGAGTACGTCGATAAGTACGGCGCCGACACCGTGCGCTGCTACCTGATGTTTATGGGCCCATTTGACCAGGGAGGCACCTTCAGGCCGGACAATTTAGAAGGCGTGTGGCGCTTCCTGAACCGCTTCTGGAGCCTGGTTAGCGATAGCTGGGTCGAGAAACCGGATGGTGAGGAGAGCAGTGAGAGCAGGGCCGTCGAGCGGCTGCGCAACAAGACTATTAAGCGCGTGTCGGAAGAGCTGAGCAATTTCCGTTTTAACACGGCGCTGGCTACGCTGATGGAGTGCAACAATGCGCTGATTAAGCAGCAAAACGAGCCGGTGGCCCGCAGCACGGCTTACCGCGACACGCTGGAGACGATGATGCTACTGCTGGCGCCGATGGCACCGCATATTAGCGAGGAACTGTGGCACCTGACGGATCACAGCGGCAGCATCCATATGACGGATTGGCCGGAGTTTGACGAGGCGCTGACACAGGATGAGACTTTCACGCTGGTCGTGCAGGTCAACGGCAAGGTACGTGAGAGGATCCAGGTTGCTGCTGATACCAGTGCGCATGACATTCGCATGCTGGCACTGAACAATCCACGGGTGGCTTCGTTCATCGGCGAGGCGACTGTGCAGAAGGTGATCTATGTGCCTGGGCGGCTGATAAATATCGTGGTGCGCAATAGCTAAGCGAACAGGGGGACTGGCGTCCCCCTGCATCCTTTCTTGAAGAGTTACGATATAAAAAAATTGGTTGTTCTCAGGTGTAACTTATATATTCTCTCAAACGTATATCTGACATGCAGGAAGATGTGTTTAGACGATGTGATATGTTTCATAGTCTGAGCGTTATTTCGTAGATAGCTGCAGTATCGATTTCCGTTTATACTTTGCTTGTTAGGAATAAGTAGAGGGAGAAGGGTGTTGTGAGGAGTACAAACAAAGTGATATTTGAAAAAGTAGAGCATTGCTCGTCTATGTAAGTGCAGGGTCCAGCCAAATTGCCGGGCAACAATAAACAAGATCAACGCGGAAATTAAGTAAAGCAGAGTAAAGCAGCGGAGAAGATCCTTAATAAGGAAGAAGGTAAATATGATGAATCCGCAAATCCAATCTGAAAAACAATTTGATATGGTAAATAATACTGAGATCGCTGCTACCGAGACGGATATGCTAACTCAGGACGGCTTCAGCTCCGAGGAAATCGGTTCACTGCTCTGGCTGCGCCAATGGTATCAAAATGGCGGGAGTGATCGCATTGAAGTTGTGCGCCGCCTGGAATTTCTTAAATTGATGGTGATGAACGGCAAGATTGAGCTATAACGGGAATCATACTCCTTCGACCCCTTTCACCTTCATCTGGTAGTGCTGACGGAACGAATCATTTATCACCCCTACCATTAACTCTGCTTCGCCGTACCCGAAGTGGTGCATCTTGTCTAGAGCGCCGGTCAAGAAATGGGATTGGCAGAATGAGCCAAGTTTGGCTCATTCTGCCAATCCCATTTCTTGAGGGTCGGTTGGAATTCTTCTGCCTAATTGACACCTTAGCTCTGCTTAACGAGCGTGGCGTGTTTGGAGTAAACCACCAACTAACCCTCCGAGTGTAGCAAAACCGACACCTATGAGATTTGTCAAGCTTTGCCAAATTTGATGGGAATTAACTTTTATTGTCTCTCACGGCTCACTAGGTGTATACTTAGCAAGGAAGGGCTATAATTGTTTCGAATACACAGCCATAAAAGCTAACCGGAATGGGGCAATGTACGTACATGTATGAGAGGCATGGGCGACTATTGCCATAAGTTGACATTGTGAGACTCGAGAATAAGGACTTCTATGCGTATAATACTTTACCTTGGAAAAGGCGGCGTTGGGAAAACGACCATTTCAGCGGCAACGGCGGTTCGTTCTGCTGCGCAGGGCAAACGCACACTTGTGGTGAGTACGGACCTGGCACATAGCCTTGCCGACTGTTTCAATACACCACTCTCTTCAGAGCCAACGGAACTGGCTTCGAACCTGTGGGCACAGGAAGTCAACGTGTTGGACGAAATGCGACATAGCTGGAGCAAAGTGCAGGCGAAGTTGAGCGAATTACTGCGCAAACGCGGCCTGGACTCGGTAATGGCAGAAGAACTGGCTCTCATCCCCGGCATGGACGAGATTGTCAGCTTGCTCAATATCTATCGCAACGCCCGCGACGGCGACTTCGAAGTCGTCATTATCGACGCGGCTCCAACAGGTGAGACGATACGACTGCTGAGCATGCCCGACACGTTTCAATGGTATGCGGGGCGCATCGGTGGCTTAAACTTGAAGAGGAGTACGCTCACTCTCGCACGCCCATTCATCAAAGCTTTCATCCCTTCTGGTGAAGTATTGGATGCCTTGCAAGTCTTAAGTGAACGAGTCAAAAACCTACGGGCGGTATTGAGTAACCCGGATATTAGTTCCTACCGCCCGGTAGTCAATCCAGAACGCATGGTGATTAAAGAGGCGCTGCGCGCTGAAACCTATCTTGCGCTCTTTGGGTATCCAATCGATGCAGTGATATGCAACCGCGTTATCCCAGCAGGCAATTATACAGACGAATTTATGCAAGACCTGTATCGCAACCAGGAGGCGCTGCGCCTGAAGATTCACCAGACCTTCGCGCCACTACCAATCTGGGAGGCCCCTTACTATGCACGCGAGATTCTCGGCATTGCACAGCTTGGCAAGCTAGCCCAGACCATCTTCGGCGATGCCGACCCCACGCAGGTTTACTACCGGGGGCCAATACAGGAGGTGACGCGCGAAGGAGACACGTATGTGCTACGCCTCCCGCTGCCGCACGTCGAGATGGACAAGGTGTTGATGACGAAGAAAGGCGACGAGATGATTATCGAGATTGGCAATTTCAAGCGCGACATCACGCTCCCGGCGGTACTGGTAAACCAGGAGGCCAAGGTGGCGCGGTTTGTGAACAAGGCGTTGGAGATTCACTTTACAGCTACAGATAGCGCTTCCGAAGTCGCTTAAAGCAGGGGGAATGTTGCAAAGTTACCTCATGCCCGCAGGGCACGAGGTAACTTTGCAACAGGGTTCATTTCACGCACTGGACTCAATAGTAAATTATGCATCCAAGTTTGATAAACGTTATTATTGTCATTGCCTGCGTTGTCCTGATTATCCTGATAATGCTCGTGTATGTGCGCAGCAGCCAGGGAGATCAAAGGATTATCCGGGTCACGAACCAGATGTTGCTGCCCCTGTTGAGCGCTATCGTCATCACGCTGGGTTTCATCTTCAATTCTCAAGGGCAATTGATGTGTACGCAGGGTGTTGGCGGCAGCTTGAGATATGTTGCGATCCTCGGCGCTGTGCTCATTGTCTTGATCGGAGTGGTTCGCTATGCACTGAGCCAGAATCGAGATCGCAGGTTTATTACTCAAGCAGTCCTGCTTGCCATCGTTTTCGTCCTGGCTATTTTGATCATCGAGCTGCTTTCTGGATGCATGGAGTGATGCTGATCGATTGATCTTCTTCAAAATCCTGGACAGACGCAACTCACCCGTGATCATGCCCAGCAAGATGCAGCCACAGCCAATCCAGGCGAAGAGGCTGAGTTGCTCTCCTGCTAGATAGCCGAGCATGGCGGCCCAGACCGGTTCAAGGGCGTAGATCAGGGTGGCCTGGGTGCTACTGACAAACTGTTGTACTCTATTCATGATAGCCAGAGCAAATGCGGTTGCAGCCACTCCCATGAACAGGGCTGATCCCCAGACAGGCAGGGGAGGCAGAACAAATGGCTCTCTGGCTATAGGCATGGCGATGATGCTGAGGACAGCTGTAAACGCAATCTGGACAAGAGCGAGGTTGATGGCATCCACCCTTGGGGCAAATTTGCTGATCAAGATCACATGCAGCGCGCTGGCTATGGCACAACCCATGACCAGGAATTCGCCCAGGCCAAAAGTGAACCGGAACGAGCTATTGACCGAGATGAGTATCACTCCTGTTACGGAAAGCATGACACCCAGCATACTGCCCAGGGTTGGTTTCTGGTGCAGCATTGGCACTGCCAGGATGGCCACCAGCGGGACATACATGGCGGTGATAAAGGCCGCTTTACTGGATGTGGTGTACTGCAAGCCTGTAGTCTGGAGTGCATATGTACCAAAAAGGAACAGGCCGATGATTGAGCCGGTGATGATCTCGGCACATGTGATCTGCGCCAGCCGTTTACGGAAGATCACTGCCAGAACCAGGGCTCCTATACTGAAGCGCATGGCCAGAAAGGTAAAGGGACCTGTGAGCCTGATGGTCTGCTGGACGATCAAGAAGGTGCTGCCCCAGATCATGGTGACCAAAATCAGCAGAGCGTTGACCTTGACCTTGCGCCAGCGTTCTAACTGTGGAAGTTGGGAGCGCAGGCTGGTGGATTCTAATCCGGTCATGGCTTATCCCTCCTCTCGTTTTGTGCTGTTGACCGCTGGTCTGACCGTCCCCTCCTCTTTGAGTGTTTCCAGTGCAATCGTGGTGACTGTGCGAGTGATTCCTGGGAAGCTGCGAATGGTCGCGAGGAGTTTCTGGAGTGACTGCGTGGAGGCGGTACGGACTTTGAGGATGTAGCAATCCTCTCCATCAACATCATGACACTCCAAAATCTGTTTTTCCTCCTGGACAAACCGCTCGAAGTTATCATTAACATAATCAGGTGTCTGAGTACGAACACGGACAAAGGCAGCCAGTCCACGTCCAACCTTTTCAGGAGCGAGCAGGGTAGTATAGCCTTTGATAATGCCTTCTCGTTCCATGCGTTGAATACGCGCATAGACGGAGGGACCACTCAGGTCGGTTTCCTTGCCGATGGTAGTATGAGATATCCGCCCATCCTGGAGCAGCAAATCTAGAATTCTCAAATCAATGTCATCAAGGGTCATTTTGTTTAATTTCCTAGCCAAAAACATTTAATTACTTTAATATCTTAGATTATATCATAGAGATGGCTAGAGATCAATGGTTAAACTTCTCTTTGTCGTACTAATTTCCATACGTAACCACCATTGGCGGTGGGTTGAGCGAGAGGACTTCCTTTGGCGTCATCAACCTTATTTTGGCTTCATGCTGGTAAAACAACTTAAAGCCACCATAGAGAAAGTTGCCATACTTTACTATATCCTGTTGAACCCACTCACTGTATTGAAGCCTTTTATCCTGAATATCGCCAGGATAGCCACCGACGCTATCAACATGGATGACCACATCAACGCGCGGATCGAAGAGCAGGTTGCGTTTATCCGCAATCTCTGCCTGCCCAGGATCATAGGGGTCTTTTAAGCCATCACCATCGGGACGGTATTGGTGAATGACCAAAATCTTTCGCGGGACATGATACTGCATGGGGATTGCAGCGATTGCCTCAATAATAGGGTTCAAATCCGCTGCGCGTACATTGCTTAAATTTACCCCAGGAATACCATTACGACGGGGGAACATCCATTCAGGATCAATGGCCATATGCACGAAAGCGTACTTCTCTAAATATGGTAAAAAGAAGTGCACTTCGTCCATGATAGGGGACAGCCCAAAGTTGAGGTCGAGAAACAGAAGAAGATCGTTCTTGCTACAGAAATCTATATAAGACTGGATAGTTCCCGCGTCAACATGATGGCTATAGCTGTTCTGTGGGCCAGGAAAAGCGTCAGGGACACTGACGACGAGATCAATTCCCAGTTGCACTGGATGCCTAGGATCGAGTTGCTCATAGTCGGCTCCCTGGTCCCTCAGTGCTGCAAGCATGGTATCAGTGAGTTCATAGGCAGGGCCGGTAGGCTCCGCAGAGGGTACTGCATAAAATGCAATGACGCGATGTGTTGGTAACACCGCTCCCTGACTAGGATCAAAGACCGGTGTTGGTGTAGGCGTAGGTGTGGAAGTGGCTATCGCTCGCGGAGTCACAGTTGGGATCGGTACCATACTACGAGTTTTGAGCGCAGGTACGATAATAGTTGCGCTCACGATGATAATGAGACACATACTGAGCAGGAAGACGATGGCAAAGTGCCCGCGTGGATGACGAGATACCCGGCGCGGTTTTTGCGGAGGAGGTATGCTCAGAGGACGGGTGTCCAGGGAGGTGATATCTTGCGATGGAGTGAGTGGGATGTTCCGAAATTGAGTACGAGGCAAAGAACGCTCTTCTGGTGGAGGGTAGTAGTCCACGTTTCACCTCCTCTGTAGGAATGGGCGTGTTGGTAGATACAGGCAGCTCAGCGTTGTTCATGAGCCGAGAGCAAAACAGGTGTTAAGCTTACATTAGCAATCCACGTTTGATTTTAATGAAGAGCGAGTGAGCCATTCCTTTCTGCGAAGCAGATTGATACTCTTGCGAAAGCAGTATAACATAGACGCGTACCAATACTTCCATCTGTACTATCTCTGTAGGACTTTGTGGGGATACATTACTCTCTCTATGTTTAAGACGATGGCGGCGGTAAAAAGTAGTCTGCTGGGAGAACAGCTGACCCTGCTTCGGTCATACGACCCTCACGCAGCAAGCGGGCAACGCGCTTGCGATTGGAATCTGACCAGGGGCTTTTCGGGCGACGAGGTGTAAAGCGCCCGGCGTAGGTTTCCTGGTCGATGCCCTTGTTGACGCCATCGATCCAACCGAAGCACAGGGCCTCTTCAACCGACTCCTCATAGGTAATGCCCGTTTTTCCAGCGGCCTTCTTGTAATAGATCAGCCAGATTTCCTTGTAATCGCGATGATGTTGTGCCAGCCATGCGCGCCATTCTTGTCGAGAGCTGGCGAGCAGGGTTTCACCGATTTCCACGCGTATCTCCAGGAGATGATTGTGCCCTTCTTACTCTTTCTTCCCCTCTGATGCTGCGTAGGCCTGGTCGGTTTTGGCTGCCATAATGAAGTCGTTGCGATGCAGGCCTCCTACACTGTGCGACCACCAGGTGACGGTGACTTTGCCCCACTCGGTCAGGAGCGCGGGATGATGGGCTTCTTCCTCGGCGAGTTCACCTATTTTGTTCGTAAAGGCCAGGGCATGGACGAAGTTATCAAAATTAAACGCCTTCTCTAGACGCTTGATGCCATCAACTTCGATGATATTCCACCCGGGCACTTGTGGACGATACTGAGCTATCTCTGTGTCTGTAAGCATGGGTTCTCCTTTGCGGCAAGCAGTACATTCCATCTGGGTTAGTTGGGTCATCTTTCCGGTTCCTGCTCTATTTCAGCCAAATCATTTTTTCGCTTTATCAATATTATACACCTGGAATGACAAAGGATACCATTCAGAAGCTAAGGTCAATGCCATTCCGATTAAGAAATGGTTATAATTATGCAAATACGGTTTTTGAATCGAGGTGAAGATATATATGCGGGTACAGGAGCACATAAAATTATCGTCTGCGGCGGCTGTGGCGGCTCTGCCGTGGTTGAAAAAAGATGTCTGGATTCCACTTGCAGCGAGCGTGCTGATCGATGTAGACCATTACCTTTGGCATGCCGTGACGCACCGTACTTTCAGTCTGCGAGCAGCTATTGAGTATTTTGGCCAGGCTGATCCTCCACAACTGCAAACGGCACGGCTGCTACACCACCCAATTGTGCTGGGTACATTGTTATTCATCGCTTTGCGCACTCGCTCGCGGGTGCTCGCGCTGATCCTGGCGGGTCTGCTCTTTCATGTCAGCCTGGATGTTGTACATACAACACAGATGAAATTCTTGAAACGCTCGTTAAGCGCAAAGGCCAACGGCCTTTGCCCTGAATGCGGGCAAGCGTGTGAGGCATTGCAACTGCACACGGTCCACATTCCAGCTAATATACTCGACCGTTATAACCAGCGAAATTTTATGGTGATGTGTCCTACTTGTCATGAGCTGGCGCATAGTTGAATTACTCTCTCGACGGGAGAAGCATTGTATGCTATAATCTCTGGAAAGAAGCCTACAAGAGGTAGGTACCCAGGTGGTGAAATACGAAAGCGAGGAAAAGAATTTGGCTCAAGCATGGCTCCCGGCAATCCGTATCATACAAATTATTCTCAGCGTAGCTGTAATCGTCTTTATCTTACTCCAGGCGCGGGGGGCAGGTCTGGGCAGTGCGTTTGGTGGCAGCGGCTCAGGTGCAGTGTTTAAGACACGACGTGGTGTGGAACGTTTGATTTTCAACCTCACCATCATTTTCGTGATCCTCTTTGCCGCCGTTTCCTTGCTCAGTTCCTTGATCCGGTAAGAGATGTGCTGCCTAAACACTTCTTGATTAGCGCTTCTATGATCTTATTACTAACTCTTTGCCTGTCAGCATGTAGCAGCACAACGCCTACCACGCACGGCACGACCACAACGGGCGGAGGGTCAGGAAGTGGTACAACTGCCACCACGACTCCTGGTATTGGGTTAGGTACGCGGCCTTGTCCTGAGGCCGTGAAAACACCTGCCTATTGGGACCCCATTATCCCCACGCAGAACGGCATTACCAAGGTAGAAAGTGTCACGTGCGGCAACCTGATTGGAACCTCCACCCTACAGGCATTGGTGACGGTACGTTATAATGGCACCGGCGCCATCCTGGATGTATACGTCTACACCAGCATTAGCAGCCCAAGTCCTAAACAGATCTTCAAGTTACAGAACCTGTACGAGGGTAATGCCAAGATCAGCGGGTACAATAGCGTATTGACGGCTGAGGTCGATCAGCATTCTAGTATTAACGCCGGCAAAAATAGCGCAAGCTACACGCCGGACCTCTTCCGTGAGTTCAAGTGGTCCGATAGCGTGGGGACGCTGGTACCTGTATCTTTTCCTGGCATGTATCCCGACCTGACACGTTACCAGGCCGAAAATGACCAGGCGCAGGTCAACCAGGGAAAGGATGCCTGGAAACTGGAGGCAGCGATGGTAGCCCGGCACATGGCCGCGGATGCGCACCTACTGGACTGGTCCAGCAACGCTCCAACGACCATTGTAAGCGGCGGCAGGTCCAGCGATGCCGGTGCACTGGTGACGGTGAAAAATCCGGCTCCCGGCGGAAGCACAATCAAGGTTTCGCTACAACGTCTCGAGGGGAATACCAATGGAGGCATCTGGGAGATCGTAGCAGTGACGTCAGATGGTATGTCCATCGCTTCACCACAGAGTCGTGACCGCGTCACCAGCCCGGTCCTTGTCGCCGGAACAGGCAACGCTTTCGAGGGAAAGATTGGTATGGTAGCCCTATTAGATCATTTATATACTGCTATCGGTCATGCCAATGTATCAGGCGTAGCAGGGAATGGCAGTACTACCTTTGCAACCAGTGTGACTTACCATTCCACCTTCGAAGGTGGAATGCAGGAGGGGATCGTGATCCTCTACGCCGAAAACAGCGCGGGCAGTTCGCCTGCTGCCGCGGTGATGCTGAAAGTTGCAGTATCCTGAATGCGGATCGTAAAAGAGAGAAGGCCCTGAGTCTCGCTGCCCCTCTGCACCAGGGAGAGTATACCTGAATACCCCGAAAAGGTCTATTGATTTTGCATTAGGCCTTTACAGCGACTACAATATCGCGCTTTTTGATGACGCGATCTACCGTGTGGGTAAGTTGTGTGTACGGTGGGTCGTTGCGTACACGCAGGTGTGGATGGCGCTCAAGCGACTCTACCAGAGCTGAGCGCTCGACGTGCGTGGCATTCCAGGCTAATGCAATTGTCCCGCCCGGCAATAACATGCGTTCCCAGACAGGCAAGGCCTTGTTCAACATACCGGCAATTTCGCCGAAATGTTGAATGCCATAAGGCAAATCCGCAACGATAGCATGCATATGTGGGCCACCAGGCACTTCCCGCATATGTCGATCAGCCTCGCACGCATCGCCATGTGCCAGGACGAGTTCGCGCGTCGAGCCCTTATGGCCGATCTCGAACTGATAGCGCCTACCCGCCCGGCGCCCACGCTCATCCAGTTCCTTGCAGGGTATGCGCTCGCTGTTCAGATACTGTCGAACAAAGACGGCCGTTGTCTCGACATCCTGCCTTTGTTGCTCTATACCGAAGGCATCATAACCGGCTGCCAGGGCCAGAAAAAGGGTTGTACCTCCACCTGCGAGTGGATCGAGCACTCTCAGTCGCCCGGTAAACTGGTTGCTGTAAGCTCCTGCAAAAATGGCGATGTTGAGTAGCACGTGGGTGAAGACTTCGTTGGTTTTGCCTTTATAGCGGCGGACCTCAGCCATTTCTAACGGGACAAACGGCGTAAACGCTGTTTCCAGTGGGCGTAAGAATGGACCCTCTATCTCTGCGATATGTTCGAAAAATTCATACGCTTCACTAGTTGCACCCAGGCGGGGAAGGATATCTTCTAATGATGGGTGTAGGGATCGAATGCACTCCTCGTCGAGGGTTACTAAGATATAGCCCTGGCCTGCAAGCGTCAGTGGATCAATTTGCTTGATAGCGAGTCCCAGCGGGCTGGCAAGTAATTCAGGCGCAGCCAGTTTCTCCGTCATATTGGCATACTGGGTACTGCGCTGCGGCCTGATTTTGAGAGCGAGTTTTTTCATAGGAGGAGTATAGCACAGAGCCTTCCTTCTTGCCTCGTGAAGGATTACAATTAGACATGTAGGGACAACATAGGAGTTGCAATACAAGACCGGGAGAAAATATATGTACATTGTTACCGTTGCCGAAATGCGCGAATTGGAAGCCGGGGCAGAACGTGAATATGGCCTTACTTCGCAAATACTGATGGAGCATGCAGGGAAAAGCGCAGCTGAGATCCTAACACAACATATCCAACCACAGCGTGGAGTAGCTAATCTTGAATTTTTAATCCTGGTCGGTCCAGGCAACAACGGTGGTGATGGCCTGGTGATGGGGCGCTACCTGGAGAAGTGGGGAGGGCTTGTCAGCCTCTACCACTGGAAGGAGCAACGCCTGACGATCTATGGAGAGGATGTTCCTGAGACAGAAACTGCTGCAAAACTAGAAGAGATCATGCAAAGTGCCGGGTTTGTTGTCGATGCGCTACTGGGAACAGGACGTTCGCGTCCACTCCCGGATAGTATGCGCAGTCTGCTAGGCCGCGTGCGCGAGGAGCGAGAGAAGCGTGACAGCATACGGGTGGTAGCGCTTGATCTTCCAACCGGCATGAATGCGGATACGGGAGAAGTCGATCCTGGCAGCATCCCCGCCGATTTGACGATCACACTGGCCTACCCCAAGCTGGGCTTTTTCTTCTTTCCTGGGCGCAGCTACGTGGGCGAATTACATGTGGGCGATATCGGCTTGCCTGCTGAGCTAGCAAGCCCCCTGCAAACCGAGATGTTGACAGCCGCAATGGCAAAAGCCACGCTGCCAAAGCGCCCACTCGATAGTAATAAGGGGACGTTTGGCAAGGTGATGTTGCTGTGTGGCTCACCCCCCTATCCAGGCTCGGCATTTCTAGCCGGGAGTGCCGCAGGACGCGTTGGTGTGGGACTGGTGACACTGGCGGTCACAGAGCAAATGCACCCCATCTACGCCAGTGCGCTGCATGAAGTAACGTTCTTATTGCTTCCGCCAGAATCTGCGGAGAGCTTCGAACGGTCGGGCACACTGATAGACCACCTGGAGGGATACCGGACACTACTCATAGGGCCCGGGCTGGGTCAATCTCCCTCTATTCGTGAGGTAATCTTGCAGATATTGGAGCATTTACGCTCGCTGCCAGATGAAGAACGCCCGAACCTGGTGATTGATGCCGATGGCCTGAACAATCTTTCCGCGTTAGAACGCTGGTGGACGCTGCTGCCGGCGGGGACGGTGATTACACCACATCCAGGCGAGATGGGACGCCTGAGCGGAGGGCTCAAGGTTTCTGGCGGCAATATCGATCGCCTGGAAGTGGCGCGCAGCAAGGCAAGAGAATGGCAGGTCACGCTTGTGCTCAAGGGAGCCTGCACAATTATTACTGAATCAGATGGGCGCACACGCATCAACTGGTTAGCCAATCCCGCGCTGGCCACTGCAGGCACGGGCGATGTGCTGGCCGGCATGATTGCAGGGTTGCTGGCACAAAAGTTGACACCGTTTGACGCCGCCAGCGCGGGCGTTTATCTGCATTCAGCCGCCGCCGAGTTGATGAGCGCGGATATTGGACGTGCAGGGTTGCTGGCAAGCGACTTGCTGCCCAAGATACCGCGTGCGATAGTGAGGTGCGCCATCTCGACCAAAGGAACGTGGTAAGTGCGAGCAATGGCCTGGTTGTTTGGTGTTTAGCCGGTGTTAACTGGCACAAAGAAGAACACCACGCAAGCCATGATGTAGACGGCCATGAGTTGCACTCCCTCCAGCCAGGTCGATTCTCCATCCAGGCTAACGAGCGGAAAAAGAATGGTTGCCAATCCGAGTATAGCCAGTTCCAGGGGTTGGAAAACCAGGTTGAGGGGTGTTGGATAGAAGAGACTGACGAGCACCAGCAAAGGCGCGACGAAGGTAGCCACCTGAATCGACGAGCCTGCTGCGATGGCCATGCTCAAGTCTACGCGATCCCTCAATGCAATGAGCACCGCGCTCGAGTGTTCGGCAGCATTCCCAACAATGGGGATAATGACCAGGCCGATGAACTCCTGGGACCAGCCGAGTTGTTCAGTTACAGGCTTGATAGCACCAACCAGCAGCTCACTATTCCAGGCAGTCCCTATGGTTGCCGCAAGCAGCAAGACTAGCGCCAACCAGAGTTTAGGAGGCTCTTGCTCGCCTATCTCACGCGGATCAACTCCACCGGTCACCGGTTCCACTTCTTCGGACTCTTCCGGTTCTTTTGTCGATGTAGGGACATGCGTAGTTTTAGCCTGGTGTTTGGGATTACGTCGCTCTGTGCGCAGGTGGAAAACATGCGAGGCAAGATACATGGCATAGACAAGCAGTAAAATCACGGCAATAGCGTTGCCGATTGCTTGATCCCGTCCAAGGTCTTTAACTAGAAGTGAGCCTGTAGAGGGAATCAATAGACCGGCGATCGCAAGTACCATCATCGAAGAATATTGCCCGGCATCGCGCGCACTGAAATATTGTTTGCCCCAGCGCCATCCCCCAAGCGCCAGAGAACTGCCAAGCACGAACAGGGCATTGCTAATGATGGAGCCTGTAATCGAAGCTTTAACGACTGATATCAGTCCATGCTGCAGAGCAAAGATGCCGATGATAAGTTCGGGGGCATTGCCAAATGTTGCATTGAGCAAACCGCCAGCAATGGGGCCGACATAATACTCCAGGTCTTCAGTCGAACGGCCAATCAGTGCAGCCAGAGGTATCAAGCCAATAGCTGAACTAATAAAAATGGCTGTTTCTTGCTTTTGTCCCCAAATCAAGGCGATGAGGGGGGCAATAACAGCCATTATGAGTAGAAAGTAGAGCCAGCGCGGCATAGCATCCCCATATAAAAAGGCGAGCCTGTTACCGGGATGCGAGACTTGCCCTGTTCATATTACTCGGTAGTAGCGCTTTCTGTCCCGGCAGCAGTGGATTCTACCTGGGCAGCATCAGTACCTGATTCGTCGACCACATTTACGGTGATTTTTGGCTCAAGCTTCTGTCTAATCTTTATAGGCACCATAAAGGTTCCAAGTGTGCGAATTGGCACGGGAAGATCAATCATACGCCGGTCAATGACAATACCTTCGCTGTCACGCAGGCCAGATGCGATATCCTGGCTAGTGATCGAGCCAAAGAGTCGACCCTGTCTTCCAACGCGGGCCTTAAAGGTAAGCGAAATCTGGCCCAGGCGCTCCGCCTGTTGTTGATCCGATGCTTCTTGCTTCTCGCGTCTGCGCTGCTCAGAGGCTATGCGCTGCTGCTGATTCGCTAAAAGTGCCGGCGTTGCTGCGGCAGCCAGCCGGCGCGGCAAAAGATAATTGCGGGCGTAGCCATTGGCCACTTCTTTTGACTCACCGACCTTGCCCTGGCCATCAACATCCTGTAAAAATATTACTTTCATCCGTTTCATCTGATATGCTCCTCACGGGAAACGAGGGTCAGCGCGGGGGCAAGCTCCACCCCTACTATATACATACGAAGCATGCTTCCGTCGTGTCGTATAGCCCTGACCACCCTCCACCTAGTCTCTATGATATGGGGGTTAGTATACACCTTGCAGAAAACGAACGCAAGTTTTTGGGGCCGCTTGTCACGTTTTCCTTTGTTGAACGTATCCTTTATAGAGGAGTTGTTTTACAATATCTACTAAAGTAGTAAAGGTTGATGAGAAAGAAGAGTCTCTAGTAAGTT